>LDZU01000025.1_pt1 | contig 33165 bp, 29 predicted proteins | sample 615531 | NCBI WGS metagenome assembly LDZU01 (sample SAMN03408293, study PRJNA278302) | terrestrial metagenome | isolation source: oil reservoir sample SB2 | place: USA: Alaska, North Slope, Schrader Bluff formation | collected 2011-09 | reverse complement strand
TCATTATCACCCTCACCTCACCTCTCCCTTCTAAGGGAGAGGTTTAGAGTAAGAGGGTTAGTATATTGATATTACTTATTTTACTTATTTAAGATAATTGTTTTTTAAGAATATCAAAATTGCCTGGCAATTGCGATATTCAAGGTAAAGTATTCCCCTCTTTAGAGGGGTGTCCCTTGAGAACCCCTGAATTAAATCAAAATATATTGTTCCTTATTGCAGAAATAATACTTATATTATCTTATAGTATCGAAATTATTAAAATTCCGATACTATAAGTATATTGGATACCCTAATCGGAATGAGGAATCAGGTTCTCGGTATTTCTGGTAGCGATAGCCATTTCTAAGGCAGTGATAGCAAGTTTGGGACAATAAGTTCTTACCGAGGGCATAGCTAACTACCTTACGGCAATAAATATCATAATAGCAGCCAGATAGATAAAATTATTAAGTATCCAGATAGAGGAGATATCACTCTACCAGACTTGATTGAGGCCAGTTATTACTTTATCTCAGATCAAACTGGGGGATATGGCATTATAGTGTTTACTATTGGTAGTAGTAACCTATTTACATTTTATTTATTTTATTCTACCTAGCATACTTAATTCTTACCTCATCCTTAATACCATTTTATGATTTATTAGGTTCTCCTCTTCTTGATGGAGAATTATCCTTCTGTAGCTATAATAGGGGTGTGGATAGGAAATATCCTTTATCCTATGTTTAACCACTCTTTTTTTTACCTTTTTATTCCCCTTAGCTTACATGCTTCCTGGATGGGGTGAAATAGTAGACGGTTATGATGGATGAATATTCTTTTTCTTCTGAGTAAGGTATTCTTTCTCTTTTTTTAAAAGGTAGTTCTCCATAGTAAGTTTACCGATCATCTGCTTTAAGGTGGCTATCCCTTTTCTTAATTTATTGATTTTTAGTTATTGTTATTTTGATCCAGTTTGCCATTTAAGTATTACCTCTTCCAGCAGTTAATGAGACTAAGGGAGATGTTATTTTCTTTCCCTAGCTTGAGGGCAGTCTGACTGCCCAAGAAAGCCTGGACAAGCTCTTCTTTCTGCTCGTTGCTGTAGTTTCTTTTCGTGATACCCATTACTGTTTAACTTCTTTCCTGGTTGGTTATTTCTTATACCGGAAGTCTTATTTTAATTCTCTTTTTATTCTTTCCATCCCTTCCTTTATCAGTTCATAATCATTGGTATAAGAAAAACGGACATAACCTTCTCCTAACTTGCCAAATGCACTACCCGGTACCACTGCAACCCTTGCATTGTTTAGTAGAAAATCACAAAACTCTTCAGAATCCATCCCAAATTTTTTAATATTAGGAAAGATATAAAAGGCTCCCTGAGGTGGTTTATATGGTATATCAAGATCATCGAAACAAGACATCATAAGCTTTCTTCGACGATCGAATTCTTTTACCATCTTTTCTACACACTCTTGAGAAGAAGTTAAGGCAATTCTTGCTCCTTCCTGAATAAAGGTATTGGGACAGCTTATTATATGTTGGTGCATTTTTAATGCCTGGTTCATCAAATCTTTGGGACCAATTAAATACCCGACTCGCCATCCATCCATGGCATAAGTTTTAGATAGACTTCCGATAACGAAAGTTCTTTCTTTCATATTTGGTAAGCTGGCAATACTGAGATAATCAATATCGCCTTCATAGATCATCTTATTGTATATATCATCAGAGATGACAAAAAAATTATACTTCTGTGCTAACTCAGCAATAACTTCTATGGATTTTTTAGGTATAACTTGACCTGTAGGATTATGAGGGGAGGTAAGAAGAATCATTTTGGTCTTTTTGGTAATGTATTCTTCCAACTTTTTCGGTTCCTGAATAATCATATCAAGAGGTACATTAACTGATGTGGCACCACCCAGAAAAGAAAAACCTGGATAATAGACATACATGGGGTCTGGTATAATCATTTCATCCCTCGGATCTAACATCGTCTGGGTAACCAGGTAATTTGCTTCTGACGCACCTATCGTGACAATAATTTCATCAATATTAATATCTAAATTAAAATCTTCCTTCATTCGATAGGCAATTGCCTCTCTTAAGGAAACGGTGCCTGCACTCGAGTCATAATGTACCAATCCTTTTTGAAGCGCTTTTTCTGTTGCATCAATAATATGTTTTGGTGTATTAAAATCAGGTCGACCTTGTGACAATTCTATAATGTCAATACCTTCTCTTTTCATCTTTTTTGCTTTTTCTGTCATTTCACGAATTTTAGAGAATTGAATTCCTTGAACTCGTTTGCTTGCTCCCAGTTCGGTCATTTTGGACCTCCATATCAAAAATGTATTATTCAACTTTAATCATTACTAATATCATAATTAAATTTCTAAAGTGTATTTTAATAAGCTAAGAAGTTACTATCAACATATATCTTTTAACTGTCTATGTCAATATTTTAAAAGTAATTTTTGTTAGTGAAAAATTTAGTGGGGTAGTAAAAAAGTAGAAAAACTTGCTCTCAGCTAGAGAAAAGGTGTAGACTTACCTAAAATACCAATAGAGTATCCTTTCATAAAAAAGGAGGTAAGACTACACCTATGGATACTATAACCATAATCTTTCCTCAAGGTCAAGATAGAGATTTCTATTTCCGATCTAACCTTTGACACTTTAGAGAAATTGATCTTTGAAATTATGTAAAAAATTGTAAATTTCAACCGAAAAGTGTACCATATTTTACTCTAAAAGTGCACCACATTCTATAAAAAAATAACTCAATTTAACTCATCTTTTTCCTCCTACTATGTATTTCCCTCCTGTTTGGCGAGCCATTCTCTGGTCTCCTTCAGTTAGTAGGAACTGCTATTCATATCGATCAGTTAAGATTTATGGGTTAGCCACTCAATCGTGGCTGCGGTCATAACTGCATCAGAAAAGATTTCCTCCCACCGGCCAAAAGAGATGTAGCCTAACTCATCGGAAATGGCCAGGTTGTACTTTTCAAACTTGCCCTCCCTCCTTATTAAGTCTCTATTTGAGTGGGATTCCTTTAACTGGTTGATCAAAAGAGGTACCGTCACAAACAGTTCCTGGTAACCGGCCAGTCAGACCTTGATACCTAAACCGATAGCCAGATGGGTTTTACCGCTATGGGAAAATTATGATAACGGTAAGAGTGTCTTATCTAAGGTAAAACTCCTTATCGACCAGGAGAACAAGAGATTACCACAGACTGAGAATCTGGAACTTCTCGCAAAATAGGCAGACCCTACCTCCTATGTCGATGCCGATAGTACCTTAAGGTAGAGCCTTTAAAACCACCTTTATCTGCCTCTTACTTTACTAAAGAGGCTTCCTCTTCTGCTGTGCTTCAGGTGAGAATACTGGCACTTACTGGTCCTCAAAAGGTGTGACCCTGGGTAGGTGTTTTGCGGAAATTAAGTGAACTAGAGATTGGATAATATAGAAGAAAAAATTAAAGAAGGTATTTTATGCTTATTTTGAACTATTACTGAAAGCTTTAGTCTATAATGTAAGTCTACTAAATACCAGAAGAAATTTTACAGTAAAAAAGCTGCCTAAAAAAAATTATCATATATAGTTGACAATATACAGTCGACACATTATAATATTTACCATAAAATTATATTATGAAATTATATTTCAAATCATTGAAGAAATAAGCTTTTTTAAAGGACAGAGTATACCAGAATATAAATTACGAACACCAATTAGAAAATAACTAAAAAATATAATAGTAATTTAAAAAATAAGAAATTGGTTTGAGTATAACTTCAAATATAATTTGGTAGATTCCAATAATAAGTAAGTATTAAAATAATTTTTTTGTGTTTATTTAGAATTAATTAAAACGCAAGTTAGTTATTGTATAAAATATTTACTGTTAATTATTCCTAAAGTAAGAGGGAGAAAAAGAAATGAATTTTAAAGGGGAAGTTGCCTTAATAACAGGTTCTGCACAGGGCATTGGTAAGGCGATTGCAATAATGTTTGCTCAAAACGGAGCCGATGTTGTTGTTAATGATTATACAGATCAAGCCGAAATAGAACAAGTTGCCAAACAAATCAGAGATTTAGGTAGCAATTGCTTGGTAGTAATGGCTGATGTTTCGAAAAGAAAAGAAGTTGAAAAAATGTTCTTGAAAGTGGAAGAAAGATTCAAGAAAATAGATATTTTAGTAAATAATGCTGGAATTACTGGGGGATTGAAAGGCATTGAAGAAATCACTGAAGAAGAATGGGAACTGATTATGGAGGTCAATCTTAAAGGCGTTTTTAATTGCTGCCAAGCTGTATTACCTTATATGTTAAAACAGCAGAAAGGGCGGATTATAAATTTTTCTTCTGTGGGAGCTAAAAGCGGAGCAGATGGGTTTGGTATAGCTTATTATACTTCAAAAGCTGGTGTAATTGGATTCAGTAAAGTTTTGGCCAAATATTTGGCTACAAAAGGTATTACTGTAAATGTTATTGCTCCTGGCACAATCAATACTAGAATGGCTAGTTGGAGAACATCTGAACAAATGATACAAGATGCTAGAAAAATACCTGTTGGTAGATTTGGTGAACCAGAAGAGGTAGCGGCCGGTGTGCTTTATTTAGCTTCTGAACAATCTCAATATACTACAGGTGCTACTCTAAATATAAATGGAGGAGTTTATATGGAATAAATTGTATTTAATTTAATAATTTAGTGGAATAGATCAAATAAGGAGGTGATCAATAAGATTTTTAAGGATCTACAGTAAATATTTTGATAGTGTGATTGAAAAATATGTTTAATGAAATGGAGGTAAAATTTAATGATAAGCAAAAAAAGATTGCTGGTTTATCTGATAGTTATGATATTCTTAGGTGTTTTTTCAACTTTAATAGCTGCTCAAGAACCAATTAAAGTAGGGCTAATCCCCCCCTTGAGTGGTGCAGGAGCCTATGATGGTGGAAGTATTAAAAGAGGAGCTTTAATGGCTGTAGGAGAAATTAATCAAGCTGGTGGGATAATAGGTAGGCCTTTAGAGTTAATTATTGAAGATAGTGAGAGTAGACCAGAAATAGCTGTCTCAGCTATGGAAAAGCTCATATTGAAGGACGAGGTTTCTGTTGTAATAGGCTCTTTCTATAGCAGTTGTACCAAAGCATGCATGCCTATTGCCCTACGTGAAAATATTCCATTTGTTAATGGTGATTCAACAGCTCCTAGTTTGACAGAAGATCCTAATGTAAACCATAATTGGTTCTTCCGGATTGTGCCACATGATGGTTTGCTGGCTGAATCATTTTCCAAATATGCTGTTGAAGAACTTGGCTTAAAAAAAATTGCATTATTTTATGAAGATGGCGAATGGGGTAGAGGTGCTGCTGAGGCATTCAAACCTGCTTTAAAAAGTTTTGGAGGAGAGATTGTATTAGACGAAATATATAAAATGGGTCAGACCGATTTTGTTCCTTTTGTATCCAGGTTTATTGAGAGTAATCCTGATGCTATCTTTATTGTTGCTACTAGTGCTGATGGCGCTGTTTTTATGCGTAACTTACGAGAAAGAGATACTGCTGGTCATATCAATATATTAAACCTTGGTACTTTTAATACTGATGTTTTTATGGAGTTAGCTGGTGAAGATTCAGAAGGTATTTATGTTGCCAATGCCTATGTTGATAGTATCAATACCAAAGCCAATACAGAATTTGTAGAGAGTTATAAAAAGCTTTATCCTGGATTACCTCTCCCTGATAAACATGTATGGGGAGCTTATACTGCAATTTATGTTACCGCTGAAGCTATTGAGATAGCAGGAACTGATAATACTACTGCTATTCGAGATGCATTAGAAAAAGTTTCGTATATGGGATTAACTGGACTAATTGAATTTGATGAAAAACATCAAGCCCATCCTAACTTTTATATTACCAAGAACGTAAACGGGGAAAGGGTATTAATTTCAGAGGTACCGACAAAATAATAGAGAGAAGATAGTATTTAATAAATATTGTTATGCACTGAACGTTTTTATATTGATCAGTGCATAACAATATCATATCTGAAAGGATTGGTTCTTGGAACAATTAATTAATGGATTAGTAATTGGAAGTCTATATGGACTAATAGGTCTGGGATTAACTGCAATATTCGGCATGATGAAGATAGTTAATATTGCTCATGGAGAATTCTATATGTGGGGGGCAATTATAACTGCTTACCTAGTGTCAGCGCCTTTTAAATTAAACTATGTAATTGTCCTGATCATTTCTGCTTTTTTACTTTTTGGGATAGGGATTGCAGTTGAAAGAATTACTTTGAAGCCTCTTAGAAATCAGGCTATGATAACCACAACTATATGCACAGTAAGTCTCTCAATGATATTTAATCAAATTGCTTTAATTATTACTAAAGGTGTTCCCAAATTCATTCAAGTTCCTAATTTTTTTAGAGGAAATATCTTAATTTTGGGAATTAGTATTGGTAGACTACGTTTGTTTTCTTTAATGACAGCCATTTTTATTGTTCTTGCAGCTCATTTTTATTTAAAAAACAGCCTTTATGGAAAATCATTAAGAGCAGCTTTTCAGAACCAGAAAGCAGCTGCGCTGGTTGGAATTAATATTGATCATGTATATGCTATTACCTATGGATCTGGAGTATTCTTAGCGGCAATTGCTGGTGGTTTGCTAGGAGCTATTCTTATTGTTGAACCTATGATGGGCTCATCGGGGCTACTTAAGGCCTTTGTAGTAGTAATAATTGGAGGAATGGGCAGTTTTCCTGGTGCATTTATTGGCGGTCTCTTATTAGGGATTACTGAGGTTATAGCTATAAATTTTGGTTTTTCTGCTTATAGAGATCTGTTTGGTTTTGTTATGGTAATTCTATTTCTAATTTTTAGACCTACTGGCTTATTCGGAAGGAAGGAATAATTGAATAACAATGTTGAGATTGAAATTATTCTTTAAAAATTATAAGCTATTTTTTATAATTATAGCTATAATAGCTCCTTTTTTTGCTACTAGTGGTTATGTAGTTCACTTGATGGTATTAGCTCTTCTTAATGCTATGTTAGCTTCGAGTCTGAATTTAACGATGGGCTATAGTGGCCGTTCTAATTTTGGGCAAGCTGCTTTTTATGGATTGGGTGCATATATTACAGCAATTTTTAGTACCCAATTGGGTTTTTCATTCTTGAGTTCATTATTTTTAGTACTTTTTTTATGTGCCTTTTTTGGTTTTTTTGTTGGATCAATTTCTTTAGGTTTAAGAGGACCTTATTATTGTATAGTAACAATTGCTTTTGGTGAAGTTTTGCGTATTTTAGCAAACAATCTAGTTTCTGTTACTCATGGGCCTGCTGGCATACCTGCAATACCTGTAGCATCGATCTTTGATTTTAAATTTACTACACGTTTGCAATTTTATTATATTGCACTTATATTTTTAATTATAAGTATTTGGTTAATCAGCCTTTTGGAAAATTCAGTTATTGGAAGGGCTTGGGTAGCACAACGGGAAAACGAACTTTTAGCTATGGCCTTAGGTGTTAACGTTGCTAAATACTCATTAATTGCCTACGTAATTGGAGCCATGATTGCTGGAACTGCTGGTTGGCTTTATGCTTATTATATAAAGTATGTTTCTCCAGAAATTTTTCTTTTTATAGTTTCACGAACAATAATTGTTATGTTGGTAATTGGAGGGAGAGGAACTCTTATGGGTCCTGTCCTTGGTGCTATTATTTTTACTTTTATGTCCGAATATCTAAGGGTGCTGGATGAATTAAGGTTAATTATTCTTGGGCTAATCTTACTATTTACTATTATTTTTATTCCACAGGGATTAATATATCTGCCTCATAAAATTAAGGAACTTAAAAATGAGCATGCACATGGATAATAATAAATTTATTCTAAAAGCGGAGAATTTGACCAAGAAATTTGGTGGTCTGACTGCAGTTAATAGTGTTGATATTTTTGTTAAAAAAGGAACAATAACATCCCTTATCGGTCCTAATGGCTCGGGTAAGACAACTTTATTTAATATGATTACAGGATTTTTAAAACCCGACGAAGGTGAAATCTATTTTGAAGATAAGAATATTACTGGACTTAGACCTTTTGAGATATCTAAAATTGGGATAAACCGTACTTTTCAGCAGGTTGAAACATTTCCTGAATCATCAGTAGAAGACTGTATAATGATAGGAATGCATAATATAAGTGAAACGGGACTCTTAGAAATCATTTTAAAAAGAAAAAGCAGGAAAGAGAATTTTAAAGTAGAAATTGAGAAAATCCTGGAATTAACTAATTTGATTGACAAGAAAAAAACTTTAGCTAAAAATCTTTCTCATGGAGAGTTGAAGATGCTTCAGTTAGCAATTGGTTTAGCTTCTTCACCCAGAGTTCTTCTTTTGGATGAACCAATTGGAGGGGTGGCATCTGCTGAGATTGAAAAAGTTCTAAAATTGATAAAAAAATTTAAAGAAAATGGTCTTACTATTTTCATGATCGAACATAATATGAAAGCCGTAATGGGTATTTCAGATTACATATTTGTAATGAACTACGGTAATAAAATTGCTGAGGGACCTCCAGAGAAAGTTCAAAAAGATCCTTATACTATCGAAGCCTATCTTGGTGGTGATTGCTATGTTAAAGGTAAATAATTTAGTCGTTTACTATGGGACTGTCCAGGTTATTTTTGGTGTTTCTTTAGAAGTGAAAAAGGGTGAACTAGTTGCCCTAATTGGGCCTAATGGGGCTGGGAAGACAACTATTCTTAATGTTATTTCTGGATTACATAAATTAACTGGTGGAAGTGTAGAGTATAAAAGTCAAAATATAAGTAATTTAGAACCATATACTATTCTTTCGAAAGGTATTGCACACTGCCCTGAGGGGCGCCAGTTATGGCCTGAATTGACTGTTAAAGAAACTTTAGAAGTTGGATCTTTTATTCATCGTCAAGATAAAAGAATTATTAAAGAATACATGGAAAAAGTTTTTAATTATTTTCCTATTCTTAAAGATAGGCAGAGTCAATTGGCGGGTACATTAAGTGGGGGAGAGGCTCAGATGCTAGCAATTGCTAGAACCCTTATGGTTAACCCAGAATTTATTCTTTTTGACGAACCTTCTTTGGGTTTAGCTCCTACTATTGTGGTCAAATTGGGGGAGATAATTAGGACTATATGTGATAAAGAGCACATAACAATTCTCCTGGTTGAACAGAATGCTAGGCTTGCCTTAGATCTTTCTGACAGAGCTTTTGTTTTAGAAACAGGTTCGATAGTAATTGAAGGTTTTTCAAGGGACCTGTTACAAATGAATGGTGTTCGTGATGTTTATCTTGGGATTTCTTGATTACATATTAATTTAAATAAAAAATAATAATAAAATGAAAGAATATTTTGAAGTCTTTGAACAACCTACATCCATAAAGGATATGGTTTATAAAAATATTAAGAGGCAAATCATTCAAGGTAGTTTTAAACCTGGGACTTGGTTAAAAGAGCTGGAATTAGCGGATGCTATGAAAATTAGCCGGGCGCCCATACGAGAGGCTTTTAACCAATTGGAAAGAGATGGCTTTATTAATATTATACCTAGAAAAGGGGTCAGAGTTGCTTCCCTTTCAGTAAAAGAAGTTGAAGAGGTTTTTGAAATAAGAGAAAATCTTGAACTTCTTGCTCTTAAAAAATCTTTTAATAATTTACCTATTGATCATTTAAATAAACTAGCTAAAGTGTTTGAACAATTTAAATTTAAAACCACTGGAAAGACCAATATTTCACAATACCTTTCTTTAGATAAGGAATTTCACGATTTATTTATCAACTATTGTGATAATGGAATGCTTATTAAGTTGCTATCTAATATTCAGGAAAAGATACATTGGTTGCGTGGTTTTTCTTTAAATAAGCAGTCTTTTATTGAATCAGTCGAAGAACATTTAGCTATTATTCAGGCTATTCAAATACAAGATAAAGAGCTAACATCTAAAAATTTGGTACGACATTTAAGAAGAGCAAAAGAAGCAATTATTCAAGAAATAAGAAGGGGAAATATACAATAATATATTATTATTGTATATGTTATAAATAAGTAATGACGAGCCAAGATAAAAAATTCGATATTGTAATTATTGGAGCCGGAGTAGTTGGTTGCTCCATTGCCCGGGGATTATCCCGATTTAAAGTAAAAGTTGCAGTATTAGAGAAAGAAAGTGACGTGGGTTGGGGAGCTAGTTGTCGTAACAGTGGAGTTGTTCATGCCGGCTTTAATAATGATCCAGGTACTTTGATGGCAAGATATTGTGTAATAGGAAACCAATCATTTAGTAATGTTGCCCAGGAATTAGATATTCCTTATCAGAAAATTGGAAAATTAGTGGTAGCAAGAGAAAAAGAAGAGGTTGATGAATTAAAAAAATTAAAAAGGCAAGGAGACATTAATGGTGTTAAGAATTTGGAGATCATTGGAGAAAGTGAAATTAGGAAAATGGAGCCGGGTCTTCAAGGCATTGCTGCACTTTATTCCCCGGAAACAGCTATTACCTCTCCTTATCTTTACACTATTGCCTTAGCAGAGAGTGCAATTAAAAATGGTGTTCAATTCTTCCTGGATTCTCAAATAAAAAAGATTGAAAAGATAAAAGCTGGCCAATTTCTCCTAAAAACTCAAAATGATCAATTTGAAGCGAATTATATCATCAATAGTGCTGGAATTTATTCTGACCAGGTAGCAAGACTTGCTGGTATTAATTATTATCATATTTATCCCTGTAGAGGAGAGTATTATGTTCTGGACAAAAAAGCTGCCTCTCTTATAAATCATCTCATCTATCCTGTTCCTCACCCTGAGGAGGGGGGGTTGGGTATTCACCTTACCCCCACGGTCGATGGAAATATTCTTATTGGACCTAGTAATGAGTATATTGAAGAACGAGAGGATTATGCCGTAACAAGGCCAATTATCAATCAGTTATGTCGGGAAGCTCAACAATTTTTACCTACTATATCTCCGAAATATTTTATTACCAATTATGCCGGAGTTAGAGCAAAACAAACACCTCCTTCTCAAGGAGGCTACCGGGATTTTGTTATTGAAGAGAGCCCTATTGTTCCCCATATGATTAACCTTATTGGTATTGAGTCACCTGGACTCACAGCGGCTCAACCTATAGCAGGAAAGGTGGTAGCTATAATCAATAAAAAGGAGAGATTATTACCTAATTCAGACTTTACTCCCTACCGCCAGGGTATTATTCGTTTTGCAGAGCAGGATGAGGAAACTAAAAGAAGACTGATTCAGCAGAATCCTGATTATGGTGAAATTATCTGTCGTTGTGAACAGGTAACTAAGAGAGAAATATTACAGGCTCTAAATAACCCATTAGGAGCTAAAAGCCTTATATCTATAAAGTATCGTTCTCGTGCTATGATGGGAAGGTGCCAGGGTGGTTACTGCCTAACTAGAATTATAGAATTATTAAGAGAAAGATTTAATTATCAGCCAGAGGATTTCCTACTGAAAGGACCTAAATCCTATATGTTAACTGGATACTGCAGTGATGGAGTAGGAAAGCATGATTAAAAAAGATGTCGTTATTATTGGGGGTGGTGCCGCTGGGATGGCAGCAGCAGTTGCCTGTCGGCAGTTAGGCCTTGAAGATATCCTGATCATCGAACGTGAATTAGCCTTGGGTGGAATCCTGAAGCAATGTGTTCACGATGGTTTTGGACTAATCAAATTTCGACATTCCTATACCGGGCCAGAATATGCTCAAAACTATATAAACCAATTAGAGAGAATTAAAATTCCATACCTATTAGATAGCATGGTTATCGATATGACTGATGAAAAAGTGCTGACCGTTGTGAACCAAAAAGGTCTTCATAAATACCAGGCTCGAGCCATTATTTTAGCAATGGGATGTCGGGAAAGAACGAGGGGGGCTATTGGTATTCCCGGTACTAGACCTGCTGGTATATATACTGCCGGTGTAGCTCAGAATTTAATTAATCTTCATAATTATATGGTGGGCAAAGAAATAGTCATTCTTGGTTCCGGTGATATTGGTCTAATTATGGCGCGAAGGCTCACTCTAGAAGGTGCTAAGGTAAAGATGGTCTTAGAAATATTGCCCTATGGTAGTGGTCTCCCCCGAAATTTTAATCAATGTCTCTTTGATTATGATATACCACTTTACCTCAATCATACAGTTATTGATATTAAAGGGGACAAAAGGGTAAAAGGAATTACTATGGCTCAGGTTGATGCCCAGGGGAAGGTTATTCTCTCAACTCAAAAAGATGTATCCTGTGATACCCTCTTATTATCCGTTGGTCTTATTCCAGAAAATGAATTAACTAAGATGGCGGGTATCAAGATAGACCCCCAAACTGGAGGTGCTGTGGTGGATGAATATGGCCAGACCACTGTGAATGGTATCTTTGCCTGTGGTAATGTGTTACAGGTACATGATATAGTTGATAATGTTTCTTTAGAGGGAGAACATATAGCTGATGGTGTGGCTAAGTACCTCTCTAATAGATTATTAAAAAAGATAGATTTATCCGTAGAAATGGGCAAAGGGTTACGTTATGTGCTACCTCAACAACTGCATTATTTAGATGATACTACTTTCTCTTGTAGAGTAAGTAGACCGGACAAGAATAGAAAATTGGTTTTTAAAAATGACCAGCATATTATTAAGAAGAAATCTTTTCTTCAGGTTAATCCTGCTGAGATGATAATGGTTACGCTTTCTTCTCGAGAACTTTCGGGAATTAATAGTCTTAAAGTGGAGTTAGAATAATGCAGAAAGAAGTTATTTGCATTGTTTGTCCCAATAGCTGCCGTATTACAGCTGAATATGATGGAGAAGAGATAAAAAACATTTATGGTGCTCAATGTAAAAAAGGGGAAGAATTTGTCGAAAATGAAATTAAAAACCCTTTACGTATTTTTACTGGTTCTATTCAATGTAAAAATGGGGACTACCAGCTGGTTAGTGTAAAAACTAATAAGCCTATACCTAAAAAATACCTGAAAGAGATTGCTTACAAAACACATCACCTAGAGGTTGAAGCACCAGTAGAAATAGGACAGGTTATTATTCCCAGTATTATAGGAGATGATATTGACTTAATTGCAACGAGAAGAGTGAAAGTTAAACAATGAATTAAGTTAATGTAATTTAATTTATTTTGGAGGTCATTACATGCGTTTGCAAGAATACGAAGCAAAAGAAATATTTAAGCAATTTGGCATTCCTGTGCCTAATGGTAGATTAGCAAAAACAGGATTAGAAGTCAGTGCAGCAATTGAAGAAATAGGTTTACCTGTAGTAATTAAAGCGCAAGTTTTAGTAGGTGGTAGAGGAAAAGCAGGGGGAGTTAAAGTAGCTGAAACACCTGAAGAAGTACTTCAAGCTAGTAGCAAAATTTTAAATCAAAATATTAAGGGTTGTCTTGTAAGGGAAGTATTAATTGAGAAGAAAATGAATATTAAAAATGAACTATATTGTGGAGTTACCATTAATAGGACAACAGGATGCCCGGTAATTATACTCAGTTCGGAAGGTGGAGTTAATATTGAAGAAACTGCGGAAAAAAATCCAGATAAGATTTACATTTTTAATTGTGATCCTCTTTCCCCTGTTTATTCTTTTCAAATAATTAACTTAGTAAAAAAACTGGGATTTCAGGGCAATATTTTATTAAAGGTAAGTAAAGTTGTAGAACAACTTTTTCACATTTTTGATAAATATAATGGTATCATTGCAGAAATTAATCCTCTTGTTATTACTCCTGATGAGCAAGTTTGGTGTGTTGATGCAGTTTTTCAAATAGACGATTCTGCACTCTTTTATTATCCCGAATTACAAAAGAAGAAATATGAACAAATGAATCCCAAATTGCGAAGATTAGACGAAAAAGGGGCTACTTATGTACAATTAGGGGGAAATATCGGTTTAATTTGTAGTGGTGCAGGGCTTGCTATGGCAACTATGGATACAGTTAAAACTATTCCAGGGTTATCACCAGCTAATTTTTTAGAAACAGGAGGTGGTATTACTGCTGAATTAATGGAAGATTGTATGGAAGTCATTTTAGAAAGGAATAATGATCTAAAAGGCATTTTTATTAATATATATGGTGGAATTAATCCAATTCACGAAGGTGCTAAAGGTATTGCCAAAGTTATTTCAAATAAAAAATTAAAAATACCTATTGTAGCAAAAGCTCTGGGAAATAAACAAGAAGAAACCTGGAAAATACTAGAGGAAGTTGGTGTTCATGTTTACAAATTTTCGGATACCCAGGGTGCAATTAATTATTTAGCTGAAATATTAGGATATAGGGGTTAGAAAGCGATGAGTATACTTATTGATGAAAATACAAAAGTAGTAGTACAAGGAATTACAGGAAACGTTGGCAGAACCCAGACTGAATATATGTTAAAAGCGGGCACTCAGATTGTTGCTGGGGTAACCCCTGGCAAGGGAGGAATAAAAATATATGGAGTACCTGTTTTTGATACAGTAAGGGAAGCGATGGAGGATGTTAAAATAGATTTTTCCGTATTATTTGTACCAGCAAGAGTGGCAAAAGATTCTGTAATTGAAGCTATAGAAGCTGGTATTAATAAGCTTGCTTTAATAACTGAACATACTCCAGTGCATGACGAAATGATTATGAAAGCCTATGCTCAAAGATATAATGCCTTATTAATTGGTCCTACAACGCCAGGTATTATAGTCCCTGGAAAATGTAAGATAGGTATTTTGCCGGTTAATATGTTTTGTCCAGGGAATGTAGGTATTGTTTCTCGTAGTGGCACATTATCTTATGAAGTAGCTGCTAATCTTTGTTCATATGGTATTGGACAGAGCACAGTAGTAGGAATGGGTGCTGATATGGTAGCAGGAACAAATTTAGTGGAAATCTTGAAGTTTTTTGATAAGGACTATGAAACTAAGGCAGTTGTTTTGATTGGAGAGGTAGGTGGTAGCCAGGAAGAAGAAGCTGCTGATTTTATAAAAGAAGGAATGGGGAAACCAGTTATTGCTTACATTGCTGGTGCATCAGCTCCTTCTGGAAAAAGAATGGGACATGCAGGGGCAATTATTGAGGGAGGCAAGGGAAGTGCCCAAAGCAAAATAGAATCTTTAAGTAATGCCGGTGTTAAGGTAGCAATGATGTTAAATGAAATTCCTTTTCTGGTAAAGGAAGCATTAAAAGAATGATATAGATAATAAATAACAATCATATTGGGGGAAGGTTAATGATATATATTAATAAAGATACTTGTAAAGGTTGTGGCATTTGTATAGCTGTTTGCCCTAAAAAGATATTACAATTTACTGAAGAATTAAACCAAAAAGGTGTCCATTATCCTGAAATTGTAAATGAGGGAAAATGTACTTTATGTGAAAATTGTATGATATATTGTCCAGATTTTGCAGTGGTGGTGAAAAAAGATGAAAAATAACAAACAAAACCATAAAACAGATTTTTTACAAGGTAATATTGCTTGTGCTGAAGGAGCTATTATGGCCGGGTGTAATTTTTTCGCCGGTTATCCTATTACGCCAGCTTCTGAAATTGCCCATCATTTATCAAAAAGAATGTTTGAAGTTAGTGGAACTTTTATACAAACAGAAGATGAAATTGCAGCTATTGCAAATGTTATCGGTGCTTCATGGGGAGGTGCCAAGTCAATGACAGCAACCTCTGGTCCTGGAATAAGCTTGATGCAAGAAAATATTGGACTAGGAGTAGCAACTGAAACTCCTTGTGTTATAGTTAATGTGCAGCGAGGAGCACCTTCAACAGGAAGCCCAAGTATTCATCTTCAAGGAGATATATTGCAATCCAAATTCGGCTCTCAGGGAGACTATCAAATTATTGCTCTTGCGCCCTCTTCTTCCCAAGAAATGTTTGATTTTACTATTGAGGCTTTCAATTTAGCAGAGAAATTTAGAACGCCGGTTTTTATCTTATCTGATAGTCTTATAGGTCATATGAGAGAAAAAGTAGAATTTCCAGAGCAAGAAGAGTTAGTTATAGTTGAAAGGAAAAAATTAGAAAGTTATCAAGGTATCCATCAAAAGATATTTTTAGAAGAAGAAGTTGCCCCAATGCCTATCTTTGGAAAAGGTTTGAAGGCTAATATTACAGGGTCAACTCATAAGGAAGATGGTTTCCGGAATGTTTCTGATCCCAAAGTATTAGATAACGAAATTAAAAAGCTGACAAATAAAATACTTAAGCACAAAAAAGAAATTATAAGAATTGAAGAGACCTATTTAGATGATGCTGATATAGCTATTTTTTCCTATGGATTAACTTATAGGGCTGCTTTAAAAGCCATTTTAATAGCTAGAGAAGATGGTATTAAAGTAGGGAGTTTTAGACCAATTACTGTTTGGCCTTTTCCTGATGAAGAAGTAGAAAAATTATCTGAAAAGGTAAAAACCATAATTGTTTGTGAAAATAATTTAGGTCAATTATTTCCTTTTGTAAAAGCTGCTGCCTGTGAACATTGTCAGGTTATTTTTTTACCTCCCAAAATTTTAGGAACACTTTATAACCCAGGGGAAATAATAGATCAAATTAAGGAGGTAATCTAATGGAAAAATCAATTGCTCATCCTTTAAGAAAATATTTTAGAGGGGAAATTAATTATACAAATTGTTCTGGGTGTGGAAATGGAATTATTGCTCAAGCTATTTTATGGGCTATTGATGAATTAGGAATTGACTTTGATCACTTTGCTTTTGTTTCAGGAATTGGTTGTTCAGGTTGGATTCCAAGTCCTTCCTTTAACACTGATGTTTTACACGTTACCCATGGTAGAGCAGTAGCTTTTGCAACTGGATTAAAATTAGCTGCTCCTCATATGAAAATTATTATATGTGTAGGGGATGGTGATACCAGTGCTATTGGAGGGAATCACTTTATTCATGCCTGCCGTAGAAATATTGATTTAACTGTAATATGTGTTAATAATTTGATTTATGGCATGACCGGGGGACAGGTTGCTCCTTCAACACCTTATGGCTCTAAAACAACAACTACACCTTTTGGTAATATCGAAAGGCCATTTGATTTGAGTCAGGTTGCTATTGCTGCTGGTGCAACTATGGTTGCCAGATGGACTACCTTTAACGCAAGGCAATTAAGAAAATCAATTGCTAAGGCAATTCTTCACCCTGGATTTTCTTTTATAGAAGTTATTTCCCAGTGTCCAGTACAGTATGGTAAGGTCATTAAAAAAAGAAACAATGCTGTTGACATGTTAATGGATTATAAGGAGCGTTCTATTAGTTTTAAGAAAACTGGAGAGTTACCAGAAAATGAGAGAGAAGAAAAGATCTTGGTAGGTGAATTTGTGGAAAATAGAAACATTCCCGAGTTAACACAGGAAGTAAAAAGACTTCGAAAGGAGGCTTTAAGAAATGTCGGAAATAGGGATTAGATTAGCTGGTTTAGGTGGGCAAGGAATTGTTTTATCCAGTGTAATATTGGGGAGAGCTGCCTCCGTTTATGACCAGTTATATGCTGTTCAGACCCAGACTTACGGTTCAGATATGCGAGGTGGTGATGTATGTGCAGAAGTAATTATTTCTAAAGAGAGAATTCTTTATCCTATAGTCAATAATCCTGATATTTTAATAGCTGTTGCTCAAAAAGCATTTGACCAGCATATTGGAGATTTAAAAGAGGACGGTATTTTAATTACAGATACAGATTTGGTGAAATTTGAAAATTTGACCAAATCTATTAAGCATTACAAAGGAGCATTTAATAAAATAGCAATAGATAAATTTGGAGAAAGTAGAGTTGCTAACATAATTATGTTAGGATTCATTTTAAAAAAAATAGAGATCATGTCATATGAAGCATTAAAAAGAGCCATGTTCGATTTGATGTCTTCTGAAAAATTTCAGTTGAATGAAAAAGCGTTTGATTTAGGTTTACAGTTACCTTAAAATCAAGATAAATAAAAATGCACTAACAATAAAATAATTTATAAGGAATATAAATAAGAAGGGAATTATTGAATGGCTCGTCTAATTAGTGATAAAGAAATATTAAACGAATATTTACATGGAAATATATTTAATCATTTTTTAGCTCCTAAACTTTTTTTAGATTCTCCTTATATGGTAACTCCTAAAATACTGCAATGTTCCGATTCAATATATTTATTATATCGAGAACAAGAAACTGGGAATATTGATTTATTAAATTTAAACCACTTAATTATTATGCCTCATAATCCCTATTTCTTAGTTGGAAATAAGGTTAAGAATAAAAAAGTTCAAAATAATATTTTAGAAGCAATTAAAGAAATTTTAAATAGAGATGAGAAGGAAAATTTGCTTGAAATTGATAACAAGTTACCATTCAATTTATATAAAATATTGATGGAAGGTCTAAAGAATTATAAAATTAAATATAACGAAGATTATGGTAGTAGAATAGAAAAAAAGAAATTTAATATATATTTAATTGAAACTAAGAATGTAATTGAAAAATTTACAAGATTAAGAATAAACGCACAATGTTATGCAATGAAACTCATTTCCAATATGGAAGAAGGAGATGAAGAAATTCTTAAGGATACAGTTAGAAAGGTAAAAGATTCTCGGTTTGATTTATTGAATGAATTGATGAAGAAAAACAATCTTGAGACAGTTTTAATGAATTCTAAGTTAAATATTCAGGAATTAACTGGAAAGAATTTTGATGAAAGTTCTAAAGTAAGTGCTCTTTATCGTTTGGATGATGATAAGGTGTATATTATTTCTGATGAGGAAATAGATGGTACTAAGTATATCAAGAAGATAGAAAATATAGGATTTTTTGAGTCACTGGAATATTTAAAAATAAATAGAAAAAATATTGGTTTTGAAGATCATCTCCTAACAGTCCATGACCATAATGAGTTTCTAAGAAATAATTATCAATTGACTCCAGCAACAATTATTTATAGAAAATGGCGAGAATATAGAGCTGGAGAGGATATAGCCTTTTATATTATTGCAGGGAAAGCATCTAATTATGCCATGGAAAGGGTGTTTGAAGAAGCTATTAATTGTATTAATAAGGATAATTATCAATCTGAAAAATGGTTATTTTCAAAATACAAAAATTACTTTAATGAGTTTAAGCAGAACAATAATTTACCTTATCATTTTAAGGAATATTTTACTAACTTTTATTTCTCTGATCGAACATTATACCCCTCAATACCTTCTAATCATGTCATCAATGCTAATACCAACCAGATTAAAATTGATGCTGGTATATTGATGACCGATAAAAATAACCTAATACTAGGTACTACAGATATTGGAAGAGTTTTGCCACTTTCAGATGTCTCAAGACAACCATATGAAAAAATTAAAAAATTAATAAAAGATACAATTATTCCGGGGATAAAAAATGCAAAAAGTTTTAATGATATTTATTTTCAAGGTCTAAAATCATTTTCAATTGAATGTGAATTTATTCTAAAGAAGAGTGGATTATGTCCAGATTCCTTTCAAATAGATAAGCAATATGATAGAGATATTGGGCATTTGATGGGTAAACAGGAATCTTTTGATGAGAAAATTTATAAAGATAATAATAATATATTAGTTCCTGGTATTGTAGGGTGTGTTGAAATTCAATGGCAATATAAAAATCACGCATTGGTTTATGAGGATATGTGGTATTTTGGGAGAAATGGTGTTGTTAATTTTACTGGATAATAAATATAATAAATAATAGTGCTTCACTAAATTAAAAGTTACTAAAAAAACTATTAACAAAGTGAATTTTATTTGGTTCTTTGACAAAAGAGGTAAAATAAAAAACTATTAAATATAATTAATATGATACCTCAATAGGCTGTAACATCTAGTTCCTTAACTTTAGGCTTTTACTCAATTGTGAGAGAAGACGGGAGAAGATTCTTTCCTTAATGATTCTCTGACTATAGTCTTACTTGAAGCTCTCTAATCTATAGTTAATGTTTTGTCCGATAGTTTCATCCATATTAAATCCAGATATTTTTGTAATAGCTGGAACCCTTTAGGAATTGATAATAAAACCAGAGACAATAAGAATATTAAAAGAAAACTTCTGAACTTTTTATTTATTTTGATGAGTGCTTTAAACTTGTCCTATTGAAAATGAAGATAGAGGGATAATAAAAGATTTAAGAAGGTTAGAATAAAATAATGAAAAGTCAATGTAGTTGCATAGAAAATAAAATTTACACTCGGTTTTCATAGTAAGGATTATAAAATATAAGATTTTAGTAGTTTCACAAGACCATTAGGATATAAACATAAAGCTTGGGTATGAATAAAAAAGAATATCTATTGAAAATGCTAATAAATAGTGTTTTTCAAATTTCTTGAAGAGAAATATTTTGAAATAAAGGAGGTTTTGTTTTGTATAAAAATTACCGTATTGGCTTAATTGTTCCATCTCCAAATGTAGTTATTGAACCTGAGTTCTATTCACTTGGCCTTGAGAATATCGGATTTTATACGTCGCGGGTTCTTCTAGGTGATTGTTTACCAGAAGAATTAAAAAGGATGGGTGAATACGCAAAAGATTCTGCTTTAAAATTGTCGACTGCTGAAGTTGACATAATCTTATATGCATGTACAAGCGGAAGTTTTATTGAAGGTGGTGAATGGTTAAGAAATTTAAAAAATGATATTAATAAAATAGGCAAAGCTTCTGTCATTACTACTTCTGAGGCGGTTATTGAAGCACTTTTTTATATGAATATTTCAAAGGTTGTTGTTATTACACCTTATACTCAAGAAGTAAATGATAAGGAAAAAATATTTTTAGAAGCGTCAGGCATAAAAGTGCTACAGATAAAAGGCTTAAATATTATAAAATCTGTTAAGATTGCTGATGTTGAACCTGAAGAAATTTTTAAGGAAGCGGTTGAAATTAATAAAAAAAATCCTGATAGTCAGGGAATTTTTATTAGTTGTACCAATTTAAGAACTTTTACAATTATCAATAAGCTAGAAAAATATTTAATGAAGCCTGTAATTACCAGTAATCAGGCAAGCCTCTGGGCACTTATTAATAGATGTAATTTAGACATATCAATTAATAAACTAGGTCAGTTATTTAATAAAAAATAATTCATAAATACACAGACACCGTGAACTCCTAATTATACTTAAGTATCAGGCATTGCGAACTCTATTAATCAATCTTTGGCAATAATATAGAGCTTTTCGGTAAAGGATAATCATATTCGGCAATCAATTTATAATCATGATAGACATACAATTTTTCTTTAGCATTTTTAACTGGATTTTCTGGCAGAGGTTGGAATGGTCTTTTTTCCCCATCTATTTCAGAAATGGTAAATGATGAATCTCAGGGGTACAAAAAGATTATTATTAATCAGAGCTGGAATGGAAGATTTGGTTATAAGCATCTATGTCCAATTAAAATACCTGGCGGGAGATTCATATTAAAAATCTAACCTGGTCCTATCTTGTAAATAAATAAAAACTATGTTAAATTAATTTCAGGTTATAAGTTAAGTAAAGCAGGAATTGAATCGGATAGTGTAGTCTAAATTTTTAGTACATGAGGCAGAGTCCCATAGTTATTATGTTCGTTAGATGATAGGTGGACTCTGTCTTTCTATTTTATAGTATCGGAATTTCAATAATTTCGATACTATAAGAAATATAAGTATTATTTCTTAAATAAGGAACAATATATTTTGCTTTAATTCTGGGATTGTCAAGGGGAATTCTTCCCCTTGAATATCGTAATTGCCAGCAATTTCGATATTCTTAAAAAACAATTATCTTAAATAAGTAAAATAAGTAATATCAAAATACTAACCTTCTTACTCTAAACCTCTCCCTTAGAAGGGAGAGGAAAGGTGAGGGTGATAATGAGGGGTTTCGGGGGACACTTCCCTTGAATATCTTGTTGTTTTATTTCGTTTATTTTGATTAGACAGGTGTAAAATAGATGCGGGAATTTTTAGCAGTTATCATTTCTTTTTTGAGCATTCCTTTCTTAAATAAAAAAAAGGTACCGATTGGTTTGGCCATCTGTATCTGTGCATTTCTGATGGCTTTCTTAGGAGGACTGGGGTTATTAGATTTTAAAGAGGTGTTTATTGACACTTTTTTTGATATAGCAAAAATTCAAAGATACATTGTAGTAGTAGAAATAGGCATTTTAGGAGTACTTCTCAGTAAATATAAGATTATTGATGATGTTATTAAATATATCATTAAGGTAGTAAAAAGTAGAAGAATAGTACTAATGTTTATTCCGGCTCTGGTAGGCTTGCTATCAATACCGGGAGGGGCTATTATTTCTGTTCCCTTTATTGATAAGCTTGGCGATGAATCGAATTTATCCAGTAATCAAAAAGCCATTATCAATTTGATTTATCGGCATATTGCCATGCACATTTTACCATACACTACTGGTTTTTTGGTAGTTACTTCTCTTGCCCCACAAATTTCCGTTTATAAACTTATAGGTCTAAATAGTATCTTTGTCATTCTATATTTAGTAATTGGTTATTATTTTTATCTTAGAAAAATACAAAATGACCAGACTCTATCGGAAGGTCTTATTTTACCCAGTCTCTTAAACTTACTCATTTACACTTCACCAGTCTATTTAGCTGTACTTTTGAATCTTTTTTTTCAAATTCCATTTTATATAGGAATGTTAGCCAATATATTGGTCATCTACTTTCTAAGACCGACTAAAAGTTTTCTTATGGATATAGTCAGAGCTTTCAATATAAGAATTTTATTAGCATTAATAGGTGTTTATCTTATTCAGGGTGTTATTGATAAAATGGAATCCATTACTACCTTACTAACCTTAATTTTTAATAATCCACAAACCATTATTTATGGTATTATCATAACTTCCTTCTTTTTTGGAATGACTACTGGTTTTCAACCTGCTGCACTGGGTGTGGTACTGCCTATTTTAATAACATTACCCATCTCAGAGAGCCGTTTATTATTTTATGGTCATTTTACTTTCATATGGTCTTTTATGGGCTACTTTTTTTCACCCTTACATCTCTGTCAGTTATTTACCTGTGAGTATTTGAAAATCTCCACTATTGACCTGTATAAAGATTATTGGAAGTTTTTTCTTAGTCTAATAGCTATTCTGATAATAAACTATTTTGTTTTGGAATTATGGCTGAAATGATAATGTTTATGATATTATAATGAGCAAAGTAATTATAAGAGTTAAAAAATTTAGCATTAAAATGGGCGGTAGACCTGACCGGGTATATAACGGATTTGTTTTAAAAGCCCTGCAATATTTTAAAGAAAAAATCAGTTCTGAAGAATTAAATTTAAAATTTAAAGAGTTAAGTGAACAATGGATAATTTAAAAGAATACCTGATAAAAAAAGGAGCCAACCTGGTTGGGTATGCTAATTTATCCGAACTTCCTGGCAAAATACGAGGTCATTATGATTTTGGTATTTCTATTGCGGTGGCATTGAATCCTGCGGTGATAAAAACTATAAAGAATGGTCCCAATCAGCTTTATGAAAGAGAGTATATCCGGGTGAATCAATTGCTGGATATCCTGGGAAAAAGAGCAGTTGATTATATTCAAAAAAAGGGGTATCAAGCTCAGGCTATCTCCTCAACTATATCAACAGACCTGAATAATTTAGTGGATTTATCTACCTTATTGCCCCATAAAACTGTAGCTACCAGGGCTGGTTTAGGATGGATAGGGAAATCTGCTTTATTGATAACAAAAGAGTATGGTTCAGCGATTCGACTGACTACTGTTTTGACCAATATGAAGCTTGTCTCAGGAGACCCAGTGGATATTTCCTATTGCGGTAAATGTCGTAATTGTGTTCAAGTATGTCCTGGCCAGGCAATCCAGGGGGAAAACTGGCATAAAGGTCTAAAGAGAGACCAAATTTATGATGCTTTTAAATGTAGGGATACCATTAAAAAAATGATTGGTCAACCCAGGATAACACATCTAATCTGTGGTCAATGCATTGCTGTTTGTCCCTGGACTGATAAATATCTGAAATTGTCATAGGGACTGTTCTTGTTATTTTCCATCAAGTTCAGTAATTCTTTTTTCATATACCTTTGTCAGGTTTTGGTAGATTCTTTTCTGTGGCGAGATAGAGAACAATATAGAACAGAAAACTGATAAAAAATGGAATAGAAGCTAAACGATAAGAAGGAACTGGGCCAAATTGATCGGCTAACCAACCATAGAGAAAAGGGGCAATGGTAGAAGAAATTCCTTCCACAAAAAATACAAAACCAAATAATTTATCTCGAGTATGATTTTAACTAGCTCTGGTTAACTGAGTATATTGCGAAGGAAAGGTAAATCCTTTAAGAATCTTTTATCATATCAAGGTATTCAAGGGGAATATTTCCCCTTGATAACCCCTAAATCAAAATTAAGATATATTGTTCCTTATTGAAGAAATTAAGAATTCTCTAATAGCAAAATCAAATTATATTTAAAAAATACTTTGACAAAAAATAAATTATTGTATACAATATACAATAAGTTTAGCAATAAATAATATATTTATACCTACAAAATAAGAACATATATATCTTAATATCTACCAAATTGTTAAACAGGTTGTGAAGAGGGTCAGAGAGTCAAATTCTTATTCTTTAAACAACTAACCAGGTTGACAATACCTATTAGGCATGGAAAAAAATAATTCTCGTCTATTACAATGTCTAAGGGGAAGGAATATATATGTTTCTATCAATCTGGATGTCATGTCACCCACCTTAGTATTAACATTCCAAATGAATTAATTTTATTTAAAATTGATTAATATTATTTATGCTGCTTGAAGTAGAGTTAATTCCAAATACTTTTAAAATTAATCAAGGTTATAAATAGCATTAATTTAAATATTTAAATAGGGAGGATATTTTATAATGAAAAATAAAAGGTTAATACCCCATATTATCTTAAAATGGATGATTTTAATTATAGTCAGCATATGGATACTCAGTCCAGCTTTAGCACAAGAGACCCAAACTTTAGGAAATCTTAAATTTGACCCAGAAAAATACACCCAGGAAACTTTAACGATTGGAAACCAGACTGTAAATTATCGTGCTTATGAGAACATCGTCTATGTAACAAATCCGGTAGACACTCACTACCAGTCTCTGAATGTCTATGTTCCGGAAGAATACTTTAAAGGTGGCTCTATAAATGGTTACACTGCCAAAACTGCTCCTATCTTCTTCCCCAACCATGTTGGTGGCTACAACCCTGGTGATCCAGGAAATCCTGGAACAAGTGGTGATGGTGATACTCCTAATTCTGAATTCCTGGCTTTAACAAAAGGTTATGTAGTAGTATCTCCTGGTGCTCGAGGAAAGACAAACCAGGATGAAGAAAGCGGCCTATACTACGGTAAGGCACCTGCCTGTATCGTGGACCTGAAGGCTGCAGTCCGCTATGTCCGTTATAATGATGAGGTTATGCCTGGCGATGCCGAGAAGATTATTTCTAATGGCACCAGTTCGGGCGGTGCACTCTCCTCACTGCTTGGTGCTACTGGTAACCATCCGGATTATGATCCTTTCTTAGAAGCAATAGGTGCAGCCGATGCGCGGGATGATATCTTTGCTGCCTCTTGCTACTGCCCCATTACTAATCTGGATAATTCAGATACCGCCTATGAGTGGTTTTTTAATAAAGTTCATCATTACAAATGGTTCAATGAGGGCACATTGACTGAAGAGCAGATCGAACTTTCCAATGAATTGAAATCCTTATTTCCACCATATCTGAATAGTTTAGGACTCAAGAGATTTGATGGTACTCCCTTAACACTGGATGAGTATGGTAACGGGACTTTCAGAGAATATGTTAAATCTTTTGTAATCGACTCCGCACAAAAAGCATTGCAGGATGGTGTAGATCTTTCTGAATTTGATTGGTTAACTATAATAGATGGAATAGTTGTAGATATTGACTTAGATGCATTCCTGCAATATGCCACCAGGATGAAACAACCACCTGCCTTTGATGCCTTAAATGCCTCCACCTGGGAAAATATTTTGTTTGGTACTGAGAAGGTAGATACCCAGCATTTCACCCGCTATAGCCATGAGAATAGCACTGCCTATGGTACCCTTGCTGCTGTAAGAATTGTGAAGATGTTAAATCCTATGAACTATATTGGTACTGAAGAATGCACCACCGCTCCATACTGGCGTATCAGACACGGTGCTGTAGACAGAGATACCTCCCTTGCCATCCCCGTAATCCTGGCTACTAAGCTGGAGAATGAAGGCTACGATGTGGACTTCTTTGTGCCCTGGGGTCAAGGGCATGGTGGAGATTACGATTTAGAGGAACTTTTCGCCTGGGTTGACGTAATTTGTAAGTAATTTATCAGAAGACATCTGGCGATAGATAGAGATAATACTTATAGAATAAAAGAGAAGTAGAAGTGAGCCTCCGGTTTTTGCCGGGGGCTTTTATTATACCTGGGATGGTCTTTTGGCAAGTTTCAGTTATGGAAAGTACATAATACTACCTTAAAATATGCCATAGTAATAAGGATGGTTTTTTGATAAAATAAAAAAATGAAAAAGAAGTTACCATTAGGAAAATTAGATTTTTCTCATCTAGGACAACTGCTAAAAAAATATCCCAGTCAGCCTGATTCCAGGGTGATAATTGGTCCCCGACTGGGTGAAGATGCTGCAGTTATTGACTATCCGGATCGCTACCTGGTGGCTAAAACAGATCCGGTTACCTTTACCACCGAGCAGATTGGCTGGTATGCGGTGCAAGTTAATGCCAATGATATTGCTACCAGAGGAGCGGTACCAAAGTGGTTTCAAGCCAATATCCTCTTACCCGAAAACAAAACAACGGAAGAACTTGTGGATAATATCTTTTCTCAGATATACCAGGCCTGTGCAGAATTGAACATAACTGTAATTGGAGGTCATACTGAAATTAGTTATCATTTAGAAAGGCCTATTATTGTCGGCGGTATGCTGGGTGAGGTGGAGAAGGATAAGCTGGTTTCTACCTCGGGAGCAAGGCCTGGTGATGTCCTTATCTTAACCAAAGGAATAGTAATCGAGGGGACGGCTATTATAGCCAGAGAGAAAGGAAAAGAATTAGAAAAAAGAGGATACTCGAAAAGCTTTATCCAAAGGTGTCAGAACTTTATCTATAATCCCGGTCTTTCTGTAGTAAAAGAGGCTTTACTGGCAAATAAGAGAGAAGTTCATGCCATGCATGATCCCACAGAAGGAGGTTTAGCATGCGGTCTTTATGAGATTGCCCTGGCTTCCCGGGTTGGTCTGTTGGTGGAGAGAGAAATAATACCCATTTTAAAAGAGGCTCAGCTACTTTGTAAGGAATACCATCTGGATCCTTTAAAGACTATTACTTCAGGAACTCTACTCATTGCTACCTCACCAGATAGTGCTAAGGAAATTACGACTGTTTTACAAGAACAGGGAATAAACTCTGCTGTGATAGGAGAAATAAAAGAAGAAAGTTTTGGCCTGAAAATAGTAACCAAGGGGATTTTAGAAGACTTGCACTTTTCTGCCCAAGATGAGATCACCAAAATTTTTTGAATAAATTTTAATAATTTTTTTATAATCTAACTTTTTTATAAATAAATTGTTGACTTTTTTTATACATTGAATTACAATATATGTGAAAATAATTTTATATTTATGAAAAATATGAAAGTTAATACCAAGACCGTAACTGAAGAAAAGAATAGATTATCTACTTTGGAAAGAGCCATTAAAATATTAGAATATCTAGAGAATTCTAAAGAAAAAAATAGATTATCAGATATTGCTGAAACACTTAAAATTCCGTATGGGACAGTATTTAATATATTAAAGACTCTGGAAGATTATAAATTGATCGAGCGGAAAGAGTCCGCAAAACAGTATACCCTTGGTTTTAAGCTTTTTCAATTGGGAAATCATGTAGAATATATTAGAGAATTGCGTGAAATTTCATTGCCATTTATGAGAGAACTTACCAGGGAAAGTGGTGAAACTTCACATCTTGGTATCCTGTTTGAAAGTGCTTTATACTTCCTGGAAATTATTGAAAGCCCATATACTAAAAAAACAAGAGCTACGGTTGGCTTAAGTTTGCCCTTACATGCACCTGCAGTGGGTAAGGTATTGCTGGCCTTTCAACCTGAGGAAGAGAAAAATAAATTAATTGCTGATATCGACTTACCGAAATTTACCTCTTCTACCATCACGGATAGAAAAAAACTTACCGAGGAATTGGCACTGATAGTTAATCAAGGTTATGCTGTAGATAATGAAGAGGTTTTTTTAGGAACAAGTTGTATTGCTGCTCCTGTTTTTAATTCTTCAAAAAAGATATGTGCTGCGCTTGGTATAACAGGCGATACAAATCGGGTTAACAAGAATAAGTCTGCTTTAATTGATATTGTGCAGCATGAGGCATTGAACGTTTCTTTTAAATTAGGATACCAGATCCCATAAAACATAAATTATTATAGAAATGATCAGGTAAAAATTTATGATGTTAAATGAAAAATGTTTCATATATGTGAAATAATGATCGTAAATACAGAGAATATACTCAAGATGATACTCAATGGGAAGGAGGTGTTTAAACAAAAATAAATTAAAGTGAGATGAATTAGAAAAAAATAATAAAAATTAAAATTAGGAGGAAAAAAATGTTTAAAAAATTATTTCTTATTTTATTGATTCTCGTTATTTTAAGTAGTGGTATTGTTTTATCAGTTTCAGCACAGGAATACACCTGGTCATTAGCTTCTGTTTTACCAGAAACTCATCCCGTTCACAGCGCACTTGTTTATTTTGCAGATCAGGTAGCCAAGGAAACCAATAATCGGGTGAAGATTAATATTTATGGAGGAGGTCAACTTGGTCAGGAGAAGGATTATATCGAAGGGATTCAGCTGGGTACTATTGATATTACCAAAGTTTCATCTGCACCACTGGGACAATTTTCTGAGTCTTTGCAGGTAGTAAGTCTGCCCTTTATTTTTAGAGATTTAGAACATCAACATGCCGTTATGAGAGGACCTATTGGGCAAAAATTAATGAAAGACTTAGAAAAAAATAATTTTAAGGGATTGGCCTTTTACGATGCTGGTTTTAGAAATGTCACTACAAAAGTACGTCCTATTAAAGTTCCTGCTGACTTGAAAGGATTAAAAATTCGTGTTATGGAAAGTGCTCCTTTAATTGATACCATTAATGCCTTCGGTGCTACTGCTGTACCTATGGGTCAATCTGAGGTCTATGTAGCTCTTCAGCAGAACGTAATTGATGGCTGGGAAAACAATGAACCAACTGTTTTATCCTTCAATATGCAGGAAGTTTGTAAATATTACTCTTACACCAGGCATACTTCCATTCCCGATATCTTAATTATGAGGAAAGATCTTTTTGACTCAGTTCCTGCTGATATACAGGAAGGAATTTTGAGAGCAGCAGAAAATTCAATACCATATCAAAATCAAAAATGGGCTGATTTCGTTGGAGAGGCTAAAAAGCAACTGGAGGAAAAAGGGATGATTTTCAATGAAGTTGACGATATTACCCAGTTCCAGGAGATTGTTAAACCGATTTATGAAAAATATGGCCAGACTATCGGTATGGATCTCATTAATTCTTTTGCCGAATATTAATGTTAATCATTAAGTAGTCAGTAGAGATATAAATTATTTTAATAATACTAAGCTTATCTGGGTTAGCCATATTAGAAATATGGCTAACCCACAATGTTCTAAAAATTGGGGACCGATATTGGAAAAGATAAAAAGAATATTCAATAGAATTGAGGAAATTACCACCAGAATTACCGCTTTTCTGATTATTATGTTGACTATTTTAGTCAGCTGGGAAGTTTTTGCCCGGTATGTGTTAAATACTGGAGCATTCTGGGCAGAAGAAGTATCTATAACAGCGATGATGTGGATTGCTTTTCTAGGAGCATCAGGAGGTATCTGGACTGATTCACATATTTGTTTAAAGTTTGTCATAGAAATATTTCCAGACACAATGAGAAAAACCATTAACATCATTAACTATATAATCGTGGGCAGTTTTTCCTTATTACTATTTAATTTTGGTATTACTCTGGTTAAGAAAACCATTAGCGGTAAGTTATCGGCAACGAATATCCCTATTGGTTATACATATTTAATCATTCCCATTTCCACTGCTTTTATGGTTATTTTTTCTTTACTAAAAATTGTGCAAGCCATAATAAAATTTAAGCAAAGAGATGAAATAAAATAGAAAGGCTAACTATGTCACCAATATTGGTTTTGGCTTTATCTTTTATTACTTTACTAATAATAGGAATACCAATTTCTTTCTGTCTGGCAATTTCAGCTATGTTAACTTCCTGGAGTATGGGATTACCTCCCGTTATGGTTGCTCAGAGGATTGCTGCTGGTATTCAGTCCTTTCCTTTGATTGCCATACCACTTTTTGTGTTGGCCGGTTCTATTATGGCTAAAGGAGGAGTGGCCAAAAGAATTGTTGATTTTGCCTATATTATTGTAGGACCTTTTCGTGGCGGATTAGCTATGGTTAACTGTGTAGAATCGATGTTCTTTGGTGGCGTTTCTGGTTCTGCAATTGCTGATATTTCCTCAACAGGTCCCATTATGATCCCCATGATGGAGGAGAAGGGTTATGACCGGGGATTTGCAACTGCCCTTACAGTTGCTTCAGCAGTCCAGGGGATCATTATTCCTCCCAGTCATAATATGGTTATTTATGCCATGGCTGCTGGTGGTGTTTCTGTGGCTCGCCTCTTTCTGGCAGGATATATTCCCGGAATAATGGTAGGTGTGGGACTTATGATAACCAGTTACATTATTGCTTTTAAAAGAAATTATCCTCGTGAGAAGCGACCGCCTCTGAGAAAATCACTGAAAATCGCGTTTGACGGTTTACTCAGTATTATGGCTGCGTTTATTATTGTGGGAGGAATTGCTTTTGGTATCTTTACTGCTACTGAGGCGTCTGCTGTAGCAGTATTATATGCTTCCTTCCTTGCTATTTTTGTCTACAAGGAATTAAAATTTAAAGATTTATGGCCTTTAGCTATTGAAAGTGTAAAAACCATTGCCTGTGTACTTTTTTTAATAGGGTCTGCTTCAGCTTTTGGTTGGGTAATTACCTATTTAAAAATACCTGCTATAGTGACTAATTTCTTTTTAGGTTTAACCAATAATCCAGTTATTATTCTTTTATTAATTAATATATTACTTATTATACTGGGGATGGTAATGGATTTAGCTCCTCTCATTGTTATTGTTACTCCAGTGCTATTGCCGGTTGTTCAGGCACTGGGAATGAGTGCAGAAACATTTGGTATAGTGCTTTTAGTCAATCTGGGAATTGGGTTGACCACACCCCCGGTTGGTGCCGGTCTTTTTACCGGTTGTGCAGTTGGAAAAATTACCATGGAAGAGGCAGCTAAATCATCTCTTACGTTCTGGCCATCCCTGATTATTGTTCTGTTGCTGGTTACCTATATTCCCTGGCTCACTAAGTTTTTACCAAATCTAATCAGCTAAAATAAACAAATTAACTTTAATAAGTAGAAATTAATTTAAATTCAATATTTAAAAAATATGGAGGTATAATCCCAATGGAGATTAGATATGCAGTTCATCCAGATGATTTTACCAGTTATGATACTGAACGTATTCGAAAGGAATTTTTAATTCAAAATTTATTTACACCAGGTAAGATTAATATGGTTTATAGTCATAATGACCGGATTATTATTGGCGGGCTTACTACAGTAGAGCCGATAGTATTGGAAGCAGGAAGGGGGATAAAAGCTGATTACTTCTTACAGCGTCGGGAAATGGGGATTATTAATATTGGGGGGAAAGGATTGGTAACAGTAGATGGACAACAATATGTTCTGGAAAACCAGGACGGACTTTATATTGGTATGGGATGTCGTGAAATAATATTTTCTGGTCAAGATATGAAAAATCCAGCCAAGTTTTATTTTAACAGTGCTACTGCTCACTGTAACCATCCTACCGCGAAAATATCAATTAACTCAGTAGAAGCCACTCACTTAGGTTCAATAAATGAATCCAATGAAAGAACAATTTATAAATATATTCATCCTAATGGGGTTCAAAGTTGCCAATTGGTCATGGGCATGACTATCTTAAATCCAGGTAATGTCTGGAACACCATGTCCTGCCATACTCATGAACGGAGAATAGAGGTATACCTATACTTTAATCTATCAGATAAAAGCGTGGTATTTCATTTGATGGGATGTCCTGGTGAAACAAGGCATATAACTATAAGAAATGAAGAAGCTGTTATTTCACCCAGCTGGTCTATTCATTCTGGGGTTGGTACCAGTAATTATACCTTTATCTGGGGAATGGTCGGGGAAAATAAGGATTTTGATGATATAGATAATGTAGGTATGGATGATTTGAAATAAAAATAATTAATTAATAAGGAGGAATTATATGATTCTCGATGATTTTAGATTAGACAATAAAATAGCCTTAGTCACTGGTTGTACTACCGGTCTTGGTCAGGGAATGGCCATTGGATTAGCTGAAGCCGGAGCAGATATTGCCGGAGTAGATTATAAGGCAAACCCAATGCAAACCGAAAAAGCGGTTAAAGATGAAGGCAGAAAATTTCTTTATATGGAAGAAAATCTACTTTCTATAGAGCCCATTAATAGAATTATAGAAAGAGTAGTCCAGGAATATGGTAAGCTGGATGTTCTGGTAAATAATGCTGGCATTATCCGTAGAGAAGATGCTTTGGAATTTTCGGTAAAGGATTGGGATGAAGTATTAGATATTAATCTGAAAACGGTATTTTTCTTTTGCCAGGCTGCTGGTAGACAATTTATTAAGCAGAATTCACCAGGTAAAATTATTAATATTGCCTCGATGCTATCTTTCCAGGGAGGTATTCGGGTAGCATCCTATACTGCTAGTAAGAGTGGTGTCATGGGCATCACCCGTCTACTGGCAAACGAATGGGCACAATATAAAATTAATGTCAATGCTATTGCTCCT
>LDZU01003567.1_pt1 | contig 33278 bp, 22 predicted proteins | sample 615531 | NCBI WGS metagenome assembly LDZU01 (sample SAMN03408293, study PRJNA278302) | terrestrial metagenome | isolation source: oil reservoir sample SB2 | place: USA: Alaska, North Slope, Schrader Bluff formation | collected 2011-09 | reverse complement strand
GGACGGCGATCTCACCTACGATCCCATCGAGATCCCCGAGTTCATAAGGCTTCTTGAGAGGGATGAGGCGGATTTTGTCATCGGGACGAGGCTGAAGGGGGAGATCAAAAAAGGGGCGATGCCGGCCCTTCACAGGTATATAGGTAACCCCCTTCTCACCTGGATTCTCAACCTCCTATTTGGGGCGGGGATCTCAGATTCGCACTCCGGCATGAGGGCCATATCAAAAGAGGGCCTGGAGAAGCTGAACCTTCACGCTGGAGGGATGGAGTTCGCCTCCGAGATGGTGATCGAGGCCTCCAGGAAGAAGCTTAGGATAAAAGAGGTTCCCATCACCTACCATCCGCGAATGGGGAGATCGAAGCTCAACTCCTTTTCCGACGGCTGGAGGCATCTGAGGTTCATGATACTCTATAGGCCGACTCCCTTTCTCCTAGTTCCCGGGTCCATTGCCCTGGTCCTCGGCCTAATCCTGACTCTTTTCGTCTTGATGCAAGAGGCGGATCAGGTGATTCGAACACATTCACTAATTCTTGGGAGCATGCTGCTTATAATGGGGTATCAGACCCTTCTATCAGGCCTTTACATCAGCGCCTTCGGCAAAACCTATGGGGTCGAGAGTCCGGGCCGTCTCGCAAGGGGGGTGACCAGCTACCATTCCCTGGAACGGGAGCTGATTTTGGGGTTGGCCCTTCTGGCGGGGGGAGTAGTTCTCGGACTGGACGTAATTCTCAGCTGGAGCGAAGCGGGATATGGGTCTCTCCAGGAGGTTCGGGAATCTGTGATGGCTATGATCCTCACCATAATGGGAATTCAGACGATATTTTCTGCTATATTTGTAAGTCTGCTATTGCTGAAATCCGAGAATGGGTATTCAGATGAGGTCTCGCGAGGAGAGGCTTTGAAGGCTGAGGAAGGAGAAACGGACAAACCACATCCGGCTCGATCGTCATGAAGATCGCTTATGTCCACGACGTAATATACCCTCATGTGAAAGGAGGAGCCGAGAAGAGGGTTTGGGAGATCTCTCGGAGGCTGGCGGATAGGGGCCACGAAGTGCACATCTTCGGGATGAAGTACTGGGAGGGGGAGGACGTCGTCGAAAGAGAGGGCGTTCACCTCCACGGCGCATGCGCGCCCCAGGACCTCTACGTCGACGGAAAAAGGTCGATTAAGGCGGCGGTCCATTTTTCTTGGAGGCTTCTCTGGTCGCTGAGAGGGGATTTTGATCTCATCGACGCCCAGCAGTTTCCGTACCTCCCCTGCTTTTCGGCAAAATTTCATTCAAAGTTGAGACGGGTTCCGCTGGCGATAACGTGGCTTGAAGTCTGGGGGGACTACTGGAGCGAGTATCTGGGGAGTAGGGCGGTCCTGGGCAGATGGGTGGAGAAAGGCACTTTGCACCTTCCGGAAAGAATTATTCCCATATCAGAATCGGTCAGATACGACCTGATATCGATGGGAGTTGACGCCGACAAAATGGAGGTGGTATCCGGCGGAGTAGATCTAGAAAAAATTTATAATATTCGGCCAGAGGAAAAAATTTATGACATTATATACGTAGGAAGGCTCTCTGAACATAAGAGGGTCGACCTGCTCTTGAATGCGTTGAAGATGGCGAGCGTAGACCGCCCCGATATAAGGTGCGCGATCATAGGTGATGGTCCTGAGAGGGAGAATCTCGGAAAGCTCGCAAAAGAGCTGAAGATCGAAGAAAACGTCGATTTTATGGGGTTTTTGGAACGGGAAGAGGAGGTCATAGCCGGGATGAAATCATCCAAAATCTTCGTCCTTCCCTCGACGAGAGAGGGCTTTGGATTGTCGGTACTGGAAGCGAACGCCTGCGGCCTTCCCGCCGTCGTCGCCAAGGCTCAGAAGAACGCAGCAGCCAGCCTGGTAAAAGATGGCATAAACGGCGCGATCTGCGATCTTTCGGCCCGATCCATGGCCTTGAAGATAGAGACGCTTCTTACAGACGAATCTTATAAAAAAATGTCTGACTCATCGATTGAATTTGCGCAAGCTTATGATTGGGGCGAGATCGCAAAGAGAGCTGAAAGCGTATACGAAAAATTATAAAGCTTTAATGATCTGGATGGTATGGATATGCGGTCGGAGATGGAGATATGGATATGCAAGGACTGATACCCGCTGCGGGCGGAGGAACAAGGCTTGGGCCCTTTACTAACGCGATCCCAAAAGAGCTTCTTCCCGTAGGAAATAAGGCTGTCATAGAGCATGCAGTTGAGGCGATGAGGCTTGCGGATATAACTGAGATCGTGATCGTCGTAAGCCCTCACAAGCACGGCCTCTCCGATTATCTCGGCTCGGGACGGAGCTTCGGTGTAAAATTCACCTATGTCGTCCAGGACGAGCGGAAGGGGCTCGCAGATGCCGTTCTCTCGGGCGAGCACGTGATCGACGGAAGCTTCGTCGTCGTCCTCGGAGACAACTTCTTCCGTCCGAAGGAGTTCTTAAGAGACCTCGTATCATATCACGTGGATGAGCGGGCCGATGCGACTATCGGTGTGGCGGAGGTGAAGGACGTCAGCCGCCATGGCATAATAAGGCCAGAAGGAAATCTGATCGCGGATATGATCGAGAAGCCTTCAGCAGAAGACGCTCCCAGCAGCCTTGGATCCATCGGCGCGTACGTCTTCGAGAAATCGATCTTCGACGCCATCAAAAAGACGAAACCGGGTTATAAGGGAGAGTATCAGCTCACAGATTCGATAAAAGTAGCCATCGACGAGGGGAGAAGGGTCGTATTCAGGAAGATAGACGGAATACACATCGATGTGGGCACTCCCGCTGATCTCATGCTCGCAAATAAGTGGTATTTATACAATGAAAATCCACGATAAGGGTGGAAATGCGCTGATATGAAAAAATGCCGGCTAAAACAGATCCTGAATGGTGGTTGAAGGCTCTATGAAGATATTACAGACGCCTGCGAGGTTTCATCCGTTCATAGGCGGGGTGGAGAATTGCGTCTATGATTTGAGCAGGGAATTGGTGAAGCTCGGCCACGAGGTGACCGTCCTCTGCGCGAACGAGCCAAAGTCGGAAAAAGAGGAGGTTTTAGACGGCATCAGAGTTTTGCGGGTTCCTTACATCGGAAAGATCGCGAATACCAACATCACCCCCCGACTCCCCATCGAGATTTTGAAGGAGGACTTCGACCTGGTCCACGCCCATCTGCCGACACCGTGGAGCTCCGACTGGAGCGCCATCGCATCGGTCGCGAAGAGGAAGCCCTTAGTTCTGACTTATTACAACGATATCGTCGGAGAAGGGCATTTGGATGGGATTGCCCGAATATATAACAAATTTAATTTGAAATTCGTGTTAAAAAGAGCATCTAAAATCATAATCATACAGCCGGACTACATCAGATCCTCTCCATATCTCAAGGATTTTGCGGATAAGGTTGAGACGATACCGGTGGGAGTCAATCTCGAAAAGTTCAGACCTGATGGGATGGCCACGAACGGCAAAACCCTCTTCTTTTTGAGCATTTTGGACAGTTATCACAGGTACAAGGGGCTGGACGATTTGCTTCGCGCTCTGGTTTTGGTGAAGAGGGCCGTTCCTGATGTGGGGCTCGTCGTCGGCGGCGACGGGGAACTCTTGAGTCATTATAAGAGTCTATGCGACAGCCTTGGGTTAAATGAGAACGTCGATTTCATCGGTTTCGTCCCCGAGGAGATGGTGACAAAATGTTATAACAGATGCGACATCTTTGTCCTGCCGTCAATTTCAAGGGCGCAGGAGGGGTTCGGCATGGTAGCGCTGGAGGCGATGGCCTGCGGAAAGCCGGTGATATGCAGCGATGTAGTCGGGGTCGCGGAGGACCTCGGCTCATTTGGCGCAGGCTTAACCGTCGAGCCCTCCAACACTGAAGAAATGGCAGAGGCGATATCTCGCCTCCTCATGAACAGGTCCCTGGCCCGGAGGATGGGCGATGCTGGGAGAAGGCTCGCGGAGGAGAGATACGGCTGGAGGGCGATCGCGGAGAGGATCGAAAAGGTATACGACGGTCTGGTTTGATAGGGCCGATCTGAGTCTCCAAAAATAAAAAATATGTAACAGTCATCTATAGAGGTATTTAAATGGACATGAAGGATAAGAGCGTTCTGATCACCGGAATCACCGGTTTTGTCGGGTCGAAGATGGCAAAGCGCCTCGTGGACGAGGGGGCACAGGTCCATGGGCTTCTGAGGAGAAGGGCCGACGGGGTCTTGCCCCATAACCTCAACCGAGAGGGGGTGGGGCCTCAGGTGAAGCTCTTGGAGGGGGACCTTGAGGATATATCGAGCATCGGCACAGCCCTCTCCGAGAGCGATCCCGATTTCATATTCCATCTGGGGGCCCAGTCTTTCGTTCCCAGGTCCTTTGCAAGCCCCCTGGAGACGGAGGTGACGAACTGCCAGGGCACCGCAAACCTTCTGGAGGCGATCAGGATAAAGGACGTCGATCCGACGGTCGTCTTCGCAGGAAGCAGCGAGGAGTACGGCCTTGTGATATCCTCTGAAGAGCAGCAGAGGAGGGCACTGGATAAGTACGGAACTATCTTTCCAGAGGCTGAAGAGATCCCGGAGGTTCCCATCAAGGAGACAAACCCCCTGCGGCCGATGTCGCCTTACGCTGTGAGCAAGGTCTATGGAGACTTCCTGATGAGGAACTACTGGCATTCCTACGGCATCAAGGCGGTGGTATCGAGAGCCTTCAACCATGAGGGGGCTGGTCGGGGCATAATGTTCGTCACATCCGTCGTCACGAGCCAGGTGATGAAGCTAAAAATGGGCGAGGCGGATAAAATCAAAATCGGAAACGTCAACGCCTTCAGGGACTGGAGCCACGTCTCAGACATCATCGACGGCTACCTTCTGCTCTCCGATAAGGGGCGTTACGGCGATGTTTACAACCAGGGATCGATGAGGACCAACTCGGTGATGAGCTACATACTTTTGAGCCTTGAGGCGGCGGGGCGTCCCATAAGCAAGATCGAGACGCCCCAAGGCGAGAAGGCGGTGGAAAGGCCGACCGAACCTGACAGCTCCGAGATATTCGGATCGAAATTTTCGAAGACGAAGCTCGACGGGATGCTGCTGCGGGGTGAGGTGGAGTTCGGGGCAGAAGATGGTGGAGTTGTAGCCCACTCGGGCTCGGATAAGGTGAAGATCGAGTTTGATCCCCAGAGGTTTAGGCCCGCGGAGGTTCCGATCCTGTTTTCTGATACCAGCAAGATTGCGGAACTCGGATTCGAGGCGAAAAAAAGCCTTATGGACATCATAGAGGACCAGCTGAACTACTACCTATCGCAGGCGGAGCGTAAGTGAAATCGTTGAACACGGTGAATATTTGCGGGGTTCATCGGTTTCGACGCATAGGAAAAAGGTCGCGTTGACTTCGATCCGGCCGGAAGAAACTGTGTTGCCGTTGATGTCAATCTGGAGTTGATGAGATTTCGAAGTGCTCCATAATCACCTCAGCGAGGTTCGCCCAGCAAAATAGAAGGGTGATGGAGGGGAGTAAGGCACATCCAACTCCAGATGACCCTTTTTTTATTTTTCTACGATTGGAACGAGTCCCAATATTCGCATTTCTTTTCATAGCACTCATATGGGGATCTCCAGTTTGTGCATCGACTTTCCAAATTGATGTTCAAGATTTTGGAGCCGAGGGCGATGGTGAGACGGATGACACATATTCTTTTCAGAGAGCGTTAGAGAATGCGAGCGAGAAGGGTGGCGTTGTCTATATTCCGCCAGGGATTTATCGTTTCGATGGGACACTTACAATTCCTGATGGCGTCGCTATGCAGGGCACCTGGGTCGGACCCCATACGGCCGAATTAAATAAGGGATCCACATTTCTGGTTTATTCTGGCAGGGGTGACGAGAATTCGACGCCTTTTATAAGCCTCGAAAGCGATAGTACATTGAAAGGGGTGACCATCTTTTATCCTGAGCAAAAAGTTGATGATATACGCCCTTATCCTTGGACAATTCAAGGTTCAGGAACACATTTTAACGTGATCGACGTAACTATAGCCAACGCCTATAACGGTATAGATTGTGGGACCTTCTGGAATGAGGCCCACCATCTCAGAAACGTCCACATGTGTGCATTGAGGAGAGGTGTATTTGTAGATCAGTGTACAGATATTGGAAGATTGGAAAACGTTCATATTCATACAAACTACTGGGCTCGGGTGAGCGAGCCCTATGCCCTCGACTCGGATGAAGAGGCAGCTCTGTGGAACTATACTAAGAAGCATCTGGAGGGATTCATCATCGGCAGGACTGATTGGGAGTACATTTCCGACTGCTTTGTGATCTTTGCAAATGTGGGATTTCATTTTAACGGGACCTCCCATGGTCTTGCGAACGCCCTCATAACCCAGAGCGGTTCAGACATTGGACCCCTTGCTGTAAAGATCGATAAGGTACAACCGCACGCAGGCGTCGCTTTTGAAAACTGCCAGTTCATGTCCGGGTTTGAAATAGGTCCTCATAACTGGGGGCCGGTTAAACTCACAAATTGTGGCTTTTGGGGATACAGCGACGACGAATTCGACACTGGATCACAGATGATACTGAATGGTCAAGGAACTGTAATGCTGACAGCTACTCATTTTAACGATTGGGACTGGACCGGAGAGGGGAAGGCGTGTATAGAGGTGTTGAATGGATCTCTTTTGATGAGCAACTGTGATTTCAGGGGCTTTGATGAACCGTTCATTTATAAACCGTTACACGTATATATAGGTCCTAATGTAAAATCCGCCGCGATTATCGGAAACCGTTTTCAACATGGCAGGATCGGAATCGTCAATGAGTCGAGGGGCGAGATAGAAGTCGCGGGGAACGTACGCGCGTGAAATTTATCGAGGTGACCAGATGAGAATTTCGGTTGTAGGTGGTGGGTATGTAGGTCTAGTCTCCTCTGCATGTTTCGCAGAGCTGGGGCATTCTGTTGATATCATAGAGATTGATGAGGAAAAAGTTGAGACCATCAACTCGGGCAAGCCGCCGATATATGAAAAAGGTCTGGAAGAATTATTGTCGAAACACGTTGGCAGCAATCTCTGCGCAATTACGGGTTACGACGACGTCTGCAATGCGGACCTCTCTTTCATATGCGTGGGAACACCATCTGGGTCCGATGGAAGCGCAGATCTCTCCATGGTGGAGTCCGCGAGCAGGTCGTTAGGAGAATCCCTGAAGGAGTGTGCGGGATACCACGTCGTGGTGGTGAAGAGCACAGTTCCCCCGGGAACGACGCAAGATTTGGTGATGCCGACCGTTTTGAGATATTCTGGCGATCTCGGAGAGAGGATCGGATTTGCCATGAACCCAGAGTTTCTGAGGGAGGGGCTGGCGGTCCAGGATTTCATGCATCCGGACAGGATCGTCATCGGTAGCTCGGATCCGAAGGCAGGGGATCTCGTGGAATCGGCGTATAAAGGGTTGAACGCTTCCACGGTCAGGGTTGGGCTATCTGCTGCGGAGATGATCAAGTACGCGTCCAATGCGTTTTTGGCCACAAAGATATCCTACTCCAACGAGATCGGGAATATCTGCAAGAAGCTTAGTATAGACGTTTACGAAGTGATGCGGGGCGTGGGGATGGATCATAGAATATCGCCCCATTTTTTGAATGCTGGTGCAGGGTTTGGAGGCAGCTGTTTTCCAAAGGATGTCTTGGCCATGATACGTCTTGGTGAGACGCTCGGCGAGGACCCCGTGCTTTTAAAGTCTGTGATCGAAGTAAATGAGCGGCAGCCGCTCAGGATGGTGGAGCTCTTGGAGAGGAGGGTCGGCCCTCTCTTCGGAAAAGAGGTGGCGGTATTGGGTTTGGCCTTCAAGAACGATACCGACGACGTCCGCGGGCTCTGAAGGATGCTGATGCCTGCCTTATAATGACTGAATGGCCCGAATTCGGCCAGCTTGATGGAGATTTCGACCTGATGAGGTCCAGAGTTATTATTGAGGGGAGAAAGATCCTGTCATGTGGGGATGTTGAAGGCATCTGCTGGTAGAGTTGCAGGACGAATCTTAAATATTATTAGGCTGTTGGATATTTCTTTTGAAATGGAGCGGAGTGAAAGGGATAGCTTTGAAGGTGGCGATATTTTACGACTTCATCGGAGCCATCGGCGGGGGGGAGAGGGTCGCTCTGACTCTGGCCCGCGCCCTGGGAGCAGACATCATAACTACTGACGTCGACTCTGAATCGGTGAAGAGGCTCGGGTTCGAAGACGTCGCAATCATCAGCCTCGGAAAGACTATCGCTTTTCCCCCTTTAAAGCAGATATCTGCTTCGGCGATCTTCAGGAGGTGCGACCTATCGGATGATTACGACTTTTTCATCTTCGCAGGCAACTGGTGCCACTATGCTGCGAGGAGGCACAAGCCCAACCTATGGTACTGCTATTCGCCGGTCAGGGCCTTTTACGACCTGAGAGGGTCTGTCATCTCCCGCCAACCGAACCCGGCCCTGAGGGCTCTTGCGGCCCTCTGGATAAGTCTACATATGAGGTTTGATCGGCGATCTGTGAAGTCGATCGATAGAATCGTCGCCATCAGCTCGAACGTCCAGAGAAGGATCATGGAAGCTTACGGCCGCAGCTCCTCCCTCGTCTATCCGCCTGTGGATGTCAATAAGTTCAAGTTTGGAGAGTGCGGAGACTTTTGGCTCTCGGTGAACAGGATATACCCGGAAAAGAGGATCGATCTACAATTTCAGGCTTTTCGCGATATGCCGGAGGAGAGGCTATTGGTGGTGGGCGGCTACTCAAAGGGGGACCATGCATCGAGGTACTACAAACACCTAGTCGAAACGATTCCCGACAATGTGGAGATGCTGGGTGAGGTATCGGAGGAGGAGCTGATCGATCTCTATGCCCAATGCAAAGGCCTGATATGCACAGCGATGGATGAAGACTTCGGCCTCACTCCCGTCGAGGCTATGGCAAGTGGAAAGCCGGTGATAGCAGTGAACGAGGGCGGGTTTCTGGAGTCGGTGGTCGACGGCATTACAGGCAGGCTGGTCGAGCCGGAGGCGGACAAGATCGCGGAGGCGGTGCGCGAGATATCTGAGAAGGGATGCCTTCGCTACAAAGGCGCCTGTCAAGAGCGGGCCACGGTTTTCTCGGAGGAGACCTTCGTAAGATTAATCAAGGATGAGATCGCCGAGGTCATCGAAGGAGCTTAAGGAAATTCAGGAGATTCAGGAGGGAACAGGTTGAGCGTACTTGTGACTGGAGGGGCTGGATTCATCGGCTCAAACCTCACAGAGGAGCTTCTTTCTTCTGGGGAGGACGTGATCGTTTTGGACAATTTGACCACTGGAAGCCGAGACAACTTGGATGGGCTGTCTGGAAACTTGAAGGTCATAGAGACTAACTGTTCGGATCTCTCAGATTTTGATATAAGCCCTGATGCCATTTATCATCTGGGAGTCCCGTCCTCTTCGCCGATTTATAAAAAAGATCCCCTTCTGATGGGGGAGGCGATAAACGGCATGATCGCAGTCTTGGAGCTGGCAAAAAAGACCGGCGCGCGGGTCGTTTACGCCTCCACCTCTTCGCTTTACAGCGGCCAGGCCCCGCCCCATAGGGAGGATATGGAGATTTTGGTCACCGACTACTACACCGAGGCCCGGTTCTCCATGGAGAGGATCGCGGAGCTTTACAAGAAGCTATTCGGCGTTGAGGCCGTAGGGATGAGGTTATTCTCAGTCTACGGTCCCAATGAGATGGCGAAGAAGCAGTACGCCAACATCGTCACCCAGTTCTTATGGGAGATGATGGCGGGAAGGGCTCCGGTCATCTACGGCGACGGGAATCAGACCCGAGACTTCATCTACGTCAAGGACATAGTCTCCGCTCTCAGACTCGCCATGGACTCCGGTTATACGGGGGCGCTGAACGCCGGCACTGGAAAGAGCTACAGTTTCAACGAGGTGGCCGAGATTCTGGCGGGGGAGATGGGGCTGGAGATCAGGACCTCCCACGTCGATAATCCCATAAAGAACTACGTCGCCCACACCCTCGCCGATACTTCAAAGGCCGAAGAAGTTCTGGGCTTCAAGGCCCGGTATTCGTTAAAAGACGGGATTGGAGAGCTGATAAATCACTATGGGGCATCCTCGGATTAGGCGTCTATCGACCATGATATTCATTGCAAAGAACTCAAATGGGGAGAGAGAGGTCCTATATTGATCACGCCAAGCCACCTCCGAGAGCTTCTGGGCTACAGAGACCTGATATTGAGGATCGCCTGGAGCGACTTCAAGCTCAGGTACAAGAACTCGGTTCTGGGTTTCTTCTGGTCGCTTCTCGAGCCGCTTCTGATGCTCCTCGTCCTCTACGTAGTATTCAGCCATCTTATGAGGATTCAGGTGGAGCACTACCAGCTCTTCCTGCTCCTGGGGATCATCCTGTGGAACTTCCTGGACCGGGGGACGTCGATGGGGATATTCGGGATCATAGGAAAGCCGAGCCTCGTCCAGAAGGTCTACTTTCCAAGAGACATTCTCATAATATCGGCCTGCACCACGGCGCTGATGATGACGGTCCTCGAGTTCGTCGTCTTCATCGCCTTCATGGCGGTCTTCAAGGTGGCGCCGACGGGGGCGGTCCTCTACTTCCCCCTGATCTTCGTATTACAGTTCGTCCTCGTATTCGGCCTCTCCCTCGCCCTCTCGGCCCTGAACGTCTATTTCAGAGACGTTCAGTTCATCTGGAGGGTGATACTCCAGGCGGGTTTTTTTGCGACGCCGATACTGTATCCGATAACTATATTTCCTTCCAATCTTCAAAGGTTGGTGATGACAAACCCCATGGCGCGGATCATCACCATGTCGAGAGACTGCATACTCTATCGAACCGGTCCGGCAGCAGGCGACCTCGCATACGTGGCCGTGGCGGCGGTGCTGGTGCTCCTGGCGGGCTACCTCATCTTCGACCGACTGGAGCCGAGATTCGCGGAGGAGATCTAGAGATGGTGGTGGTTTGATGACGGTGGTTGAGGTTGAAAATCTCTCGAAGACCTTCAGGATACCCCACGAGAGGAGGGTGACGGTCTTTGAAACCCTGGCAGGGGTGCTCAGGCCGAACGATTACGAGGTCTTCAACGTCCTAGAGGACGTCACCTTCTCCGTTGAAGGGGGGGAGTGCGTCGGGATCATCGGCGAGAACGGCTCCGGCAAGTCCACCCTTCTGAAGATGATCGCCAACATCCTGCGGCCAAGCCGGGGCAAGGTCACAGTCCAGGGGAGGATGACCCCCTTCCTCGAATTAGGAGTCGGCTTTCAGCCGGACCTCACCGTCCGGGAGAACATCGGAATGTACGCCACCATCATGGGACTATCCAATGGGACGATCCGCGACAGAATTGACGACGTCATCGGATTTGCGGGGCTGAAAAAGTTCGAGGACGCGAAGTTGAAGAACCTATCGTCTGGGATGCAGGTCCGCCTCGCCTTCTCTACGGCGATTCAGACGGACCCGAACGTCCTCCTCGTCGACGAGGTCCTGGCGGTGGGGGACATGGAGTTTCAGCAGAAGTGCTTTGAGGTCTTCAAGAGGTACAGAAAGGAAGGGGTGACCACCCTCTTCGTCTCCCACGACCTCGGCGCAGTCCGACGGTTCTGCGACAAGACCCTCCTCCTCAGCCACGGCAGACAGGTCGCCTTCGGGGATACGGGCGAGATCATCGATCGGTACGTCTACGGCGGCGAGGGGAGAGAGCAAGAGGTCTCAAACGGCTCAGAGGACGATAGAGGCGTTGATGCCGCTCAACCGGAAGCCCAGACTGAAAATTCGTCAGAAAATGAAGTGGCGAATGAACCTAGCAGGTGGGGCGACGGAAAGGTGGTCATAACGAAAGTCGAGTTCCTGGACAAGTTCGGTGCCTGCGGCAGCAGGTTCAATTCCTTCGACCCCATGACCGTGAGGATTCACTATGACGCCAAGGAGAAGGTCACCGATCCCATCTTCGGGATCGCCCTCTACGATGAGCAAGACCGCCACCTCTTCGGGACGAATACGGAGCTGAAAGACCATCCAATCGAGAGCGTCCAGGGATCTGGATACGTCGACCTCGCGGTTTCGAGAATACCGATGCTTTCGGGAAAGTTTCTCCTGACGGTGGCGGCCCACACGAGGGACGGAAAGCCTTATGACTGGCTAGACAAGCAATATTCTTTTGAGGTCATCCCTTCGGGAAGGGACGCCGGGATTGTCGAGGTCCCCTGCAGGTGGGTTATATGAGTGGAGATGGCTGGGAGGATAAGGCCTTGGATAACACCTTTGAGATCCGCGACGAAGAGATCGACGTCGAAGAGATCATGAGAAGGATCAGGGAGAATATCCGCAAAAGAAAGGAGGCGGGAATCTGTCTAGAAGGTGGGATCGAGGAGGTCCATCAAGACCAAGCCCCCCGTGATCAGGACGACGGGACGGAGCCTGTCGCCCTATCTCCGGAGGTGAGAAAGGACCTCGATTACGTCAATTCCAACTGGGATATAGAAAACAACAGCTACTTCATAAGCTCCCACAGGCAGGTCACGGGCAGGTTCCTGGTAACGGGGCGGCAGCTCGTCCACGGCGAGGTTCGCCGTTACGTCGATCCCGCCATCTGGAAGCAGAAGGAGTTCAACGCCAGCGCTGTACGGCTCTTAAACGAGGTCGCAAGATCAGTAGAGCAGATCTCAGCGAAGCTCGTGGATATCGAAGGCGCGATCCAGAGGATGAGGTCCGAGATATCCGATGACTGCAACGGCCAGATAGGCCGAGCGAAGTCGGAGATTCTGAGAGGGATCGAGGCAGAAATAAGCGAAACGAGATCCGAGATAGAAGCAGAGCTCTCCGGGCTTGACTCTGGGATTGAGGGGAGGATTGACGTCAAAGTCGGCCAGACCAAGGCCGAGATCTGTTCGGAGCTGGAGAAGCTAGGTTCCGAAATCGAGGAGAGGATAGAGGGGACTGTGGGCGAGGCGAGAGCCGAGATCGAGGACGAGATGAGAAGGAGGATCATAAGGATTAACTCCACAGTCGACGATAGGATCGATGCGAAGGTTGGCCAGAGCAGGGCTGAGTTTGAGGCTGGTATTTCCCAGCTTGATTCGGTGGTATTTCCCAGCTTGATTCGGGTATCGATGATAGGATCGATGTGAAGGTTGGCCAGAGCAGGGCTGAGTTTGAGGCTGGTATTTCCCAGCTTGATTCAGGTATCGAAGATAGGATCGATGTGAAGGTTGGCCAGAGCAGGGCTGAGTTTGAGGCCGGCATCATCCAGCTTGATTCAGGTATCGATGATAGGATCGATGTGAAGGTTGGCCAGAGCAGGGCTGATCTTGAGGCCGGCATCATCCAGCTTGATTCAGGGGTCGATGAGCGGGTCAGAAAAGAGGCGAACGCCGTTGTATCAGCGATGAACCAGGATATCCAGAACAAGGCCTGGCTCGCCTCGATCCTGGAGGGAAGGCTGAAGGACTTCGAGGACGTTCCCCTCTCCTCTGACCTTCCGGAGAACGATGGGATAAACTACTTCGTTTTCGAGGAGACCTTCCGGGGGCCGAGGGAGGCGATAAAGGAGAGACAGGCGGCCTTTGTCCGGTATTTCGAGGGATCGAAGAACGTCCTCGACATCGGATGTGGCAGGGGTGAGTTTCTGGAGCTCCTCCGCGATAAGGAGATCGGTGGTCGCGGGATCGACATAAACGAGGATATGGTCGAGTACTGCAGGTCCAGGGGCTTGGCCGTTGAGAGGATCGACGCGATAACATACCTTGGAGGGATTGAGGACAAGAGCCTAGATGGCGTCTTCATCGATCAGGTTGTCGAGCACCTTCGGCCCGACTACCTTGTGAAGCTGCTTGGGCTGTGCTACAAGAAGCTGAAGTACGGTTATTACATTGTCGCGGAGACTGTGAACCCGCTATCTTTTGCTTCTCTCGTGAACTTCTACCTGGATTTGACCCACGTTAGGCCGGTACATCCTGAGACGATGAGGTTTTTGATCAATTCAGTAGGGTTCAGGGAAATCGAAGTAAAATTCCTCTCCTCTCTGCCGGACGAAATTAAATTATGTACTGTGGCATTGGATGGTGTCGAAGATAAATATGAACCAAAGCTAATCCACACACATAATCACAATGTTGATGTTATAAATGACGTTCTTTTTGGCCCTCAGGATTATGTGATAATCGGGAAGAAATGAAGAATAATGCTTTGTGGAGGAGGTGCTATTATCCATGAATATACTAATCTGCAATGAGCGATTTCTTTTTCGATTTGGGGCTGACAGGGTCTTGATATTACTTGCAAAAGGCTTGGCTGAACTCGGACATAATATTTTTATGATGGCAAATCAATATGATAAAAATGTTATTGATAAATTTGTTAGTAAAATTATAAGTGTGCCTGTTAGTTCAGATAGTTATTTGAACTTAAATGAATATACTGCTGAGTGGCTTAATAAGACATGGAATGAACATTTTGATTCTCATGATGGGCCGGATGTAGTTCTAGTCGGCGGATGGCCGTTCTTTTCATCAATTCCTTTTTTCAAGAAGGTATGTAAAAAAGTAATTTTCGTAGATTTTGGTGCAGTTCCCTTGGATGGCTATTCAGGTGGCGCTCTCGTTACTCAAGAGAAACTTCGTTCTTTACGTAAACAGTATCTACTGGATGCATCGCTTATCATTGGAATTAGCAATTTTATAGCCAATTCTCAGAGCAAAGTAGACTCTTGTGGCAGAGTTCCTGTTAAAACAGTCTTGTTGGGTGCAGATCATATGGAGATGTCAATTTGGCATAATGAGGATCTTAATTTAGAGAAATCGCATGGAAATATCACAGACTCAATAAAAAAATATAAGCGTGATGGGCGGCACATCTTATTGTGCTTAGGTCGGTGGGAGCCAAATTGTTACAAGAATTCTGATGCTACGTTTGATATAATGCGGAAAATAACTAAAACTATCCCCAACTGTATGCTTTTTATATTATCAAATCCATCTGATATAGATATACCACAAGATTTAGAAAATTCGATAGTACCAATAGGATTTCCAGATGATAGCGAGTTGATGGGCATCATGAACCACGCAGATCTTGGTATATCCGTTTCGCTCTGGGAGGGTTTTAATCTGCCCATTGCGGAAATGCAATGGTTGGGCCGTCCTGTACTTGCTTTTGATATTGGGGCCCACCCTGAAGTGATTACTCATCCGTGGTATTTATGTAAGAACAATGCTGAAATGGCTGCCAAAGCATGTAAGATATTAAGTGGTCAAGGCCTGGACTCTGTTGAATCCATGCAATCGCTCGAAAGATTCCGTAATTATTTTGGGTGGCATCGCGTCATTCGAGAGTATGATGATATTATTCAAGAGATGGCTAATAACGAAATCAATATAAATAAATCTAGTTTGTCAATTTCCTTGATAATTGATGTGACAAATGCAACAAAAGATCCTGCAAACTCTGGAGTCATTAGGGTTACTCGTCGGTTGAGTCAAGAGTTCCAGAGATCTCTAGATCCAATTTTTGTAGTTTGGGATGGAGAGAAAAGCACTTATTTATTGCCTACAAAAAAAGAATACGAGCAACTTGGGAAATATAACGGTCCTTTAATTACCGATGAAGGGCGGGTTTCTCCAGATGATCATAAGGTCCATCTAAGCGATTATATATCTCTTGTCGACAGCGATTCAATCTGGCTTCTCTTCACTGAAACGGTTGATGAGAGGCATGCAAGTTTAGTTCGCCGTTACGCTAAAGATATCGGAGTAAATCTAGCTGCTATTTTTTACGATGCCATTCCCGTATTACATCCTGACCTATGTAAAGATGCGTTAATTAAGGACAACCATGTTCATTATATGGAGGGACTTTCTGAATGCGATGTGGTCATCCCCATTTCAAAATTTTCTTCAGATTGCTTGGAAAAGTTCTGGTCGGATAATAATATCATAGGTTGTCCCTTATGTCCTAATCTCCTTCCTGGTGAGTTCGGGGGTTCCGAAAGAACCGATTCGGTGCAAAACCCTACTAAAGACAATAGAATTCAGATATTGTGCGTTTCAACTTTGGAGCCACGAAAGAATCACAGAAAACTGGTAGATGCATGCTTGTTGATGCAAAAGGAGCACCCAGACCTAGACTGGTGCTTGACTCTTGTCGGCAACCGCTACGCAGGTGCAGACGACATTGCCGATTTTATAACTCAAACTTCGGTTGATAGCCCTCGTATAGAATGGCTCGGGGTAGTCGACGATGCAAAGTTGCACCAGCTATATAAAGAAGCGACTTTTACGGTATATCCCTCGATTGTAGAGGGGTTTGGAATGCCGATATTGGAGAGCATTTGGCATGGTCGCCCTTGCATTTGTCATCAAGAAGGCGTCATGGTCGAACTTGCCGAAGAGGGTGGATGTTTAACTACGGATGTGACAGATGTTCGGGCATTATCCGAAGCAATCTATCGATTAGCCGCAGATAGAGATCTGCTGATTGAACTCTCTAAGCAGGCCGTTTCAAGAAAGATAAAAACTTGGGATGAATACGCCCGCGAATTTATATCCGTATTAAAATCTCAGACTAATTCTTTATCTATGCCCAAAAGAGTGCGCATTTTAATGGGTAATGGCGTGAGTTGGGAAGATATCCTCTATCCAAAATGTCTATGTGAAAATTGGCAGATGAATCCCTCTGAAAGGTTGGCTCTGACAGGACTGCTCTCTCGCCATAAGCCGAAATGTAGCATAGAAATAGGGACTTACATGGGGGGAAGTCTATCGCTCATCTCGCAGTATTCTGATATGGTATTTTCTATAGATGTAGACTCCAGCATACCTGAAAGACTGGGGCAGTTTGAAAATGTGTGTTTCCTTACCGGCCCTTCACACAAAATTCTGCCTATCTTATTTAAGGAGCTGGATGAGGAGCAAATTCCTGTAGATTTTGTCCTGATTGACGGGGATCATTCTGCAGAGGGCATTAAGCGCGATATAGAATTTTTATTATCTTATGAGCCTCAAAAACCTCTTTTTGTTATGATGCACGATAGTTTTAATCCTGAACGTCGTCGTGGCATGTTGGAGGTTGACTGGGAGAAATCTCCTTATGTCCAATGGGTTGATATCGATTTTATTCCAGGAAGGTTGATAGATGATGTCGGTCCAACAAGTGGAGGGATGTGGGGCGGGCTCGCATTAGCTTACTTAAAACCGACAGCCAGGCAAGGTCCGTTGGATTTAAATTGTTCTGCAAGAGTGATGTATGAGGTCGCAAAAAATTTGATGATATAATTAGGAGATGAATATGGGACTAAAAATATTAATGTGCTGTAACGCGTATCCGCCCAATTTCATAGGGGGAGCAGAACTCGTAGCTCATGAACATGCAAAAATCTTAAAGAATTTAGGTCATGATGTGGCTATATTTGCGGGTGATGGCCATATAGGTGGAAAAAGATATTCGATCAAGCAGGATACTTATGATGGCCTCCCCGTTTATAGGATCTCGTTGACTCCGCAGGATTATCAGCCGGAATTCATCAATTTCACTCACAAAGAGGTAGAGGAGAATTTTAAATGCATCCTAGATGAATTCTCTCCGGACATCGTCCATTTGCATAACATAATTGGGCTTTCGGTTGGACTGATACACATAGCTAAATGCAGAGGCATAAAAACAGTGTTGACTGCACATGATCATTGGGGATTTTGTTATAAAAATACAATATTGAAGCATGAGGAAGAGGTTTGCAATGATTGGACCAAATGTGACGAGTGCATGCCGTTTATTTCTGATAATAATTGCAGTAGCATCCCCATCAGAATGAGAAGAGATTTCTTCGCTATTCAGTTTCGTGATGTAGATGCTTTTATCTCCCCAAGCATATATCTGGCAGATGCCTACATTCGCGCAGGAATGCCCAAAGAAAAATTTAATATTGTCTGGAATGGAATCGATGTAACACAGTTTTCTAATATAACCAAAAAGTCAATGGACAATTGTATTCGTTTTACATATATAGGTTACTTTGGCAGACATAAGGGCATCCACACACTAATAAACGCATTACCGTTCATTAATGACAAAGATAAATTCAAAGTTAATCTAATTGGCACCGGCGAGCTTTTTGATAGTTATAGGCGGCAAGTAAAGGAGACAGGAGTCGACAGTTATGTCAAATTTTGGGGCAGAATTAAAAATATTGAAGATGCCTATCGTGAAACTGATGTTTTTATACTTCCTTCTATTTGGCCAGAGAATCAGCCGGTCACCATCACAGAGGCGATGGCATCGAAAACACCTGTAATCGCTTCGGATATTGGTGGAAATCCTGAACTTGTCGAAGACGGTGTAACAGGATTTCTTTTTAAGACTGGAGATGAAAGAGATTTAGCAGAAAAAATGTCGCATTTTATCAGCAATCCCGATATAATTAAAAAATTTGGAGAAAATGCATATAATAAAATAAAGAGCAATACGCTTGAAAATAGGATTGCCGAGATTCTCCAGGTTTATGATGGTTTGGGTCCAAATGAATATGGTCTAGAACAAAAAGATTTTTTAATTGTTTGTGTTGGTGACTGTATCGACTCGTGCTGTTTACAGGCGATATCTTTAATTTCAAATAGACTTCACGGAAAATCGTGTCGTTTTGTCATGAGCGATTGGCTCCAGGAAGACCAATTCAATTCAGTAAGGCTCCTCTGGATTGTTGGTAACGAAACAAAACAAAATGAAGTGACTGCTGGCCTAGCATGCAAAATTCCCTTGCTAGTTCCGGAGAATAATGAGGCGCTGAAGAAGCAATGTATAGATGGTAAATGCGGTTTATATTATAAGGATGCAACAGATGCGATGGGGTGTATCGAATATTTAATTGATCACGAAGAGACAAGAGCTGCTTTAGCTCAAAACAGGTTTATATATCATTCAATTAATATTTAATACATTTTTACTGTAATATCATGGAACACCAGGCTCAGGCATCTCGCGTCAGGGTTTTTCAGCTGGGTTATATCGCATGGCCTTTCGCATCCTCCAGGCACGTGAAACCTCATGATATTCGTTCCCTCCTTGAGGTGAACCGGCATCTTTATAGCGGCGAATTCTGATGCGTTGATAACCTCTCGCATTTCTAGTGCATCTCCTGCATACATCTCAAGAGTTCGGGGGCGATAGAAGCTCCTCGCGTGAAAACTCAGCTCTGCTGTCCGGTTCTCTTCAGATTCTATGAGAAGAACTGCGTCGTTTTCGATCCAGCGGGTGGGTGTGCCGCTCCAGTCTTCGAGGCCGTGCCAGCCGTCACCAAGAGAGATGCTCGAAAATGTATGTGAAATTTCTGTATTAGCCCCAATATTTCCAGTAGAATAGATAATTAGTTTGTCTGAGTTTACTGAATTATCTAAGGTATATGAGTTCCCTAAATATTGGATTAATTCCTTTAGATCTTTTTCAGATAGGAGGTTTTCGTGTAGTACAACATATTTAACACCGAAATTGTCTTTTAAATATTTTAAGGGATAACTCGTCGAGCTTGTTATGACTCCCGAGTAAATATCATTTATGCCAGTATACAAAACTTTGATAATCGGATCTGATTGTGCAAACTGCGCATAAACTGGATTAATTCGGTTGAAGTATCCCCCAAATATTTTCCCATTATGTAGTTTCTGATATTCGTAATATCTAAACATTGATTCGCCTCCGTTGGATGAGTCAATGTTCGATCTTATAATTGGTAATTCTATAATTGAGTCATTTTCACTCATATTCATATTATAGTAAAAATTTGGTGTGGGTCTGGCTGATTGATTTGGCAAGACAGCTGCAAATTCAAATAAAATAATAACGGATAATAATGAGCAAAATAACATTTTCTTAGTGATAGTATCGAAATTGAATTTAATAAATATCGATCTAATGCCATAACCCGCGATAATTGCTATACAAAACATCACCATCAAATCGTATCTCGATGGAACTCTAATCATATTTAAGACGGGTATGTAATATGTTATTACCCCTGGCAACATAACAGAAAGATCAAATTCAGTAAATTTTGTCACGCCGTTTATATGTAAAATTGCCCCGAGTGATAAGATAAAAAAGACACAAAACGAAATTAAAAATAGGCGAAATTTTCTATCCTTTCTGCAATTGAACAAACCAATTAGAGATAAAATGATTACCGAATATCCCATAAAAACGATATTCTCGGAATAATTTCCGGTAAAATCCGAATATATACTATTGGTAAACTCCCCAAATAGTGGGTGTCTAGGTGAGAGAACGACAAATCCAAGAAGATCTGCACCATAATGAATAAAGTTATTAAGTCCTAATACCATATGTTGATTTGTAATGTAATTTTTAACCATAATGTAAAGGCCTGGCATTATTAAAACTATTGACAAGATAATAAATTTTGCTGCTGATGTCAATGGCGAATTCATCACTAAATATGATTTATAGTTAAATATTATAAAAATAATTATAAAAATTGACATCATAACTCCGATAGTCCACGAAGTTAATGCGTTTGCGGAAAAGAATATGCTACAAAAAATAATATTTCTACACGTTGGATTATCGTACATTTTAAAAAAATAAAGGGTAAAAAATGGAATCCATAAAATGCTAAATGTATGCAGATGTCCAAAACTAGCACCGAAATGATACGGTGAAAAGGCAAATATTAACCCTGAAACGAATGCTATATACTTATCATCCAACAAATAATCAACCAATAAATACATGCCATAAGCTGCCAAAATGAATGTTGTAAGGACGTATATATTATAACTTACTACTGATCCGAAAACATGTGTTATCGGTATAAATAATATTAAAGGCAATATACTATCTACCATGTCAAGTCCTATTGGATAAAATAAATACGTGTTACTTAAGGGGTTCGCAAATAGATGAGTTGTTGAATAGTCAAACCACCAAAAATAATTCGACCATAAGACAACTTCAGTATGGCCAATATATTTTCCTGTTATATCAAATCCAATGGGAAGATATATCATTATCAGAGTAATTATGACATATAGAAATATAGCTATTTTACTCCCTAGCCTGATAGATATTGATTGAAGTTTATAATACCTCAACTATTTAACCTCGCTCAGTTTTATAGAGTACTTTAATGTACCATTAGTTCTATTTCTGATATTTAAAGATTTCAGTCTTTGGTTCTGTCAAGTTATCGGTAGGTGAGATTTGAGAGGTTTAGTCGCGAATGGTGAGTAACACTGAGGGCACGGGGTAAACTGAAAATACAGCAGGAGTTCACCATAAAGATGAGATTAATTCATACTTAAAATTAAATTATTAAAATACTAAGTTATTAGATAGATTATTTTTACGTAGAATCTAATGTGTACGATGTAGCCCGAAAAAAATTTGTACAGGGATCTCCATTCTTTCCCATCCAAAGGAATGGAGGATTTACTTATGGGGAGAGAAGAACGCCAAAAATTGATCCGAGAAATCGAAGAGATAAGAGACAGCAAGGTAGTAACATATGTTACCTCAACTAGGCAATTTATCAAAGCAAAAATATAGGAAGTAGACTTGCGAGAAATATATGATCATTTACAAAAAATAGGAAAATCAGAGAAAATTGACTTATTTATATATAGTCCAGGCGGGTCAAGTTCAGTTCCTTGGGCTCTTTCAAATTTAATTAGAGAATTTACGAATGAATTTACGACTCTTATCCCAAATCTGGCATTTAGTGCTGCAACTGCAATAGCTCTTGGCTCAAATAACATCATTATGAGCAAAACAGGAACTTTAGGACCAGTCAGATTCAATGAGAAGAACGGCGTCGTTTTCCATCCAGCGGGTGGGTGTGCGCCGTCCCAGTCTTCGAGGCCGTGCCTAGCCGTTCCCATATTCGAGAGCCGAATCGACCTCCACCCAGTCTATTTGAACTCCAAGATCTCTAGTATCGGAAGATCCGTAATCACTTGGTTTCCAGGTATTTGATACGATGGTCAATATCTGGCATTCTTCATTTAACCACTTATTAGGTACGTCGAATGAATAAATATGACCCCCGCTAGACTTAATATCTTCGCGAATTTTATTGCCGTTGATGTACCATTCAATCCTTGCGGAGTTATCGGCAGGTCTATGACCACCAGTTTTTATATCTAACTTCATGGGTCCTAAATCAGGATGATATGGGATAAGAATCTTCGATGAATTCTTTGTCCATCTGATTCTTTGATTTTCTGCCCAGTAAAAATTCTCAATTATGCAGTCATCATGCAATCCTATATCAATAATAAAAGGCATTTCTTGAACTTGTTCATTTCTCGTTTTATCAATCTCATATAGTTTATATCCCATCGAGCACATTGTTGGTTGATACGGTAATAGTTTTGACGAAATTATATACTTCACATTATCTGGTTTCATGTCGGATATATTGTTATCTATGGGATAGTGAGTAGGATAGCCATTCATCCAGAATACGGTAGAAAACCACATACGTACCCACGCATCCAATCTATCCATCAATACTATAGTATCATCTTCAGAGTGCTCGTTAAGGTATTTTCCAATTGGGCTACATCGATCCGCATTAAGTGAATGGGTCTGAATCAGTTGGGCTGGATATGTGGAAGCCAGCAAGGATATGATAATTATAAATAATAATAAATAATTTCCATACTTCTTCCTGGAAACTATAAAATAACCTAATATGAACGAAATCAGCGAAAATACCGATATGAATATATTAATTGGAACAATAGTTTTTAAATATTGAATATAAAATATAGAGAACATGTTGGGAAACTTGTAGTATTCGTATGGAAACGTAAGAGCAAATATTACGATAACCATAGCATATAATAAAACGACTTTCGTGATATCTGATTGATTAATTTTATATCCTCCATTATAAATTAGATTGAATCCTATAATGCCTAACAAGAATATGAAGGGAACGATCGGATCTATGTATCTACCAAATATAAAATATTGCTGATCCCCACGAGAAATCAATGCTGCGTACATGTGTACAACGGTAACTACGATCAAGATAATCGATGAAACTACAATATAAAATGCTAATGATATTAGTGGTAAATTGGAAGCGATCTCTGAGCAATTCCGGATATTCCAATCAAGGACAAAACATGATTTAAATTCATTGTATATTTTTATGATAATCAAGCAAGCCATGAAGAAGACTACAAAGTATGAAGAAAGAATTAAAAACTCCAGTTCATGTAAGAATAATGAGAGGAATATTTTAAACGAATCCATATCGCTGAAAAAGCCCAATAGAGTAGCATAGTATCTGCCTGTGTCGTATCTTGCGATTTCCTGGGCAAAGACAGACTTATAATATGCCCAAAAGATAGCAGGTGCCACAAACGAAGCGATCAGCAAATATTTATCTTTCAATATTGCGGAGAAGTTTCTCTTCTTCGACGAAACTAACATATAGAAGAGGAAGGATATCAAAAGGCCTACGATCATGGCTATGCTTATTGACCGAGTTAAATATAGATAGAATATTGATAGCCCTGCTAAAAGATCCCATGGTTTACCGCCGTTGCTATAAGATTTAAGCAAAAACCACCCCGAGAATACAAATAATGGTATGAATAAATTCTCACTTAATAAGACGAAAGTATATAATGTTACAGAAGGTAAAGTCGAAATGGTGATCGACCCTAATAATGAAAAATTTTTGTTACAGAATTCGCGCAGGATGAAATATGATGGGAATAGTATTGCTGAAGTTAATATACAATTTATAAGAAGCATAATACGATAAACTACTTCCATATCGTCAGAGAATAAATATGCTACCGATAAAATGATGGAATATCCTGGGGGATATGTCTGACAATATTCCAAATTACTAAATAAATGTCCATCCAGGACATTTCTGGCCGTTTCGGCGTATACCGCTTCATCTGCAAAAATGAAAGGCGATGGAATACTGAATGAGAATATAAATTTAATAGATATAATAACTATAAAGATTAATATTAAATAAAAATGCTCTTTATTTATGCCATGCATAAATTCTTCAAACTTCAAAGTCAGATCTCCACAACTTATCACAAAATGAAAAGCGGCTTAGATATTTAAGGATTTTCACAGGAAAGTATTTAGGCGTGAAGAATCGAACCATGCTGGAGTAATCAAGCTTGTTACGAAACAAGCTTGTTACGAAATTAACCTGATACAACAAGGGATCAAAATGAAGCTGATCGTTATCATTCCCGCCTACAACGAAGAGAACAGCCTTCCGGTCGTCATCCGCGAGATCCCGCGCGAGATCCCCGGCGTGGACGAGGTAGAGGTCCTCGTCATCAACGACGGCTCCACCGACGCCACTGCAGAAGTCGCGAAGACATCCGGAGCCGATCGGGTAATCTCCCACAAGAAGAACATGGGCCTCGGCGTCACCTTCAAGGACGGCTTAGAGGAGGCGCTGAGGATGGGCGCCGACGTCATTGTTAACACCGACGCCGACGGCCAGTACAACGGCGCCGAGATCCCCCGGCTCATCGAGCCAATCCTGAAGGAAGAAGCGGACGTTGTCATAGGAAACCGGCAGATCGACCTCCTGGACCACATGCCCTGGCAGAAGAAGGCAGGAAACAAGATGGCCACCTGGGTGACACGGAGGGTGACGGGCCTTCCCATCCTCGATGCTCAGACCGGCTTTCGGGCCTTCTCGAGGGAGGCTGCCTTGAGGATGACCCTCGTCAGCGGGTCTTATACCTACGTCCAGGAGACCCTGATCGAGGCTGCGAATAAGAGGCTGGCAGTGGAGCAGATACCTATCGAGTTTAGGAGAAGGGAGGGACCTTCAAGGCTCATATCCAATATCTTTAAGTACGCAAAGCTTGCTGGGATCACGATAATTCGGAGCTACAGGGACTACCGGCCCTTTGCCGTCTTTGCCGGAATTGGGGTTGTCATAGTTGGGTTTGGCATTTTGGTCGGCGCGAGGGTTTTGATCCACTACCTGACCACAGGGATGGTGGTGCCTTATCTTCCGTCCGCAGTCTTGACGGCGGTGCTAGTTATAGTAGGCACTCAAATAATTGTATTCGGGTTCATGGCAGATATGCTCAAGACCGAGAGGGTGATCCAGGAGGAGATCCTCTATAGGATGAAAAAGATGGATATTGAATATAACGGCTCCGATATTATATGAAGGAACAGATATTATGAATCATAATATTATACGGGTAGGTTTAACCATATTATTACTGGGAATCATACTCATCAAGGTAAATTTATTAGAACTATTAAATATATTTTTATCTATTAACGTTATATTTCTAATTATCGCTTTGCTTGTTGTTGTACCTATACTTTACATTATCAGAGCTTATAAATGGAATATATTTCTAAGATCTGTAGGAATAAAAAAGTTATTTCCCAATTTAATTCAAGTATTATTAATTGGAGTATTTTATGGTTTAGTTACTCCTGGTAAAATTGGTGAGCTAGCTCGCGTATACTATCTAAACGAAAAAAAATCCGAAACAATTCCAACTGTCCTACTGGAAAAAATAACCGATATATTGGTGTTATGTGTACTATGTATGATATCAATTGGTGTATTCTATAATAATCACAATTTGAAATCTGTTATGTTAATATTTTTTTTATTTTTTATCACGGGTGTATGGTTACTTGCAAATAGGACCTTCACGTTATTCGTGACTAAGCTCTTTAAGGTCAATTACGACGATGCTGATAATTATGTCAATAAACTTTCAAGTTTATTCCATAATAAATGTACACTTTTAAAAGCAGTGGGACTATCTGCAATATATTATTTGGTCGCTTTCGTTCTGGGATATGTCTTATTAAAATCGCTAAATATTGATACGTCTATGCTCATTGCACTTCCTATTATAATCCTTATGGGAAATATTCCTATTACCATCTCAGGTTTGGGCCTTAGAGAATCGATAAGCGCAGCGTGTTTTGTCTTGTTAGGCGACAGTGGAGTCAACGGTGTCACCTTTTCATTACTTTTGTTCTCAGTTATGATATTGTTTCCAGGGATTTTAGGTTATTTTTTAACTATTCGGAGGGATAATTATGGTTAGAGATATAAAAATTGACAAAGGTCAGATAACTGGTATATTATCTCCTTTACTAGAAATGTGGAGATTAAATAAAGTTAGGAACCATATTGTTGGAGATTGTATCTTGGATTTCGGTTGTGGATACGGGAAATTGGCAAAAGAAATCCCTGGAATGTATTATATTGGGGTAGACATAGATGAGGGTGTGCTCGAATCAGCTAAGAAGTTAAATACGAATATTAAAGGGGCTTATTTTTATAATGTCAATCAATCTGAATGGAGATCACATAAGTTTGATACCATTATCCTGGCTGCAGTGATCGAACATTTCGATAATCCAAAAACTCTTTTAATATATTTAACTAAATTCTTAAACTCAAACGGGAGAATAATTATAACAACTCCCACCCCAAATGCAGGCATAGTTCTCACGATAGGATCTAAATTAGGATTATTTAGTCGAGAGGCTTTAGAAGAACATAAGTCCTTGCTAAATGAATCTTATTTTGTTGATCTTTCAGATACGATAGGTTTAATGTTAGAGAAATATGAGACGTTTGAGTTTGGATTAAATCAATTAATTATATATAAAAATCTTGGAGGGCGTTACCTCCAAGATTCTGACAACTCTGCTAATTCTTGAGCCAATCCCCTGAAACCGGGGTGATGCTACTTGACCCGTAAGCAAAGATCTTATCGGGTACTCCATCATTGTCGTAGTCCAAGTACCATGTCCCAGTCGAAGGTCTGAATACTCCAATCGTATCCTTACCGTCGCCGTTCACCGTCGCCGTTCCAGTCTCCAGATACCGGCAGATCATTAACTAGCCCGTAAGCTTTGATGAAATTTGGCGATCCGTCGTTGTCGTAGTCCAAGTACCACGTCCGGGTCGAAGGTCTGAATACTCCAATCGTATCCTTACCGTCGCCGTTCCAGTCTCCAGATACCGGCAGATCGTTAACTAGCCCGTAAGCTTTGATGAAATCATTCGATCCGTCGTTGTCGTAGTCCAAGTACCACATCCGGTTGGAAGATTTGAACGCGCCCACAGTGTCCTCCCCCTTACGCCCGAGATCGACCGCGGCGATCCCGATGGGGCCGGTGAAAGATAGGCCAGCTCCCCCAGGCGAGATGGTCGTCTCGATCGCATCCCCCAGGTCTTCGGTCGCGGATTCGACATCGTCGGCGCAAGCCGAGCCACTTCCGGAGGCCGAAGCCGCTGAGACGTATCCGGAAGATGTCGCCCTCGCGAGGACGGAAGCGTCCTTTGAGAGATCAAGGCTGCATCCTAACATGTATCCGACGTCATCTTCGGGGCCCAAAATTGGGTCGCTTGTGTAGCTACCGCAACGCTTCGGATCGTATATCGTGTCAGCGTTGAACTCCAGACCGAACATGTTAGCGACCTGGTTGGATTCCGTGGTAGTCCCGTAACCGCCCCAATCGCTGAGTATGAAGAGCCCTCCTCCCTCGCCTGAAGCTAGCCAGTCGACGTATTCGACAGCCATCCTCTCGTTGTCCTGCACATAGTTGTAGGGCCTTCTCATGAAGGTGCCATCACCGGCCGCTATCACTCTTCCCTCGCCAACAAAATCCCTGATCGCGGCAAGCTCGGAGCTCGAGAAGGACGTAGTTGGGTTAGAGATTATTACCACGTCATAGCAGTCAAGGGTATCTGAAGTCAAGGGGCTCTCAGTGGTGCTTTGGACGAGGTAGCCGTTGCCCGCGAGGATGTTGCCCCACTCATCATAGTTGCCGGAGAGCTGGAATATGCTGGACGGTCCATGCCCCTCGTAGAAGAGGACCTTCGCCGCCCTCCTCGGCTGATGGGCTATCGTCTGATCTTCTATGCGCACCTCGCCCCACTTTATTCTGAACCAGCCACTCTCACCCCAGCTTGTTCCCCAGGAGTTCTTGCATATCAAGTACCAGCCATCCGTGTAATCGTAACCCCAGCCGACTATGACCACGAAATGTCCACCTTCAAGGATGGCACTTGGATTCTTTTTGTATATCCCGCCTCCATAGCCCCAGAAATCGTTGTATACCTCCATGTACGTTGCGACCGGCCCACAGCACATTATCGCCTCTTTAATCGAGTCTAGGCTGGCGTCGTTGATGCTGCCGCTGGGGCCATCGCCTACCCAGCACCAGTCCGTGATGTAGTACCTCCTCGACTCCCGGTCTGGGCAGCTGTCGGTGCAGGGGGCGGTGTCGATCGCCAGATAGGGGTAGCAGCTCTCGTCGACGGCTCCTTCACATATCAGCCAGTCAGACGTGCTGCTCAAATACCATCCTCCACATGTTCCAGGCGAGCAAGAGAGGACCTCCTGTTCCGATAGGTCGGGCTGAAGGTTGGGATTGTCGGCAGCGATCTTCATTCGCGACTCCACTGCACCGCAGGCAGCAAACGCCCAGCAGGAACCGCATGGGTTTTGATTTCTGATCGGCGTCGTCCAGTCATAACCGTACGCATTTCTCCAGTCAAAGGAAGTCGGGAAGCTGCCTCCTGGCGACTCCAGGTCCTTTTCCGCCAACAGTTCCGTCTCGCTTTCGTCTGTCTCTGAAAGGCCGCCCAAAAGCTTTCGTCTTTCCTCCGGCGGCAGCAGAAGGATCGGGTTCATCTTCGCAGTCCAGTTGGCGCCACTCTCTTCTATCGACCTTTGTATTTCGTCTAGCTCTGCGATACGTTCAGGATACGTATCAATCACGAGCTGTCTGTCCTCTGGCGAGAGCGTGAAGAGAAAGTCCTCGATTGCAACCCAATCTCCTCCTACCGCCACCACCGCATCTCGCATAGCCATCAGCTCGCCATCATCGACCGCGGACGCGGCAGATATAAAGCCCATCGATAAAACGAGCATGGCTAATGTCATTCCTGCTTTACGATTCATCTTCATCACCACTCCTTAAGTGATTATGAAACTGTTCTGACGTTACAGATTATAAATTTTACTATCAATTTTAGAAAATTGACCAACGAATACTAAGAGTTCTACTTACTCTCGTTTTAATCTGTTGGAGTATATTTCGGAATCAATGAATCGCCGATTCACGGTCTAAAGATGAAAACATCATAATATACATGATTCACTGGTGTAGGCAGTGCAGGTTGCTTTCTAGCCTTTTGCGGATCACTTAATATCCTTCATCAATTATTTTCCTGCTATGAAGGGGGAGATAATCAAATTAGCGAAGACAAAAGAGATATAATCTAGTGCTTCATAACATTAATTATCAGAGGATTAAAGAAGAATATTAATAAATAAATCCGTCTCCTTCGGCCTCGGCTACACGATTCTCTGACGGAGACGGCATTTCCTCGGCGGCCGTCAGCTCCAGCTCTTCGGGCGTGATCTAGATTTCCATCCCCGAGGCTTCCTTGACGGGAGGCATCTCTTCGGGAGCGAGGTAGCTCTCTACAGCAGCGGCGAGGTCATCGTCCGCTCCCGAGCCGTCCCTGGCCAGAGCAGCGGAGGCGTACCCCGACGAGGTGGCCCGCGCGAGGACGGAGGCGTCCTTGGAGATCGAAAGGCTGCAGGAGGCAAGAACCTCGACGTCGTCCTCCGGCCCCAGGATCGGCCGGTTGGTACTGGTATCATAGCGCTTCGGATCATAAATTATATCGGAGTTGAACTTCAGCCCGAAGATCTTCGCGATCTGATTTGCCGCAGTGTTTGCGATCTGCCGTTCTCCCATGACGAAGAGGCCGCCCCCCTCGCCGGTGACGAGCCAGTCGACGTACTCCACCGCCATCCTCTCGTTGTCCTGCAAGTAGATGGCGTCGTTTGAGAGCCAGCTTCCGTCTCCTGAGCCTATGACCCTACCTCTTCCGACGAACTCCTTGATGGCGTTAATCTCGGAGCTCGTAAAGGTGTTAGTGGGGTTAGAGATGACGATCATGTCGTAGCAATCCAGAAGGCTCGACGTAAGAGGCGTCATGGTCGTGCTGTGGACAAGGTATCCGTTGCTTGCGAGGATGTTGCCCCACTCAGAATAGCCGTTGGATAGCTGGAAGTCGGACATCGGAACGTGCCCCTCGTAGAAGAGGACCTTCCCCCTCACCTTCGGCTGATAGGCTGCAACCTGCGTCCCTATGGATACCTCGCCCATTTTTATCTTGAACCACCCGGACTCGCCCCAGTCTGTCCCCCAGGAGTTCTTGCAGATCCAGTAGTCATCGACGCCGTCATTGCCCCAGCCGACGATGTCGACACAGTGGCCGCCCCGATATGAACCGTAGGTATGCCTGTAAACCCCGCCGGTGTAAGCGTCGAAGTCGGTATAAACGTCCATGAAGGTCGGGACCGGCCCGCCGGATAGAATCTCCTGCTTTATCTGGTTGACGTCGACTATATTCCAGTCGCCGCAAACCCAGCCCCATCCTTCGCTCTTGTACTTCCGCGAGTCTCGGTCAAAGCAGCTGTCGCTGCAGGGGATGGTGTCAACGCTGGAGTAGGGGAAGCAGGCCTCATCGACCGTCCCCTGGCAGAGGATCCAGTCGGCGGTGAGATCTATGTACCAGCCTCCGCAGTCTCCAGGACTGCAGGAGAGGAGGTACTGCTCTGAGAAGTCGGGGACAAGGCCAGGGTTGTCGGAGGCGAGCTTCACCCGCGACTCGATGGCTCCCAGGGCTCCAAAGGCCCAGCAGGAGCCGCATTGTCCCTGGTCCTTGATCGGGGTTGTCCAGTCATGTCCTGACGCCGACCTCCAGTCCCAGGAGCTCGGCAGCACCAGGGCCTTAGGCCCTCCTTCCGACTGGCCTATCGTTACGATCTCGCGGGAAACGCCCTCTGCCTCTGCAGGAATTTGGAAGGTCCCAACACCTCTTCGCCTTTCGGGCGGCAGCAGGAAGACAGGGTTCAGCCCCGCAGTCCAGTTCGCGCCACTCTCCTCGATCGATCTTCTGATCTCCTCCAGCTCTGCGATACGTTCGGGATACGTATCAATGACCAGATCTCTATCCTCTTGTGGTAGGGTTGAGAGAAGCCCCTCGATGGCTGCCCAGTCCCCCCCGACAGCTACCACCGCATCCCGCATCTCCATCAGCTCTAGATCTTCGGCTGCCGACGCAAAAAACATCATTGATGCGAGCATGGCCGATATCATTGCTACTTTCTGATCCATTTCTACGCCACTCCCACCCTTTTAGCTAGGTGAATTTACCCATTACAGGCCTTAAATTTTGCTCTTGATTCGCGGTACCTAATAGTGACTTATCCGATCAGGTAGTTTCACAAATTCATTGACCGGATGTTGCCGGAAACCCTACTTACTTTTGGAACTATTTCAACCTTCAACGTCTCAGACCAGTCTGAAGAGGCATCGTTGGCATCCTTAGCTCTGACTTTTACGTAATAAACCCCTTCACCCAACCAGCTGTGGGATAAGCTCACTTTCTCGCCCGAATCTACAAATTCGGTCTCCGAGGTCGTCCCGTCGCCCCAATCGAAGGTTAATTTCACCGGATCTCCGTCTGGATCTGTTGCAGAGGTTGTATAGCCGTAGTGGACATAATTACGGCCTGTTATCGGACCTGCCGGCTTATCAGGGGTCCCGGGGGGCGAGTTAGGTTCATCGAGCCTCACCTCCAGGGCGGGATCGCCGAGGAGAAGGTACATCTTGAGGTTCTCTGCGGCGTAAGAGGCCGCCCCATACTTGGCGATCAGCTCGACGTTGGCGTCGTTTAAGACCCAGCCGAGGTCGCGGATATCCTCATTCCCGATGGCGTCGAAGAGGTACATGTCGAAGTCGTGGTTGGGGACTGTATAGGAGGGGCGGGTTGCGCCGAGGAAGGCCACCGCGGAGGAATCGTCTTTGACGAACGCCTCTCCTAGGCACTCGCCCGAATAATCGAGGGCTGCGTTGTAGCAGGCGATGCTGAAGACGATGGGGGCCGCGCCGCCGTTATTCAGAGCATGGGCATCCGCCGTTCCGTACTCCTCGCCGAGATAGTTCCAGTCGGGGCCCCAATAAGTGCGATCCCCGTGCCCCCTATAGTTGACGATCCCCACGCCAGAATCGATGGCCTCCTTAACGTGGGCGTTGGTGGCTTCATCGCCGCCTTTGGAGGAGAGGGCTCCATAAGCAGTCTCGAACGCGAAAGGATACGCGTAAATGGTCCCCCTTATCGATTCTTTGCACCCCTGATACTTTCCCGGAGCCTCTTGGGCGTGGGCGATGAGGAGAACTCTCCTGAACCAGTCTCCAAGAGGGGGATTCTTCTCGTACTCGAGGATCTTATTCACCTGCTGGCTGACCTCGGAGTCGTCGTTTGCAGATATCCGTCCCACCGCCAGCTCGGGGTAGAGGTCGGATCCTGCAACGCAGCCGTACCAGTAATCGCCTGGCCAATTGGCGTACCAAGGAAGATGGTCTATATCCCCCACCAGGAGAACATATTCAAGCTCGGGATGAGATGCGTAAACGCCAGCGATGACGTTTTTGACATCAGATGCCGAGGGATTGCTCGAGGACGAGAAGCTGTAAGAGACGACGGGAGTCCCTTTTTCGGCACGCAGATCGAGGAGGGGCTTTATGCTATCATAGGAGGCGTGACCATCGTGTCTTATCGACAGGTACTTCACGAGGTCGGTGGTCTGTCCCGGCGCGTCGATCCCCACGTCTCCGGGAAGGGGAAGCTCCCTTTCGCGCGCCTCTGCCTCCTCGATCTTCAGGCCGATTGACTCGTAGTTCAGGATCACGTCCTCGTACATCCTGGCGAACTTCGGCTCGGCCGTCTCTTCCGCAAGAGTCCCGCCACCGTAGTCGATCCTCACCCTCACGTGGTCGTAGACCCGCAGCTCTCCCCGGGCGGGGTTGAACAACACGGGGTTCACCTGGACCTCCACCACCTCTAGATCGCGCCAGGTCCCAGGTCCGCCAACCTCCAAGATCTCTTCAGGATAAAATATATCCTGAGTGTAGAACTCCTCATCGATCACGAAGGCTTGATCCTCCCCGTCAACCTCCGGCGGCTGGTACGGGAGAACTCGGTATCCCGAGTACGTAGAGTAAGACGCCTCGAGGACTTCGGCCCGGACTGATGCCCCCTGGGGGACGGCTATGATCTCCTTTATCATGGGAAGCTGGGGCTTTCCCACCTCGGAAGTGGTGGCGCGACTCGAGATGGTGAGGATCTGAAAGGCTTCGC
>LDZU01008786.1_pt1 | contig 33961 bp, 40 predicted proteins | sample 615531 | NCBI WGS metagenome assembly LDZU01 (sample SAMN03408293, study PRJNA278302) | terrestrial metagenome | isolation source: oil reservoir sample SB2 | place: USA: Alaska, North Slope, Schrader Bluff formation | collected 2011-09 | reverse complement strand
ACGCCTCTTTTGTCTTCTAATAGGGGCGTAAGCTCAACGGTAAACTGCCTCTCTCCAAAAGAGGTCTTGAAGGTTCGAATCCTTCCGCCCCTGCCAACTAGAGTATAGTGAAAGCGCACGAGTCACATTAATTTGTATAAATATGATTAAAATAAGCAACAAATTACTAATTAAGAATATTGATGGAAACACCTTTTTTTGAGGTGTTTTTATTTATAAAAATAAAAATATAATATTTATGGATTTTGAAAGTTTAAAAAAATTTAATCGAGAAACAATTGAAAAAATGGATCCGATTGGTGGATTATATTTTATTTTTAACGATAGGCAAGAAATTATTTTTATAGGAAAGAGTAAAAACAATAAAAAAGAATTATTAAAACATTTGAATAATGCAAGTAATAAGAGTGGATGTATTTTAAAAAATAATCCAACTTATTTTTGGACTGGTTTTTGGTTGGGATCCGAAAGTCTTGAAGATCTTATTGAAATATATAATCCAATTTGTAATAAATAAAATATGGATAATTATAATACAACACAATATTGGGCAGCGATAGCCCCGTTTATTGCTTCAATAATTGCTCTTTTTATCGCTATCTGTGGAGATGCTCTTAGAAAAATTTTCATTAAGCCTTCTTTGGTTTTTAGTAGTGTTAATACAATCATACACAAAGAAACAAAATTAAAAGGAATTTATTATATGTACAGATTATTAGTAAGAAACAAAAATGGTGTATTTATAGCTCCTGCCGAAAATGTAAGAGCGTCAATAATCTTTGCAAATAAAAAACTTCCATTGCCAATACCTCTTACCTGGACATATATTGATAAAGATACTCGAAATATATCAAAAGGAGAATCAGCTTATTTGGATGTAATACAGGCTAGTGTTGATCCATATATTCATAAATTTTATAGTAAAATAAAAATAGATGAAGTAATCAATTCTCCTGAATATATTTTGCCTAATGTTTATAAAACAAAAATACAGATTGCTTTTTTTGAAAAAAATAGTGAATTAAAGATAGTTGATTTGGAGCTTGATCCAGTGGAAAAAACATTAAAAGTATTATGATATAATATCAATTTTATCATTTTTAACTATCTTAAGTCGTGTCGATATGTTAAGAGAAAAATACTTAAATTGATCTATGAGGTTCGAGCTCGACTCGACCTGCCAATTAGAGCGTAGTTAAAGCACACGAGTTGCGCCTAATTCCTATTAATCAATACATATATGGACAAAATTATTTATTTACTAAACAATAATCAAGGAGTCTTATCAGTTATTCTTTTTGCATTAACAATACTTTTAGCATGGATAACTGGATTATTTGAATTAGTAAGAAATAAAATATCTAGAAATAATTTATCTAGCAAGATAATTTGTATGTGGCAAATTATTTCAGAAAAAGAAAATGATAAATATATAGAGTACAAATTCGCTCCTCGACTTCAGAACAAAACTGATGAAATCATTAAAAATCTTTGGATTAATTTTGCGTCTTCTGGGTTCGATGTGGCAATAGACAGAACAGCTCAAACAATTCTTTTTGATGGATGGAATATGGGAAACGATGCATTACATTTAACTTCAAAAGATAATTATAAGTTTGCTCCACAAAATTTTGTTCAACCTCTAGAAATTAAGATTAAAATTAAAAAAGAATTACCTGAGAATGATGCATGGCTATATATATCTTTTGGGGTTCCTAATTCTAATAAAAGAGAATTAAATTATTATTTAACATATAAAGAACTTAAAAAATTTATTAATAGTAGCGACCATTCAATTCATAAATTTCTTATGTATTTTGGGATGACAGTAAATAATACATGGAAGACAAAAATATTTAGATTATTTTATAAATAGCTATTCTTGTTTTCCTTATTCAAGCTATTACTAATTTTCTTGATTTTTTGCGTTCTTAGGTATATATTCAAACAAATGAAAGAAACAAAAGTAAACAATTTATTGATTAATATAGGCATCTCTTTTTGAGGTGTTTTAATTTATAAAAATATGACAACCGATTTAACATTTATAACAAACGAGGAAGGTAAAAATCTAAAAGACAGGTTTAATATACTTGTAAAAGATGCTCGCTTTTTTGATGTGCTAGTTGGTTATTTTTACACAAGTGGGTTTTATGCAATATATCCTCAGTTGGAAAAAACGGAAAAAATAAGAATTCTTATTGGGATAAGCACCAACCAGCAAACATATGATCTGCTTCAAAAAATACAATCTCACAAAGAAATTAACGAAGAAGTTGGCAATAAAGTAGTATCAGAAATGAATGAATGCGAAAATAATTTTCGTATTGAAGAAGGTGTTTATAAATTCCTTGAATGGCTTAAAAGTGGAAAATTAGAAATTAAAGCATATCCGGAAGAAAAAATTCATTCAAAGCTTTATATAATGACCTTTGAGGAAGATGATCGAGATATCGGCAGAGTCATTACAGGATCAAGCAATTTTACCAGAAGTGGGTTAGTCGACAATCTAGAATTCAATGTCGAACTTAAAAATCCATCGGATTATAAATATGCAAAAGAAAAATTTGATAAATTATGGGAAAAAGGAGTTGATGTTAGTGAAAAATATATAGAAGCAATAACAGAAAATACTTGGCTGAAAGAAAACATAACACCCTACGAGTTATATCTTAAATTTCTCTACGAATACTTTAAAGAAGAAATAAATGAAAAAGATGCACTGGAGCACAGCTATCGGCCAGATAATTTTAAAGAATTAAAATATCAAGATCATGCAGTTATAAATGCAAAAAAAATTGTAGAAGAATATGGTGGCGTATTTTTATCAGATGTAGTTGGACTTGGAAAGACATTCATGGGCACAATGCTTTGTGAAGAATTGCCGGGCAGAACCCTTATTTTGGCACCACCTTACTTAATTGATGAAAATAATGAAGGTAGCTGGGAAAATGCCTTTAAAAATTTTGGATTTCGCTCAAAGGATTACAAATGCGAATCTATTGGAATGTTGGAGAAAATAATTAAAAAAGAATTATACAAAAAATTTGATATAGTCCTTATTGATGAATCGCACCGTTTTAGAACGGAAGATACCGAAACATATGCAAAACTCGCTCAGATTTGTCGTGGGAAAAAAGTAATACTTATTACTGCTACACCATACAACAACTCCCCAAAAGATTTATTGGCTCAAATTAAACTTTTCCAGCGTATAAAAAACAGCACCATTCCAAACCTACCAAATATTGAAGGATTTTTTAAGAAACTCGAAGGGAATTTAAAAGGATTAGATAGAAAAAAAGATAAAACAGAATATTTAGAAATAACGAAAAAGAATTCAAAACTTATTAGGGAAAAAGTCCTTAAATATTTAATGGTAAGAAGAACCAGAAAAGAAATCCAGAAGTATTATTGCGAAGATCTCAAAAAGCAAAAAATGAGGTTTCCGGATATTGCCGATCCACAACCTGTTTATTATGAATTTAATAAAAAAGAGGATCAAGTATTCTTTAAAACAATTGAAATCATATCAAAAAATTTCAAATATGCACGTTATACGCCACTTCTTTATCGTAAAGGCGAATTAGGTTCGGAAGAGCAACGACAAAAAAACATGAGGAAGTTCATGAAAATGATGCTTATTAAGCGTTTAGAAAGCAGTTTCTTTGCCTTTAATCAATCGGTAGATCGTTTCATTAATTCATATCAAAAATTTATCCAAGAATATAAGTCAGGTAGCGTTTATGTAAGCAAAAAGCATATAAAGAAGGTTTTTGATTATTTAGAAAGTGGAAATATAGACGCAATAGATTTATTAATATCTGAAGAAAAAGCAGAAAAATTTTCCAGTAAAGAGTTTAAAGAAGACTTTATAAAAGATTTGCAAAAAGACTTAGAAACATTACTGAAAATCAAAGACTTGTGGAAAGATATCGATAGAGATCCTAAAATAATTGCTTTCAAAGAAAAATTAGCGGATCAAGAACCACTGAAGTCGGGCAAATCGATAATTTTCACAGAGTCAAAGGAAACTGCAGAATATCTTGTTAAGAATTTACAAGACACATTTCCAAATCAAATCCTTTATTTTTCAGGTGGAAGCTCTCAGGGCGAGAGAGAGATTGTAATGGAAAATTTTGATGCAAATTCAAAAAAAATAAAAAATGATTATAAATTTTTAATCACTACAGATGTTTTGGCTGAAGGAGCAAACTTACATCAGGCGAATGTGGTTATCAACTATGATATACCTTGGAACCCAACTCGCATTATGCAAAGAGTTGGTCGTATCAATCGTGTAGACACAAAACATGACAAAATATATACCTACACATTTTTCCCAACAGAACAATCAAATGAGCAAATTAAACTAAAAGAGCTGGCTGAGGCAAAAATACAAGCTTTCATAACACTGCTTGGCACTGATGCAAAATTATTAACCGAAGGTGAGGTCCCAGAAGGACACAGTTTATTTAACCGAATTCTATCAAAAGAAATGATTGAGGGGGAAGATAATGAAAATAAGAGTGAATTAGGGTACTTACAGGAAATTAGAAAAATACGAGATGATGATCCAACCCTATTTGAAAAGATTAAGAAATTACCCAAAAAGGCACGTACCGCACGAAAATCCCAAGGAGTAAATTCAGAGCTTTTAACATATTTTAGAAAAGGAAAACTACAAAAATTCTTCATAGTTCAATCTGGCACAACTTCTATTTCGTCTGAAATTGATTTTATGGAAGCGGCGAAAAAACTCGTAGCAAAACAAAATGAAAAACAGTCAAAACTAAACAAGTTATTCTATGAAATGCTAGACAAGAACCTAGAAATGTTAAAAAAAGTAGATGAACATGATATCGATGAATATTCTTCTAAAGGAGGCAGTGGAGATAATGCGGTTCGTCTCTCTAAAATTTTAAACGCCAAAGAAATAAAGAAATACCAAGGCTTTACGGATGATGACGAGCTTTATATCAAGCGTGTTATTGATGAACTTGATTCGGGTGGTATACCAAAAAAGGTCACTCAAAAATTGTATAAAAAAATACAAGAAACTCCTGAAATAATTCAAAATCCTATAAAGATTTTAGCTGTTCTAAAAACAACGCTTCCAGACGATTTCCTTCAACCAACACAGAATGATATGAATAAAGAGATAAATAGCAAAAAAGAGATTATACTTTCTGAATATTTTAATGCTGAATAATTATGAATAAAAATGAAGCAAAAGAAATAATCAGTTCCACCTTCAGCAGTGATTTTGATGAACAAAGATATAAAAAGTTTATATCAAATCTATTCAAAGCGTATGATCCTAAAGATAAAATCATTGAAGGTCAATACATAAAGTTGGCCTATAAATCTTTTGTAGTCAAATACAAAATTACAGGTACTTTTGAGGATAGAGAAGGACATAAAATTGATATTCTTGAGGTTAATCTCAATAAAGCATCAACTTTGGAGCGCGCTAGAACCGCACAAAGAAATTTTGTCGCGGAATATCTTAAATCAAGAAATAAAGACGCCGCCTTAGTTGCATTTGTTTCGCCAGACAATAAAGAATGGCGATTATCACTGGTAAAGCTAGAAAATACTTTAGAGGTAGTAGATGAAAAATTAAAAACAAAAGAAGAAATAACACCGGCAAAAAGATGGTCTTTTTTGGTGGGTGAAAATGAAGGAAGTCACACCGCTCAAAGTAGATTTGTAAACATACTCGTAAGCGATGAAGATCCAAACCTTGCCGAACTTGAATCCGCTTTTGATATTGAAACAGTAACCAAAGAATTTTTCCATAAATACACGGAATTATATTTCCAACTCAAAGATCATTTGGATTCTTTGATGGCAAAAGATGAGATAATCAAGAAAGACTTTGAGGGAAAAGAAATATCAACAGTTGATTTCGCTAAAAAAACATTAGGACAAATAGTTTTCTTGTATTTTTTACAAAAAAAGGGTTGGTTTGGAGTTGCCCCTGGTAAGCAGTGGGGTGAAGGTCCAAAAAGATTCTTGCGAAATTTGTTTACGAGAAAAGAAGAATATGGTGCAAATTTTTTCAATGATATTTTAGAACCTTTATTTTACGAAGCTCTTGCTCAAGATAGAGGTACGGAATCAATTTATCCACGCTTAAATAATTGCAGAATGCCATTTTTAAATGGTGGTCTTTTTGAGCCAATGAATGGCTACCTATGGGAAACAACAGACATAATTATTCCTGATGAACTATTTTCTAATAATCATACTACCAAGGAAGGAGACAAAGGAACTGGAATTTTGGATGTGTTTGATAGATATAATTTTACCGTAAATGAAAACGAACCCTTAGAAAAAGAAGTGGCGGTTGATCCTGAAATGCTCGGAAAAGTATTTGAAAATCTTTTAGACATAAAAGACCGTAAGAGTAAAGGGGCTTTTTATACTCCTCGTGAAATTGTACACTATATGTGCCAAGAAAGTTTAATTAACTATTTACAAACCGAAACAAGTAATGAAATTCCACGTAATGATTTAGAATTGTTTATTCGAAAAGGAGATAGAATAATTGAAAATGATAAAATTGCTTTGGAAAGGCAGGAGGAAAGAATAAAAAAGTATGGAAGTGATAAGTACAAAGATTCGACTTATAGTTTATTATTACCAACATCGGTCCAAACAAGAGCAGAAAAGCTTGATGAATTTTTACAAAATATAAAAATAGTTGATCCAGCTGTTGGTTCTGGAGCATTTCCATTAGGAATGATCAATGAAATTGTTCGTGCGAGAAAAGTTTTAAATGTTTATCTAAAAAAACATGTATCAGATTATGAGCTTAAAAAGCATGCTATTGCCTATTCTATTTATGGCGTTGATATTGATCCTGGTGCGGTAGAAATTGCCAAATTAAGGCTTTGGCTGGCTTTAGTGGTTGATGAAGAAGCACCTCGCCCCCTACCTAACCTTGATTATAAAATAATGCAGGGGAACAGTCTTATTTCTGAATATGAAGGAATTAAATTATTTGATGAAACTATTTTTGATAAAGAAAAAAAACAGAAAGCTGAACAGTTGGCACTTGGGCTTGGTAAAACGAGTTCGGATCTTAAAATGGAGACATTGAAAGATAAAATAGCATCCTTTATAAACGAATCACAGCACCCCAAGAAGCAGAACTTAAAAAAAGAAATTGACATAATAAAATGGGAGCTTATTGAGGGAACACTTAAAGAACAAGGCAGAGAAGATAAATTAGGGGACATCAAAAAACTTCGTCGAAAAAACATAAGACCATTTTTTATTTGGAAACTTGAATTTAGTGATGTTTTTAAGGAGAAAGGGGGATTTGATATTGTTATAGGTAATCCGCCCTACGTCGGAGAAAAAGGACATAAAGAAATTTTCCAGTCAATTGCAGTATCACCACTTGGAAAAAGATTTTACCAAAGAAGAATGGATTTATTTTATTTCTTTTTTCATATCGCTTTTGATGTATTAAAAGAAAATGGGATAGCTTCATATATTACAACAAATTATTATATTACAGCTACAAGTGGAAAAAAATTAATACAAGATATAAAAGAAAGAACAACGGTTTTGAATCTTTTAAATTTTGGGGAATTGAAAATATTTCAGTCAGCTCTAGGTCAGCACAACATGATTTCTATTTTTCAAAAAGGAAAGACAAATAAAAAAGCAAATACTCTGATTACAAGCAGAAAAGGATACCCTGGACAAGATACAATTACAAATATAATCAATAAACAAGATGCAGAAACAAGTTATTTTGAATTATCTCAAGATAAATTATTTAGTGAAAAAAATATAAAATTATCAAGCGGCGGACTAGACGACCTTCTAGACAAGATAAAAAGTGATTCAAATATACTTGGAAATATTTGTGATATTAGTACTGGCATTCAAACTAGTGCAGATAAAATCACAAACAAACATATTAAAAAATATAAAGATAAAAATTATAAAATTGGCTCTGGTATTTATATTTTAAACAGTAATGAATTAGAATGCAAGAAAATAGATATTAAAGATGAGCACATAAAGCCATGGTTCAAGAATAGTGATGTTGGCAGATATTATTCAACTACTAATAAAGATGATTTTGTTTTGTATTTCAAAGATTTAAGGGAAAAGCAAGAAATATCTAATTCAATATTAAACCATTTTGAAAGTTATAAAGATTTGTTAATAGATAGATTAACTGTCTGTCGAAAAAATAAGTTTCAGTGGAATATAGTAAGCAAATGGATAGATAGAGGCGAATATTATTTACTTTTTTATCCACGCAAGCAGAACGTTTTTGATGATGAAAAGATTATCGCCCCACAAAGATCAAAAATAAATACATTTGGATATAACAATATTCCATGGTATGCAAGTGCTGATGTATATTTTATAACTCAGCCGAAAGAAAACTATAAATTAAAATTTTTACTCGGAATTTTAAATTCAAAATTAATTTACGTTTGGCTTTATAATCGTGGGAAAAGAAAAGGGAAAATACTTGAACTTTATAAAGAGCCACTTTCCGAAATTCCAATTAAAAAAATATCAGAATCCGAACAGAAACCATTCATCAACCTCGTAGATCAAATCTTAGAAATCACTTCCGCTCGTGACTACAATCCAAAAAATCCACCAGTAAAACAAAAAGGATTAGAAAAACAAATTGATGAACTTGTTTATAAGCTCTATGACTTGACAGAGGAAGAAATAGAAATCGTGGAGAATTCTTCAAAAAATAATTAAATAAAGTATTAGCTATATAAATATGAATGAAGAACAAAAAGATACTTCTTTAAAGATCCCTTTAGATGGTGTTTTCAAAAAGTTTGAAAAACATATAGATAAAAAAACCAATAGTAGAATAGTTTTTTCGGCGAAGTTTGGTATGGGAAAAACTTATTTTTTGAAGGAATTTTTTAAAGAACATAAAGACCAATATGAGGTTTTCCATCTTTTTCCCATAAATTATCAAATTTGTTCTAATGATGATATTTTTGATTTTTTGAAATACGATATAGTAGTTGAACTTTCCAAAAAAAATAAGGATGTCTTTGGGAAAAGTGATTATTCTAATTTTATTGATTTGCAAAGATTGTTTTTTATTTGGGGAAAGAATAACTTTAAGGATATATTTAAAACAGGAGTTTCTTATATTCCAAAATTAGGACGCCCACTTGTTGATACTATCGAACTATTAGAAAATTTTTCAGAATTTAAGAAAAATATTGAGGCGGGAGAAAAAGAGTTTGTAGATAATTTCATTAAAAACAATAAAGGAAAGGATATACAAGAGACGGATTATTTAAGCGAACTATTAAAGAGAAAAATAGAAAAACAAAAAGAATCAAAAGAAAGCGTGTTAATCTTGGATGATTTGGATAGAATAGACCCAGAACATGTTTTTAGAATCTTAAATGTTTTTTCTTCTTATTTTGACTTAGAAGATAGGGGATTATCGAACAAGTTTGGTTTTGATAAAGTAATAATTGTTATGGATGTTAAAAATATAGAAAATATCTTTTCTCATCGATACGGTAAAAATGTAGATTTTAGCGGATATTTTGATAAATTTTTTATTGAGGAGATTTTTTTCTTTGAAAACGAAGATGCAATTTTAAGTGCATTGGATGGAATCATTTCAAATTTTAAAGTTGGAGAAGATAGTAATTTAAAGGAGTCTTTGAACAATGAAGCTTCTTTTCTTACTATTATAATAAAGAATCTTTTATTAGATTTTATAAAAAAAGATCCTGCTAAGACTTTAAATTTAAGAAAAATTTTAAAAGTGTGTAAGTATAATTTCCCTGCATTAGGAATAAAATATCAAGAAGCTAACTCTCGCGAGTATGCGATTCTTCAATTTGTGCATATAAGTATATCTTTATTTATATCAATTTTTGATGCTAATGTTGAAAAAACTCTTAAAGCATTGGAGGATTTAAAAAGTGTAGATTTTGAAAATCAAAAACAAAATAGAGGGTATGAGGTATTTTCTTATTGGATCTTAAAAAGAATTTGTAAAAAAAAATTTACTCCTACCAAGGAAAATCCATGGATTGAATGGAAAGAATATTCTATTTTAATATCTAATCGTGAGAGCATTGTTGAAAAAGTAATAATTAACAGAAAAACAAAAAACAAAGAAATAGATATTTCTGTATTGTTTATTGACTTGTTAATAAATTATATTAAAAAAGGTTATTACGAAAATAAAATTGATCCCTTTTCTCTTTAAATTTTTTATATAGTTCAATAAAAGCTAATTATTGGAAAATAAAGAGATGTAAAAAAAGACAAGATAAAAAAAATTTATTTAAGATAAAAAAATATATGCCAATACCAGATTTTCAATCAATAATGTTACCCTTGCTTAAGTTATTAAAAAATAAAGAATATTATGCTTTAAGTGATGTTGCAAACAAGCTCGCGCAAGATTTCAACTTAAATGATTCTGATCTTTCTGAACTACTACCAAGCGGAAAACAACCAAAATTTAGAAATAGGGTTGGCTGGGCGAGAACTTATCTTAAAAAGGCAGGGCTATTAGAACAACCGGCAAGAGGGATTATGAAAATAACAGACAAAGGATTAGATGTTTTAGAAGAAAATCCAAAAAAAATTAATATTAATTTCTTGCAGGAATTTCCAGAATTTATAGAGTTTAGAACTATCAATAAAGATAGTGCAAAATTAGAAGAAGAAGAAATAGACAGAGAAGAAACCCCAGACGAGTTAATAGATAAGGGTTATAATCTTATTAAAGCTGACCTTGGGCAAGAAATACTTCATAAATTAAAAGATAATACGCCAGCCTTTTTTGAAAAAGTCGTATTAGACCTACTTTCTTCTATGGGCTATGGAGAAGGAGAAGTTACTGGTCGCTCTGGGGATGGTGGAATCGATGGTATTATAAGTCAAGACAAGCTTGGACTTGATAAAATTGTTTTCCAAGCTAAGCGCTATAAAGAGGGCAATCATGTTAGTTCTGAAATGATTCGTGGCTTTATTGGTGCACTGGAAACAAAAAGAATAAATAAGGGTGTTTTTATAACAACATCTAAATTTTCTAATGATGCTGAGCAAACAATTTTTCAAAGCCAAAAAAGCATTGTATTAATTAGTGGCAATAAACTTGTTCAGCTAATGATGGACTATAATTTAGGAGTAACTTCTAAAAAAGAATATAAAATAAAGGAAATTGATTCAGACTATTTTTCAGAAGAATAATTAACAATATTTAAATAAAAAAATGAAAAAAACAAGCTAAGAAGTGAAATTATAAACATTACTCTTGAGGTACTAGGTATTTATCTTGTTCTTCTTTTAATGCTATGGTTTGGAAACAAAGAAATATTCTGGAGTTGGGTTTACTGGGGCACTGGTATTCTTACTATTATTATCTTTTTATTTATATTATCTAAAAAGCAAAACAAAAAAAGAAAAGATAATTTAATAAAAGATATAGAAAGATTGTCCCTTAAAGATAATGTTAATAATTTTATAAACCGCTCAGGAATGGAAAAGGGGAGAGATGCTTGGAAATATATAGGATATGGATTCAATAGAGATAAAATGAATATATTCCTAAAAACATTAAAAGAATATGGGTTGAAAATTAAGAATATAGGCGACTTGGAATATATATTAACTAATTTTATAAACAAAAAAGAAGAATATTTGTTAAGAGGAGAAATAAACAATGACCAAAAAGAATTCAAATCATTAAATGGAACAGAGTTTGAGCTTTTATTAGTAAGGCTCTTTGATTCAATGGGATATGTTGTTGAACATTGTGGAAAGAAAGGAGACCAAGGAGGGAATCTAGTTTTAAATAAGGGCCCTGAGAGAATATTAGCTCAAGCCAAGAGATACACTGATAACATTGGAAATGGTGCCGTACAAAAGACAGTAGTGGCTAAAAAGTACTATGATTGCAGTAAGTCTATGTTAATAGGTTCAGCAAGCTTTACTTCTGGAGCAATAGAGCTTGCAAAAATTAATAATGTAAGACTTTTAGGTAAAAAAGAGTTGCAAGAATTAATTCAAAAGAATCTTAAGGAAAGTTGGAAATAAAAAAATGAATCAATTATTTAAAATTCAAAAAGCTATAAATTTTGCCACCAAAACGCATGAAATTTATCAAAAACAAAAACGTAAGGGCAAAGATGTTGCATATATTACTCATCCTCTAACTGTTGGCATTATACTTGCTATTGCTGGAGCAAGTGAAGACGTAATTTGTGCTGGAATACTCCACGATACGATAGAAGACAGCATCGAAGAAAGAAAAGTAAATCTTAAAATGATTGAAGATTTTTTTGGAGAAAATTGTGAAGAAATAAACCATAATGTCTAGGTCCAGATACATGTGATACACATTAGGTTTGTAAATTAATGTAATCTTTTGTTGGAATATTAGTGTTTTCTATCTTTCTAATATACTCATTAGGAGTAAGATAATTAAGCGAAGCATAAGGTCTAACATTATTCCAAATATCTTTCCATTCTTTGAGCTTTGATCGTAGAATTCTCTTTGATCTGCTCCAGTTGTCTGTTTGAATATTCCTTATCTCAAAAGGTAGTTCTTTAATTACTTTTGCCAAAATGACGAGCGGTTAAAGATGTATTATTATCATGCTTCTTATACCAATCTATTATCTTCAACCGATGCTTTAGTCAAAGATCTGTTTATGTAGAATGATTGAGCTATTTCTCTTCTCATTGGTATTACTGTGTTCCATATACTGTCATATGGCATCCACTATATCTTTGTTTCATATATTTTTAAACATCCTAGGGTGTATCATATCATATGGACCAGTACAATAATTGTTAAATGTTTATGTTAAATGTTTATTTGCAAAATGTTAAATATATGATAATATCTATATATAAATTAACAGCTTACAATAAGAGAAAATCGGTAATTATGTTAAATAAATCTTCACATGGAAGTTAAATTTAATCCAATTGATTTGAAAATAATAGACCCCCCTTATAATTCTAAACTAACTGATTTAGTTATTGATTTAGATTACTTAAGAAAGAAACCCTTAAAAGGAACGACAAACCCTAGTATTTTTTTTCAATTAAAAAGTATTTTTCATATGTTGGAAAGTATCGGCTCTGCTCGAATTGAAGGAAACAGGACAACCATCGCTGATTTTATTGAAACAAAAATATCGAATCCAAAAAGCAAAGATGAAAAAATTATTGAAATTCAGAATGGAGAAAATGCACTTGTCTATATAGACGAATATATTGAAAAACAAAAGGGCGAATTAAATAGAATATTTTTAAGCAACTTACATAAAAAAGTTGTTGAAGGGCTGACTTCTCCCCCAGAAGGTGAAGGGAGTAAACATCCTGGAGATTACCGAAAAGAGAAAATCCATATTACTGGTTCTAGTTTCTTACCACCAGAATATTTGCAAGTTCCTGACTACATGGAAGAATTATTAAGATTTATTAATAAACAGGATGCGCCTAAATACGATTTATTAAAAACAGCTATTGCTCATCATAGATTTGCTTGGATACATCCTTTTGATAATGGCAACGGAAGAACTGTTAGATTATTTACTTATGCAATGCTTGTCAAGCAAGGTTTCAATGTTAATGTTGGTAGAATTATAAATCCGACTGCTGTTTTTTGTAATAATAGAAAGGATTATTACGAAAATCTCTCAAAAGCAGACACCGGAAGAAACGACGAAATTTTAGAATGGTGTGAATATGTTCTCAACGGACTCAAGGTAGAAATAGAGAAAATTGATAAGCTTCTTGATTACGACTATCTATCAAATAAAATTTTAACACCAAGTATTGATTTTGCATTGGATAGAAAACTAATCACCAACAACGAAGTAAAAATATTAAAAGTTGCTGTAAAAAAACAAATTTTTCAAGCATCAGATATTAAGTCAGAATTTCCCAATAAGCTTCCAGCAGAAATATCTAGAATGATACGTCGCCTTAAGGAAAAGAAAATGATCAATGTTGTTGATGATCAAAAAAGAAAATATGTTCTTAGCTTTAATAATAACTATCTTTTGAGGGGAATTATTGAAATGTTAGATAAAAATAACTTTTTGCCTCTACCTCTTTCATAAGTAATTGATGTTATCAAAATGAGATGGTTTATATATTAAGATAAATTAGACATATAAAAATTCTCTTTCTGTATTATAGTTCTAACATCCTTCACGAGCCCCTGCATAGTAAAGATAATTAATATCAATTTAATACTTCTAATATAGACATAAAAAAAATATGATAATAACAATGAAAGTCAAGTATAGAGATGAATTATTAATAAAAAAGAGGAAAGATGGGAAATGATGAAGAGTCATTGATTATATTTACAGATGGATCATCTTATTCAAGTCCAAGGAAAGGAGGAACTGGTTTTGTAATTAAATTTCCCGTAAAGTGTAATCAAAAAGATAGAAGTTTTTGTCCTCCAGGATATAATGGCGCAACGAATAATAGAATGGAAATAGAGGCTTGCGTCCTAGCTGTTCAAAAAGCAAGAAGATTTTTAGAAGAAAAAAGATGCTTCGATAATATAATTATATACACTGATTCTCAATATGTTGTTGATAACTACAAGAATGCAATGTTTGTTTGGAGCAAAAACAGATGGAGAAAACAAGAAGGAGCGCCAGTCAGAAATAAATCTACATGGAAAGATCTCGTAAGAGAGATGCGTAATATTCGCATGATTGTTAACATCAGAAAAGTAAAAGGCCATTCGGATGATCCCAACAACAAAGAAGCTGATAAACTGGCTAAAAGATCAGCAAAAAGAAAATCTTTCAACACTGCGCCCGGGATCATTAGAAGAAAAAAATCACCTAATATTGTTCAGCTTGGTTGCGTTCGAATGAAAAATCAAGAACTTTTAATTAGAATAATTACTTCGTTGCCGATGGTTGATGGGGAACATGAGTATAAATATGAAGTTATGGACGAAAATAGTGAATACTTTCAATGCGTTGATCAAGCTTGGCACAATAACCATTATATAAGGTATTAACAAAAAAATGATTCCGTATTCACAATACTTAGTCTTAATTGGAGCTATCGCTCTGCTAATTGGAACTATTTCTTACATAAAAGAAACTCTAAGAGGGAACACTAAGCCCAATAGAGTTAGTTGGCTTATATGGTCTATAGCTCCAATGATAGCTACAATTGCTGCAATTTCTGATAGTATAACTTGGCCAGTCCTGCCAGTATTTATGTCTGGATTTTGCCCATTTTTAGTTTTTATCGCCTCTTTTATTAATAAAAATTCTTATTGGAAATTGCGAAAAATTGATTATTTTTGTGGATTATTTTCGATATTAGCATTAATATTTTAGGGCATAGCAAAAGAACCAAATGTTGCAATTATATTAGCAATAATTAGTGATGGGTTAACAACAATTCCAACATTGATTAAATTTTGGAAATATCCAGAAACAGAAACTATTCATGCTTATACTGCAGCTATATTTAATGCTTTCACTAGCTTCTTTGCTATAAATATCTGGAATTTTTCAGCGTACGCCTTTCCAATATACTTAATTTCCATAAATATTTTATTTGTTTCTTGTTTTTATAGAAATAAACTAACCAAAATATAATAATCGACAATTTTGACGTAATTGCATTATTATTGTATTATATATATACCTACCTAATAGGGTAGATGCACATTGAAAATTAACCCGAAAAGGTGAACAAAATGGGACATCACAGAAAAAACGTTTTGAGTATCTTTCTCACCACAGAATGCAATCTGAGGTGCAGGTATTGCTATGTGAATAAGGATGGTTGCCCTCTCCCGACAATGATTGATTTTAATTTTGTCAAAAGAGGCATTTTGGATTTTTTTGACAAATATGATGAAAGAAAAATAAGATTTTTTGGTATAGGAGAGCCGACCGTAGCATTCCCTCTAATGAAGAAAATTAGAGAATGGGTTCACGAAACAACAGATGGGGATTGCTGGTTTGAACTCCAAACCAATGGATATTTCTCTCCAAGTGTAGCCGATTGGATTGGAAAGAATATAGATATGGTTTGGATTTCTTGCGACGGTCCGCCAGATATCCAAAACTTCTACAGGCCGACAAAACACGGCACACAAAGTGCGGAAATAGTTGAAAAAAATATCCGATTCCTTGCCTCTCAAAATCTAACCCTTGGATGCAGAGCAACTATCGGAGCAAAAAATATTGACAGACAGCCAGAAATGATTGATTATTTTTCTGGACTCGGCGTAAAAGTAATAATGTCTGATCCAATGTTCGCAGCAGTAAAAAAGGAAGGGGAAGAAACTAATACCTTGGAAGAAATCAACCTCATCAATTATGCCGATAATTTTTTAGTAGCAAGAAAGGTGGCGAAAGTAAGGGTGTTTTCTACGGAAGTATCTTTACAGTTAATTTCGACGAACAAACAGAGTATTTCTGCCGAGCTTGTATTCCGTATCCTCATCTCACAACCGATGGATATGTGACCTGCTGTGACATGGCATCCAGCGCCAACAATCCTCATATGAACGAACTCATCTATGGAAAATAGCGAAGCCGCTAACGAAAAAGGAAGTATGTTTGGAATAAAGCCTAACGTCTGTGAAGCCATCAGATATCTTGCAGAGAAAATGCCTTTAAATGAAGGCTTGTATCCTTACCTACATCCATGATATAATCAAAACAAAAAAAGGAGAAAACATATGACAAAAAGAATTTACTGGGAAAACCCATACCAAACAGCTTTTTCAGCAAAAGTGGAAAAAGTTGAAGGAAAGAATGTTTGGCTTGATCAAACTTGTTTCTATCCAGAAAGCGGAGGCCAAGCTGGAGACACAGGAACCATGAATGGACAAAAGGTTATTGACACCAAGTTCGATCAAGATAAGAACATTTTCCACGTCATGGAAAATGAGACCACTCTCAAAACAGGAGATTCTGTTGAGGGAGTTATTGACTGGGAGAGGAGATATAAAATCATGAAAATTCATTCTGCCTCTCACATCATGGAACATTTCTTATTCAAGATTTTCGGCCAATTAAAACTGACCGGATCTCACCTTAACGAAAAGCATGACAGTAGCACCTATGAATCGGCTGAGCGCCTAGATCAAGAAAAACTTTCAATGGTAGAAAAAGAAGTCAATGACTTCATTTCTCAAAACCTGCCAATTGAAACCTATCCAGACGAAAAAAAGCCGAATTACAGGTGGTGGAAATGCGGAGATATTCTCATACCTTGCGGAGGAACTCACCCTCGCAATACCTCTTTCATATATATATGTATTATTGTTATTAATACATATATACACTAAAAGTTGTTACTAGGACATTTCTATCTTGCTCTAGGTAGGACATTATCATATTGCTGCTACACACAATATAATTTTGTTTGTTAATTTTTCTATTTAATCATATAATAAAAAAAATGAAGCAATTATTTAAAATTCAAAAAGCTATGCGGAAAAAATGGTAAATAATCTCAAACGTTATAAATGGATAGTTTCTGCTCGCGTTGAAGATATGTCAAAATTACCACTTTCTTTGGATAAAAGAATAAGGATACAAATCACATTCAAGGTAGAAAAGAACTTTTCTGAACAAATTAAAACCATAGAAAAAATATTAAAAAATCACGAAATAAACAAGAGAATATATGAGGCTATTAATAAAATAAACATATTATTTCCTGAATTAGTCTATAATAAAAAATTAATAAATGAACTTCGATAAATTTCCAAAAGACTTCTGGAAGGAAACTCAAAGCTCTATTGAATTTATTCCTACCAATTTAATACCAAAAAATATCTGCTTCACAGCAATTAAGATGTTTATTTTCAGAAACGAAAAAATTCTTTTAACTAAAGTGCCAAGAGGATGGGATATTCCTACTGGACACATAGAAAAAGGTGAGACACTAATAGAAACTGCCCGAAGAGAAACAAAAGAAGAAACTGGAGCAAAATTAATTAAAGCTCAATTTATTGGCTATCTTAAATTACTAAAATTAAAAGAAAATGAAGAAAATAAAAGATATCCTAAAATTAGTGCAATTGCTATATTCTTATCTACCGATTTTAAGCTTATACCATTAGAAAATAAGTTTGAAGCGACTGACAGAAAATTACAAAAAATAAACTCTGTTCAAGAGATTCACCATAATTGGACTGAATTAATGGAATCCATAATGAGGTATGCTTATTTTTTATCAAAAAATTATGATAAAGAAGAAGATAATTTATAAATGTGCCATTTTCGGAATAGGTGCTCAAACTTTAAATTTTCATATTAAAGCTATCAAAAGTTTTTCTAATGTAAAATTAGTGGGCGTAATAGAAAAAAACAAAAACAAATTAAATAATTTTCTAAAAAAAATAAAAGGATATAGTAATTTTAATGATTTTGGGATATCTTTTATTTTCTTCATATTTTGAAACAAATAAAATTTGCTACAAGTATATTCTTTCTCTTAATTTTTATTACTTACATCAAGATTATGTCAACTAAACGGGGTACACTTCATTTTATGCTGTCTCATTTGTCTCATTTTGATGAGACCTAGACACATCAAATCCATGAATCACAAAACACCAAAAAAACCCTTACACAGCTTGAAGGTTAGGGGTTCCAGATCTACTTTGCCTGCATGCTAATGATAAGTCAATTAACCGAGACACCTATCAAAATTAGTGCCCTTATTGGCGCTTTTTGTTTTATAACTGGAAAATAGATAAATTTAACAACGAAATACGAATAGTTTATTATAAATAGCCCAAATGGCTATTTTTTAATATCTTATTTTATGTTATATATAAACTTAATATGAAATATATACAAAATATGTCTTGGTATAAGAATAATTATCTAAATGGTGGACTTGCCAAAGAGGAGGCGCCTCATTATTCTTTTTATTTTCAAAAGAAATCTTTGACTGAAAAAGATATCAAAAATATTATTGACATAAAAGAAGGCCATTATAAAAAAATACTCAACTGGCTGGACTTGAGCAATAATCGAAAGATTGATTACTATTTGTATCCATCTCTAAAAGAAAAAATTACTTTAATGGGTGATGATAGTCCGGGGAATGCAATCTGGGAAGAACTTGAAATTGAAAATGGTAAATCTGATACCAAAAAATTTGAAATCCATGTAGTTTATAACGAAAAGTGCAAATTCATAGGGGAACATGAAGATGCTCATTTGCTATCATTACCATGGGGATTGTCTATTTACTTATTTTGCGAAGGACTGTCTCAATATATGGAAGATAACTTTATGGGCGAAGACTTACACACTGTTGCCAAAAAATTACTTCAAGAAGATAAACTCTATTCACTTGAATGGCTTTCCGTAAATAATAATTGGGAAAACGTAGAGCCCGTAATAATATATCCTCAGGTCGGATCATTTTCTAAATTTATTATTGAAAAATACGGTAAAGATAAATTCAGGGAATTATATCAAGGCACATCAAGACATTTTAAAACATCAAAAAATCTATCCGAAATCGAAAAAATTTACAATAAAAAAATTGACCAACTAGAATCGGAATGGATTGATTTCCTACTGTCTCGTTTTGATTAAGAGAACCATTATACTGCTTCACGCATACACAAAAGGTTTTAATGGTGCAAAAGAACTTAGAGACAGCGTAATGGAAGCTAAGAATTATTCTGAAGTTAAAAAATTAATAGAAAAATTTCTCTAGATAAACAAACGAAAAATCAGCAAAAGAAAACAATTTTACAAATCTTCCTTATTGTTGTAATATGTGATTATCAAAGTAATAAGCACTATGATTATAGAAGTTAAAAATCTTACTAAGAAATTTAAAGAATTCACAGCAGTTGATGATATTTCTTTTACTGTCAACAAGGGAGATATTTTTGCATTTTTGGGACCAAATGGTGCAGGAAAAACAACAACGATTAAGATGCTAACCACTTTATTAAAACCAACGGAGGGAGAGATAACCTTAAACGGCTTTGATGTAGCTAAAAATCCTAGCGATGTTCGTAAATCTTTTGGAATTGTTTTTCAAGATTCAAGTTTAGATGATGAATTATCTGCTTTTGAAAATATGGAATTTCATGGTGTCCTATATGATGTTCCTAAAAAAGTAAGAGAAGAAAGGATTAAACAACTTTTGGAAATGGTAGATTTATGGGACAAAAAAGACAAGTTTGTAAAAAATTTCTCGGGAGGAATGAAGCGCAGACTAGAAATTGCTAGGGGACTCCTACATCATCCTAAGATAATATTCTTAGATGAGCCAACATTAGGATTGGACCCACAAACCAGAAACCACATTTGGAAATATATTAAAGAGTTGAACAAAAAAGAAAAGGTTACAGTATTTTTAACAACACATTACATGGATGAAGCTGAAAAAATGAGCAATAAGATTGCTGTAATTGATCATGGAAATATTATCACCCAAGGAACAGTTGATGAGTTAAAAAAAGAAACAAGTACAAATTCTTTAGAAGAAGCTTTTATAAAACTGACGGGATATCAAATAAGAGAAGAAAAAGCTTCAAGTGTTAATTTAAGGAGAAGAAGAAAATGAAAACAATTTATATTCTTTGGTTAAGACAAATTAAGAGATACTTTCGATCAAAGGCTCGAATCATAGGATCAATTGGCCAGCCACTTTTATTTTTAGTAGCATTAGGATTTGGTATGGAATCTATATTCGAAAAAGCAGGCGAAGGAAATTATTTTTCTTTTTTATCTCCTGGTATTATCGCTATGTCTATCCTTTTTTCTGCTGTTTTTACAGGAATGGATGTGATATGGGATAGAAAATTCGGATTTTTGAAAGAAACTCTAGTGGCCCCTGTTTCTCGTTTTAAAATTATGTTAGGTAGAACACTTGGCGGAGCAACAACTTCTTTGTTTCAAGGATTGCTAGTCCTTATTATAGCTATTACACTGGGATTTAGCGTAAATTGGGCCTCTATTCCTTTAGCCATCCTTTTTATGTTTTTAATCTCATTATTCTTTACATCTTTTGGCACGATTATAGGTTCTATAATTGAAGATATGCAAGCATTTCAATTAATTATGAACTTTATCATAATGCCTGTATTTTTCCTTTCTGGAGCATTATTCCCAGTAGGGGAATCTTCACAAATTTTCAAATCTATATTAATTATCAATCCATTATCATATGGGGTCGATGGAATAAGAGGAGTTTTAACGGGCCAATTTTACTTTAATTTTGGAATTGATTTAATTGTCTTGCTGGTAATAAACATTTTAGTTTTAGTTATTGGTGGATATGCATTCTCAAAAATAAAAGCTTAGTTATCTATGGCTTTTTTATTTCAGAAATTTCTCGTTTAGTAAAATAGTCAAATATTCTTTAAACTCTAACTGCTCTTTTATAGAATTAAAAGTTTCAAGTGCTATAACTTTCCCGAATAAAAACTTGGGCATGCTTTTTAAGTAATCAAAATTAGATAAATCATGAATCGTGTGTATGTCTCGGTTTGTTTTCATATCCCAGCCATTTAGATGGTTGCAATCAAAGTATTTTTTATTTCTCTTCCTGTCAAAAACATATTCAAAATCTTTACTTAGCATCTCCATGCCAACTTTGAAGTGGGCTAGATCAATACAGAACCCGTCTATTTTTTCTACTTTTACTTTTTTAGAAACAAAATCATCAAAATTCATTTCTAGGCATAGGTTTTTATAAAATCCCTTCCATTTTAAAATATCGTCCTGCTGAAAGTTTATTTCATGAAGTGTAAAATATCTAGTTTTATATTTATTTTTCAAAAACTTCAATTCATCTTTGGTCATGTCATGACGTATATGAACTAAGGGGATTTTTTAATTTTTGAATCCAAAAGAGATTTGTATATTTTTTCTCTTTGGATTTTATCGTAAAGCTCCAAAAATAGCGAAGCTTCTTCTATTTTAAAATCATTTATTTCATCTAGTTTGTCTCGCCAGTCTTTTTCTTCCTTGCCAGTAATTGAAACTAATATTCTTTTTGCAAAATTAATTTTAACCATCGTTATTTTCTTAATATACTTTTTATATAATATCTTTTTTCTAATCATTAATACCAGCATCACCTCTTTAATTAATCTTAAAGATTATACTAATATATCTTGTTAATTTATTTATTTAGTTTTATAATCTAATTATGTCATTCGAAAACATAGAAAACACCATAGAAGAAAACAAAGAAAATCTTAATCCATATTTTTTAAGGGATCAATTTTTGCTTCCCAATAAAGAAGATTGGAATGCAGATTTTATTGAACTAATAAAAGAGAAATCAGAAAAAAATCAAGAATATATCCGGATAGCACAAGAAGAGTCAGAAAATGGAAGGAAGGGTGAAACACGAAAAGAAGATCGAGAAAGCATTAATGAATCTTTTATTCAAGAGCTTTATAACCTTGGCCTCAAAGAAGATGATTTAAAAGATAAGAGGGTCTTAGATTTAGGCTGTGGTGATGGCGCTCTCGTGCAAGAGATTATGAATAGAAATATTACTAAAGAAGCTTTTGGCATTGATTTAAATATTGATAGTAATTCAATAAAAGAAGAGCTTAAAGACCACTTCTTTCAAGAAGATTTTCAAAAAGAATTTCCTGTTAAAGATGTTGATTATGTTTTTTCCAATGGCGCTGTAAGTCTTGGCATTTCGTTTCGAGGAGAATCTATGGACATGGATAAGATAATTGAGAATTCTATTAATGCTTTAAAAGAAGATGGTGAGATAAGGATAGGGCCAGTTTTTGAGGCCAGGGAAGATTCTGATTTGGAAGGATTAAAAGAAGAAAAAAAGATATGGGACAAATTTCTATCAAGAATCTCACAAAAATACAACTTACAATACACTCTTGAACCAATAGATATCTTTGTTTCTGGTAGAGATAATGACCTCGCGCTTCAATCAATTTTAATTATTAAGAAAAAGAACTATTAATTAAAAAGACAACTTTTTTAGTTGTCATTTTCAATGTCCTCCTCGTGATCCAATTCTTTTGCCTGGTTTTTAATATTTTGTATTATTTCTTGAAGATGAGCAGGAATAAATTTAATTGCTCCCGCACATTCATGTCCTCCTCCTTCAATGTGTGCATGAGGAATATCTTTTCTTAATCTTTCAATGATTTTATCTACTGGTAGCACTGGCTTATTCGCTCTAACAATAATCATGTCAGATAAATATCCTAAAGTTACAACAGGAAGGATCTCTCTGTCTATTGTAACAGTGTCATGAATCATACCAACCACTTTTCCTGGGGCAGGATAGGTAAACTTCATTGTATATTTTTCAAGATCAATAGTTGATAATATAATTCCATTAATATCTTGAGTTCTAAGATAGGGAAGAGTACTTTCTAATTGAGTCCTAGATCCCTTTCTAACTTCTTCATTAATTATTTTAACTAATTCAGGATTAGTATAGAGTTCTTCGAAAAGCCCTTTTCCCGGATTAAATCTTAATTGATAAGCAATAAAATCAATAGCTGTACCTATTTCTTCTAGTTCTTTTCTAGTCTTTCCACTCTTGTTAATGTAGTCTTCTAGTTCTTTTATATTAGATCTATCTGTTATCCCAGCAACAGCGGGCAAAGAAGGATTGAAATAATCTTCGCATATCCATCTTGCTAGTTCATAGGCAAGCATTCCAGCACAAGTCTGACTGTCTAGCCCTTCAATATATGGGTTAAGGTGTAGTGATAAATATGGATCAACTAATGTCTTTTTATTTTCTATAATAACCGGATTGTGATGATCAACAACTATCATTTCAAAGCCCATTGATTTCATTGTTTTTAACCCAAGAACATCATCTGGAGTTGAACCATTGTCTAAAATAACAATTAAGGGCTTTTTTTGTCCATGTCCCTCTATTATCTTTTTAACCAAAACAACATCTTTAAATACATCTGTAATTTCATAGAAGGGAGCACGACTAGGGGATCTGTATAGATTATAGCCAGGATTAACTCCTATTTGCTCCATTAAGAGCTTACAGGAGTATTCTATAGCTAATCCTGCGTTTATTCCATCGGAGTCAGCGTGATGCCTTATCATTATTGGTTGATTTTCAAAAACAGCCCTTCTAATTCTTTTAGAAATAGAATGAAAGTATGGTCTTAGCTTTTCTAATCTTTCTGATTCTATAGTAAAAGAAGTATTGCTTGGCTCACTGCTCTTGTCTATTATTGAATCAAAATCTATTTTAGCCTCTCTTATCTTCTCAATCTCTATTTGTATTTTTCCAGCTCTTTCATTGGCATAGCCTGATATTTCAACAATATCATCTACATTAAAGGCGGAATCTTTTATCACAGCATCAGCCACACCATAGCCATTACTCACAGTAAATATTACTGGACCAGGGTGAATTTTTTTTATTATCTTAACAATTCCCGTGAACTTATCTCCACTCTTGAGAGCGGCTATGTTTTTGATAGTTCTTTGTTCAAAAACATCATTATTTTTATTTGTCATATAATTTAAGCCTATCACTATATGAATGTTTTTTCAATTTTATTTTCCACCTCGCTTATGTTGCCGATAAAATGATCATTATGTTTGAAATTTGATTTATTTATTGATTAATTATTCTTTTATAATTATAATTAAATTATGAAAAAAGTTAATCAAAAAATATTAATGCGCACACCAAGAATGTCTGATCTTGAGTCTTCTCTTAGGATGATAAACTCTTTGGTTGAAGAAAAAGCAATGCTAACAGTTCAGAAAAAATTAACACTTAAAGAAGAAAAAGAATATCTTGAAAAAATAATAAAAGATAGGAATTCTATTCACCTATTTTTAATTATTGACAAAGAGGTGATGGGTAGCGCTAGGGTAAATAAGAATAATGGAACTAAAAATCATATTGGTGAATTAGGTATTTCTCTTAGAAAAGAAGCAAGGGGCAAGGGGCTAGGAGAAAAATTAATGAAAGAAGTTATAAGCAAGGCAATTAAAAAATTTAAATTAAAAATTATTACCCTAGAAGTATATAGCAAGAACAAAATAGCTCAAAATCTTTATAAGAAAATGGGCTTTCAAAAAGTAGGAATAATCAAGAAGGGAATTAAATACTTTGATACATATGAAGATTTCGTCATAATGGTTAAATATATAAAATAACCAATGTATTGACTTTATTTTATGTTTTAGTGTATAATTGGTATAGAAAGTAACATAATTTATATTACTTTATGAATAAAAAATACACTACAACTTTATCTAGTAAAGAGCTAGAGATAATAGAAAAACTTATTGCTAAGCACGGCAATATAGTTGATTTAGCTATGATTTATGAAATATTAAATAGTAAAAGCAATCAGGAAATTAAAAATATCGTTTCAGTTCTAGTAAAAAAGGGCTGGCTAATTAGAATAAAACGTGGCGCTTTTGTAATATCTGATATTGCTAGTCGTGGCACCGTCAGACTTAGTCAATTAACGGTATCTCAAATTATTGATAATGATTCATATATATCATTTGAAGGCGCCCTGCAACACTATGGATTATTTGATCAATATCTAAGAATAATCACTTCAATTAGTAAGAAAAAAACACACACAACTAAATTCTCCAACTGGACATTTAAATATATAAAAACAAAAAAGGATTTGTTTAATAATTATAAAGAGTTTAATATAGATGGAAAATTAGTCAAAATAGCTACTAAAGAAAAAATTATTCTTGACTTTTTGACTTACCGAAGAAACATGGTAAATATTGATTTAATCATAGAAAAACTAAAAAATCATAAAAATGAGTTTAATGTTGATAAATTAATAAAGCTAAGCAAGAATTATTCAATAACAACAAGGAGAACATTGGGTGTCCTGCTAGACTTAATTGGTATTAATTCTGATGATTTGCACAAAACAGTGAAAAGCAATAAAAATCACAGTTTTATGACCGCTAGTAGCAATGTCTTTAACGCAAAGTGGAGAATTTATGTAGATAAAAACTTAAAAAGCGACAACTACTTTTAATTTATGCAAAAAAAATATACAACTAATAACTAAAGATCAATTAACTATACTTAATCGTCAAAAACTAAAATATCCTTTAGCTATTGCAGAAAAAGATTATTTTTTAGCAATTATTTCAAAAATTATTTTTGATTCAAACATAAAAGATAAACTAATATTCAAAGGAGGAACTGCTCTTTATCATTCCTATCTTCCACAATTAAGATTTTCTGAAGATTTAGATTTTTCAAGCACTATAAATAAATTAGAAATAGATAGCATAAGAAATATTTTCAAAGATTATGATTTTTTAGAAATTAAAAAAGGCCATTTGTCTCCAGCTACTTTTAAAATTGAAAAATTGCAATATCTGGGACCACTTGGACAATCCAATTCTTTAAAAATTGAGATTGATTATTTACAAAATGTAATTTTGCCACCAATTGAAAAACCTATCAAAATATTTACGGCGTAAAGACTAAGACCAGAGTTATGGATATAAGAGAAATCGTGGCAGAAAAAATAAGAGCGATGAGCGATCGGGCAAGATATAGAGATTATTATAATTTTGTCATGATTATTAAAAAACTAAAAATAGAAATTGAAGAAATAATCGAATTAGTGAAACAAAAAGAAGTTAGAAAGATTATTAGTGTAAATAATATTCTAAACAACTGGGAGGTGGCAAAAATAGATAAACAAGAAGATTTGCAGAATATTTATTACACAGAAGAGATAAAGGATGAAGAAATAGAAGAAGAATTGTTTAAGCTTAAATTTAAACCCATAGATAGACAATAATATCTAAATTTTAAGTAAATAAATTACTATAATTTACACTTCCTATTTTCCTCAAAGTATAGTATCCTCTAAAACATGACTTCTAATGAATCAATCATTAGCTTTAAAAAAGTATCATTTGGATATGTAGAAAGTAGGCCTCTATTAGAAGAGGTTGATTTTTCTATACATCGAGGCACAAAAATAACCATTATGGGACAAAATGGTGCAGGCAAAAGCACCATATTTAAATTAATTACTAAAGAAATTAGACCAGAAGAAGGCGTAGTAAACATTGTAAACAATCTTTCAATTGCTATTTCTCGTCAAGTAATTCCACAAGAAGAATTAGATCTTACTGTCAGAGAGTTTTTTGAAAAAGCAATGTCAAGACAATCTAAAGAAAAAATATACAATATTGATCCTAAAATAGATGAAATTTTAGAAGCAGTTAATTTTAAAGCTCCGCATGATAAAACTATGAGATCGTTTTCTGGAGGACAACAAGCAAGGCTACTTCTTGCTTCTGCCCTTATTCAAGCCCCCGACTTACTATTATTAGACGAACCTACTAATAATTTAGACAAAGCGGGAATAGAACATCTTACAAAATTCCTAATTGACTATGATAAAACCTGTATTATTATTTCTCACGATGCTGATTTTCTAAATAGCTTTACAGACGGAGTTTTGTATTTAGATGTTTTTACTAAGAAGATAGAGCAATACAGAGGCAACTATTTTGATGTAAGAGAACAAATTACTGCTCGTCAAGAAAAAGAAAACAGAAAAAATGCTCAATTAAAAAAGGAGATAATAGAAAACAAAGAGAAGGCTAACTTCTTTGCTAAAAAGGGAGGCAACCTACGTTTTGTTGCTAAAAAAATGAGAGAAAAAGCAAAAGATGCTGAAACAAGAGTTGTTGAATTAAAAAGAGAAGATAAGTCCATTCGTCCGTTCATTATTCCTTCTCAAAAAGACATCAAGGGGGAAATAGTTAATATTTCTGGCTTTAAGATTATAAAAAACAATAAGGTTATCCAAAAGAAAGCGAATATAGAGCTTAGAAGAAATGAACATCTTTTATTAAAGGGTCCAAATGGTATTGGAAAAAGTACTCTTTTAGAATCCATCGCAAAAAATGAAGCAACAGAAATTAAAATAGCTCCTAATGTAAATATTGGATATTATCGTCAAGACTTTTCAACATTAGATTTTAATGAAACAGCATACAAGTCTCTTTCAAAGCTAGCTAAAAAACAATCAGAAGCTGAAATGAGAAAAATAGCAGCCAATTTCCTAATCACGGGTGATGTAATTAATTCAAAAATTGGAGATCTATCAGAAGGCCAAAAAGGATTGCTTTCTTTTGCAAGACTTGTCTTACAAGAGCCAGGTCTTCTCATTTTAGATGAGCCTACAAATCATATGAATTTCCGTCACATTAATGTTATCGCTGAAGCATTAAATAAATATGATGGGGCAATGATAATTGTTAGTCATGTTTCAGATTTTGTAGATAAAATTCGCATTGATAAATATTTAGACTTAGAAGATTGATTAAATAAATTTTCAATTTATGATACTATTAAATCAATGAAAAATCTTAGAAAATTAGGATATGATGATTTCTTTTCAGAAGAAAAGGAGAATATAGAGTCAATGGGCTACTCAATAGCCAGAGTTATTGCAGAATACAAAGGATCATACAAGGTCAAAGATACAGAAGGAGAATATCTAGCAAAAATAACGGGAAAAAAAGCATTTAACGCTAAAAAGAGGGAAGACTATCCCGCTGTTGGCGACTGGGTTGCAATAACTAAGATAGATAAAGAAATGGCTAATATCCATATTGTTTTGCCAAGAAAAACCATACTTACAAAAAAACATAGCAGAAGGCAAGACAATCAAATTATTGCTACTAATATAGATGTGGCTTTTATCGTTGAATCAATAGATAGAGACTATAATCTTAATCGTTTTGAAAGGTACCTTGTTTTAATAAATGAAGGAAACATAAAACCAGTTATTATACTAAACAAGATAGATTTAATATCAATTAAAGATTTGAATCAAAAAATTAAGGAAATAAAAGAAAGATTTAATAATATTCATGTTATTTCAACTAGCACAGTTAACAAACAAGGAATAGAAGAATTAATGAATTATATAGAAAAAAATAAGACATACTGTTTTGTAGGATCATCTGGTGTTGGGAAATCGTCCTTAATTAACAACCTATTAGGAAAAAGTAAAATTAAAACAAAGGAAATAAGCGGCTCAACGGGAAGGGGAAAACACACTACAACAAATAGGGAAATGTATTTCCTCCAAAATGGAGGCATTGTAATTGATAATCCAGGAACAAGGGGAGTAGGAATAACGAATATCAAGACAAGTGTAGAAAATATCTTTGATCAAATAGCTTTACTGTCTAATGATTGTAAATATGACAACTGTACACACACGCACGAATCTAATTGCGCAGTTTTGTCTGCTGTTAAAAGAGGAGAGATAAGTAAAAGTAGATATCTTAATTATATAAAAATAAGAAAGGAGTCAGAGCACTACGAAATGAATGATGTTCAAAAAAAAGACAAGGATCGCAAGTTTGAAAAATTCATTAAAAAATCAATGAAAGAATTAAATAAAAATCATGAAGATAGATAAAAAAATAATTGAGGACATAAAACAAGAAGCTAAGGAACACCTTATCAAGGGTGATAGCTCTCACGATTGGAGCCATATAGAAAGAGTATATAATTCAGCTATTAAAATAGCAAAAGAAGAAAAAGCCAATTTAGATGTTGTTAAAATAGCGGCATGTCTCCACGACATTGGAAGAAACGAAGAAATTAAAAGCAATGGCAAAATATGCCACGCAGAAAAAGGAGCAGAAATAGCAAAAAAAATGCTATCTAAGTATGACATTGATGAAAGATTAGTAGAAAACATAATTCACTGCATTTTATCTCACAGAAACAGGAATAATTATAAGCCAAAAACAATTGAAGCTAAAATTATATTTGACGCTGATAAGCTAGATTCTATTGGAGCAGTAGGTATAGCAAGAGATTTTTTATTCGCAGGAATATATAACGCTCCACTGTACACTGGTAGAGAAAAAGAAATACTTAAAAACGCTGACAATTATGCATACACAAGAGATGATACGGCGCTATTAGAATATTATTATAAGCTCAGTAAAATTAAAGATAAGATAATAACCAAGACAGCTAAAAAGGTTGCCCGAGATAGACATAATTATATGAAAGAATTCTTTGAAAGATTTAATAAGGAGATAAAGGGAATACTGTAAAAATGAAAAAAGAAAACAATCAAAATGCTGGATCTTTTGATCAATTAAATTTTGATTGTTTTCCTTTTAAGACAGGAGGCCCTTCAAGAATAAAAGACGTAATTAATGGTGGCTATAAAGAACACAGGGCAAGATTATTTTATTTCACCTAAACCGTACAACAAGGAAAAAATACAATTGTTTATAATTTTAAATTTCTTGAAGTATTTTTTGACAAAGTAATTTTTCCATATATGCATCTTCTTTACGGGAACAAATTTAGATTTCTTTCTAATTTTCCAAAGCATGGAAAAAGAGAATCTAATAAAAGGGAAGTGCGACTTGAAGATGAATTTAGAAACGCTTTTAAGTTATTTGAAAAAAAATGTTTAAGGAATAGAAGTATTGTATTAGAGGAGATAGAAAAAATAGTATGAAAAATATTTCATACTATTATTTATTTAAAAATAGAGATTATTAATCTCTATTTATTTCGCTGAAGCTCTGTTGGAGCTCCCTTATTTTTTCAACCAAAAGATCGTCGTCCTTCTTCATCTTTAAAGATTTAAGGTAGGAAGAAGAAACAAGGATGCCTATTGCTCCAAGAAGAGCAATTAGGAAACCATCAATCAATAATTGACTCGATACCATTAATGACAAAAATGTCATTACTGTGCCCACTGCTGTAAAAGCAGCAAAAACACAAGCAATTGCAATTATGCGGACTTCCATTATGGTAATCCTCCACCAACAGAATAGCGCTAAAATGCTTTTATGTAAAGACGTTGACTAAAACATTAATTATTAATATCCTTAATTAATGGACCATAATGAATTTGAAAAAATAGTTGTTGAAGGAATCCAAGCAATACCAGAAAAGTTTCTAGAAAAATTAGATAATGTAGACATTGTGATTGAAGAGGGGCCAACAAGAGAACAGTTAGAGAAATTAAAAATTAGAAATAATGACCATCTTTTAGGTCTTTATGAAGGGGTGCCTAAAACAGAAAGATGGAACTATGCCCAAGTACTACCAGACAAAATAACTATATTCAAAAATTCAATTGAAAAAATAGCCAATTCTGAAAAAGAAATAAAAGAAATTGTTAGAGACACAGTCTGGCATGAAATAGCTCATCATTTTGGAATGAGTGAAAAACAAGTTAGAGATTCAAAGATAAGAAAAAATAAATATAATTAAATAGAGCTGTTAATTATAATAGTTTTAGGCAGGGATTAAAATATAGAAAAATAATTTAAAAACTTTGACATTTTAATTCATTTATGAGATAAAATAGCTGGTTATTATGAGTGTGCAAGAAAAAATAATCCAAGAATGTGGAGACTGCCATAAGCAGATGATTGAATCTTCTAAAAATCAAATCAAAGAAGAAGCTGAAGATTTTATCAGGACGAAAATAAGGGCTTGTAAATTCGCACCCCACGGGTGTCTTATCGCAAGAAATATTTTTGAATATGCAAACTATTCTTACGGCGAGCCCCAATCATAACCCATTTTTATAATGGGTTTTAAAATAAAAAAATTAGAGGCATTTTGCTCTCTAATAATCACTTCGCCAAGATCTTAAGGACTTTCTCGGACTGATCAATAGTGCTTGCCTTCATAATCATCCGACATATAGTTTCCTCATCGGGACTAATCCTGTGACACTCGTAAAGGTCTTCAAATGTATCCGCAAGATCTCTTGCTTTCTTAATAACACTTTCCTTTATCTCTAGTGTCTTCTGAGTTTTCTTCTCGTAGTCAAGGATGATTTTGTGAAGTAAAAGCAGTTCTTTTGTTCCACTGGAAGAATCAATCATACTCTTAACAAAAGCAACGAAGAATTCTTCTGGTGGACAAAAAACATCCTCATTTTCTTGGTCGCGATACCATGAATTTTTTAAAAAATTCATTTCGTTTTTTATGCCTCCGGTGATATACCTAAAGCAATCACCTTGAGCATAACCATCTAAGAGTGCCTCGTAAGCCCTCTTGAATAAATAGTCATACATGCTTGTGTCACCATCTTTATACAATAATAAGTTTAATGTGGCAATAGTTTTATTTAATAGATTCCATAATTTGAGGAACTAGATCTTTCTTTCTAGACATCATTCCTTCTATATATATAGAATTATTTTTTACTTCTCCATTAAAAGAAATTAACTCATGGCCATCGCTAAGCAACAACTCTGAACCCTCATTAATAATATCAGTAACCATTAAGATAACAAAAAGTAAGTTATCTTTTTGTTTTATTTTGTTTAATTCTTCAATCAATTCAGCCTTTCTTTGCTTCGCTTCAGATAAATCAACTACTTCTACCTGACCAATTCCAAAACTATTATTACCAACTTCAAATGTCTTAAAATCAGCATTAATTATTTGCTCTCCTGTCATTCCGCTAAGTGATGATTTTTTCTTTTTAAGCTCTATGCCGAACCTTTCAACATCTTCTATTTCTGCAATTTTAGAAAGCTCTTCTGCTATTTTAACATCCATTGATGTTGTTGTGCTTGATTTAAAAATAACTGTATCTGAAAGAATGGCAGAAAGTAATATTCCTGCGATTGGCTTTGTTATTTCAAATGTAGCATTGTTAAACATTTTTTTAGCAATAATTGTTGCCGTTGATCCATACGGCCTTATTTCAAATCTTATTGGATTAGATGAAGAAAATCCTATCTTATGATGATCAATCACTTCTACAACCCTAGCATTCTCAAGACCAGCAAAACCCTGACTATCTTCATTATAATCTACAAGAATAACTCTTCTATTTTCAGTTGAACACATGCTTATCGGTTCTTCAACATTAAAATATTCTAAAACATATTTTGTTTCTGGATTAAGTTCTCCGCAAATAGTTGGAACAGCTTTTATTCCCTTGTGCTTCAAATATTCGCTGTAAGCAATAGCCGAACAAACTGCATCTGTGTCAGGAGACTTATGTCCAACGATATAAATTGTTTCTTCTTGATTCATATTTTTTAATAATTAATTATGCTTCTAATATATAATGAAATTGACTTAATGTAAAATGATTATTTTGACTTTTAGGAACTTAAGTTATATAAAGTAATTAGCTCTTAGGAGGTAGTAATATGTGTTTAAAATGCAAAATCGTTGATTTGAAACGCAGGATATGGAACAAAAGAATTCTCCTGTGGTGGTACCGCCTGTGGATCAGAAAAGATGAGTTTCATCAATCTCTGGCAACCGACCCTTATGCATTAATATGTATGAACGATGATGAAAAAAAAGAATACTTTGAAGACCTCAACGACAGGAGGGAAATAGCACACGAAAGATCACTTAAATAAACCCAAGTGATTTTATTTTTATACCCATTGACAAATTATTATCTTTGTTTTATACTTTAATAAACCTAGCGAGGGTTTGTTATGGAAAAAATGGAAAACATCAAGATTGAAACAGAGCTTTCTATGGAGTGGCTCATGATTCAATCAAAAAAAATAGAGTCTCTCATCGAGAGATATCAGGAAGCGACAACAGAAGAAAAGAAAAACTTTCTCCGAAAAAAAATAGAGGATAATGTTTCCTTACAATGTAAAATTTTTTGTGAGAAAGGAAACACAAAGAAAGAAGGCATCATCGATGCCGATGGAGAACAGCAGAAAAAAATTTTTGCTAACCTCCAAAAAAGAAATAAACAAGCACCTATTGATATAGTGTGCGACTAGTCCAAGCAAGACTCTAAACTGCTTTTTTTATTTGACAAGAAACAATAGGAAAATTATAATAACACTAATAATTATAATAAATAAAAAATATGCCTAAAAAAGCTACGCCTAAAAAAAGTTCACTTGGGGCAGCGGTAGGAATAGGAGTTGGAATCGCAGCAGCA
>LDZU01000023.1_pt1 | contig 33963 bp, 27 predicted proteins | sample 615531 | NCBI WGS metagenome assembly LDZU01 (sample SAMN03408293, study PRJNA278302) | terrestrial metagenome | isolation source: oil reservoir sample SB2 | place: USA: Alaska, North Slope, Schrader Bluff formation | collected 2011-09 | reverse complement strand
GGTTGCCCTATTGGATGAGAATCGATAATCTGCTTTTGAAAGGAGGAAAACCGCAATGAACTTATTTAAGATAGCATTTAAGAACGTGAAAAAGAACCTGTCCTTTTACGCTCTTTATTTGGTTTCAGTCGCCTTTGTTTTAACTGTGTTTTTTAGCTTTGTATCTTTTTCCATGAATGAGGTGATGATGGAGAAGATTTCTCAGGACAGCAGAGTGGAAACCATGACCAGCACCATTGCAGTCTTTTTGATGGCTTTCGTCATGTTTTATATGTCCTATTCAAACAACTTCTTTATGAAAAGAAGGATGCGGGAACTGGGTATTTATACACTATTAGGCTACCGAAAATCAGCCATGCTAAAGCTGCTTACAATGGAAAACATTTTCATTTGCCTGTGGGCGTTCATAGTGGGTATTCTGCTTGGAGCAGCAGTTCATAAAGGGATTGTTGCTGCAATTACCGAGTTATTGGATTTAAGCATTGACCAATCCAGAATTCCATTATTTAATGGCAGAGCGATTGCTTTCAGCACATTGTTCGTTCTTGCCGTTGTGTTGGCATTGGGTATTTCTAATTGGATATTGCTCCATAAGACAAGTTTGCTGAATCTTGTACGAATGGAAAAATCGAGGGAAAAAAGACTTAAAATCCGCATGATTCCCGCTGTTTTAGGCTTGGTGATGATGGTAACGGGTGATCTGCTGGCAATTGATTCCATACGGGGGAAAGAATCGGTGTGGGTTTCTGTTGGCGTTTCACCTATGGGCCTGCTTATGATCACTTTGATTGCCATAGGAACTGTCCTATTCATTTATTCTTTCCTGCCATATGTTATGCAGCGGCTTCAAAGTAGGGAAAACCTGCTATACAAGCCAATTAGCATTGTTATCATTCCTACATTCACTCATCGTATCCGAACAAATGCCAAAACGCTGATTATGCTTACATTGCTCTCAGCGGGAACTCTAGGTGTGTTTGGTGCTACAACTTTATCACTTTATTATCCCATTGCATCGGTAACCCGAATTATTCCATCAGCATTTGAGTTTCGTGTAGAAAATTCAAATCAAGTGGAACAGGCTATTACGGCGCTAAATGAAAAAATCGGTACTGGCGGCTTCAATGCCACTGAAACAACTGTTATTAAAGTAACTTCCCAATCCAGCGATTTGCCTATGGAATACACCATTTCAAAGGATGAAGGCAGGGAACCTGGATTTGAAGTCATCTCACTTATGGATTACACCGCACTTCTTGAACAGCAGGACAAAAAAATAGTTATTGAGAGTTTGAATGATGACGAGTGCATTCTTGTAAAGTATCGTCCCAATTCTCAAAAGACAGATATCGGCAAAGTTTATCAACTGATCCTTTCAGCGGATAAAATAATAGAAGTCACTGTAAAAGATACTACATTGGCGAACCCAATCGGATTTGCTAATAGCGTAGGGACACTGATAGTTTCTGATGAAGTCTATAAACAGTTAGATGAGTCACAACTTCCTGTTACGAACGTGATGAGTATTGACGGTGAGGGACTTCGGGACAGCAAAGTGGCTTATGAGGCATTACAGCCTGTCCTGAAAGATAACAACTATTTTGCAAGTGCCTATGCACGCACCTATGAAATCACCTATCTGAACAGCTCCACCTTCTTGCTGCTTGGGTTTCTGACGGTTCTGTTTTTCATCGCAGCGGGCAGTATCCTGTACTTCCACAACATTTCGTCGATAACTTATGATAGAAGTGACTATGAGATTCTTAGCAAGGTGGGATATAGCAATAGATTGATCAAGTCAATCATTAGAAAACAGATTTTGGTCAGTTACGCTATCCCCTTTTCCCTTGGGTTGATTCACGCTGTTTGTGGTATGTTTTGCTACAAATCGTTACTGATGGATGATGTTTTGGGACAGAACAGCCAGGTTGTCCTTCCTGTCCTTTTGGCACTGTCTGTTTCCGGTCTTATCTACGGAATTTATTATCTCGTTACAAAACGCTCCTGTTATTGCATTGCCTTGAAAGGCTAACTGACTATGATAAAGCGGATTGCCAACTGTAACGTTCGCTCTATGATCTTCGTCAAGACGGACCTCACTAATCTCAACCAAGAGGACTGCTTGCGAAAAGTCTGTTCCACCCGGGTGCTGTTTCTTGCGGGGAACGTACCGGCTGGCATTCTGTTGCAGATGAAATTGACAGCGCTGCCAGAGGATGCCGGTGAAATCGCCCTGCCGTACGTGCGGGACTTCAAACTGGTCTCTCGCCCACACGTCCCCTGACCTTCTTCGGCTTGTAGCCGTTAGCGTGTCTTTAGTCTTTCTGCGGCAATCTGTTCCTAGAATTCTTCTAGAAATGTACAATTTGGTGGATCGGTCATGGTTGCTCCTTTCTAACTTTACTAACTAAAAAGATACCTGACCTATCACTTTTTTTGAAATTACAGAGACAATGTTACTCAAACTGAAGTAACTTCGAAGTGCACTACAATAAATAAGGAATGAATGAAGAAAGGCTTTCCATGGAGAAAAGCTATTTGCGAAAGCAGATTTTATTATTGTTGAATCAGTTTCTTATTATCGCATATTTTGGATATGAATATCTCTATGGTCAAGGAATGAAAGCATCTGATATTTTTTCTTTGGTGCTAATTTTAATCATTGTTACCGATGCGATCTTTATTGGATGTATGAATCTCAAAAACAGCAAAGTATTGTCGCAGTTTTCCGGGCTTTTGATTTTGATAGCTTGGTATTTTTTGTGGTCACTGGATGGGGAAAGAATATTTTTCAGCTTACTATCCTTCACTGGAGTTATTATCTTATATAAGACGATTCGCTTTGTTTTGACCTTTGTTTTTCAGGAATCAGCTTACACATTTCAAAAACAGACGGATATTTTATTGAAAATATCCTGTCTGCTGACACTGCTTGCCAAATTAATAAATGATAGGTGGTTTGCTTTACTATATTTATTTCAATGGGTTTTGGGAGTTGTCATTTGTCTGTTTCTTTTCAGGACACACCAGCAGCGTATACTTTTCGTATTGAAAAGTGAAGGGAAGCGGTTCTTAGTTTCTGCCGCAGTTTTAATAAGCATTTTCATCTGCTATGTTTTTCTTTTTGGAAAACAGCCGGAGTATGTTGAGAACTTGGGGGCATACCTTATTCTTTTCTTGCCATTGTTCAACATCCATAATATTGCTTTTAAAAATTATAAGAAAACATCCTCTATGCTCTTACTGGGTGGCAGGCATACATCCATTTTATTATTTAGCTTGGTGTGCCTGCTTACTGTGATTGGTTTCCTCATGAAGTTTAGTGTGGCTGAAACATTTCTTATCTTACACTCCATGATAGCTTTCATACTTATTTACTCCATTCTGCTTTACAGCCATACGAAAAAGCATCTTTCGCTTTCCAATTTTGAAAACACATCATTTCTTCAAAGTAATTTTTATATGCATAGCCTAAAACAGATTAAACGGGAAGAAGATTTGAAAAGGGATTTTTCAAACTACCTGCACGATGAAGTTTTGCAAGACTTGCTATCCGTTAAAATTATGATGAACAAGTCTGAATGCCCGGATGTCCGCAATTTGATAGTACAGGCTTTGGAAAATTTGAACTTCTCTATTCGGGAACAAATGCAGGAGTATCATCCAGCTATGCTGAAAACGCTGACACTAAAAGAAAACCTTCAAAATCTCCTGGATTCTATTTTAGAAACACGCTCGAACAAAGATTTCCGGATATCCTTTGATTGTGACGATAAGCTGTTTTTAGTCGAACCATATCCTTTGATTGTTTATCGAATATTAAAAGAACTAACAGTCAACGCATTAAAACACTCGCAGGGTTCATGCTTAAACGTAACTTTATTACAGGAAAAGGGACAGATTGAATTGATAGTGCAAGATAATGGGATTGGTATGGCGGCAACTCCCCATACTGATGGAAAAGCGCATAAGGGATTAAGCTCTATTCAGGAACAGCTTGCTCTCATCAATGGCAGTATGAAAATAGAGTTGGTGCAACCCAATGGGCTTCGCATTATTGTTCAATTTCCCATGAAAGGAGAGGGTTCCTATGCGTATTTTATTGGTCGATGATCACGCTCTTTTTGCTAAAAGCTTAGAAATCACTTTAGAGGGTATGCCCGAAATTGAACGGTTTTGGTCTGTTTCCAATGTCTTAAATGTTATATCTGAAATCGAAAAAGAAAGCCCCGATATTGTATTGGTTGATATTAACCTGGGCAACATTAGCAGTGAAGATGGTCTTGTACTTACGAAAAAAATCTTACAGCAAATTCCGGATGTAAACATCGTGATTTTGACAGGGTATGATTTACCTGTTTATCGATATGAAGCGAAAAAAATTGGGGCGAAAGGATTTGTCAATAAAAATATAGAGCCTGAAAATCTTATAGCAATTCTGTCACAAATTCAAAACGGGCAGTTTTATTTTCCGTCTGTAACTAGCTGTATTGAAGAATTGACAGACAGCGAAAAGCAAATTTTGCAGCTCCTTTGTGCTGGAAATAAGCGTAAAGAAATTGCAAATATGCTGTATATCAGCGAACGCACGGTTTCCAACCACCTCCAGCATATCTTTGACAAACTTCATGTGACATCTTCGTTAGAAGCTGTTACTAAGGGGATACAACTTGGGTATATTCAGCCTAAATAAAATTTCTATGCTATGCTGTGTTCTGCAACAGGTTTATGATTATTATGTTGTTAGATATAAAAAAATACATACCGTATACTACCAAATCGTTTAGCTTTGCTTGTGCACAATGCAGAAATACCTTATAAATTTTCAGCTTTCGGGAAAGCCATAAAAGAAGCACGGAAAAGTAGAGGATGGACATGGGAAAGATTGGTACAGGAAGTAGACCTTGCGTTTCGTTTCATCATGTTCATTGAACAAAGGGCACCGCCCGAGATTTCAGGGATTCTATGAGCTTGTTACTTTGTTTCACATATCGGAGGACCAATTCTATTTCCTAGACACCGGCGCGGGAAAAATATAGCGCCGCCGCTAGTTTGACAGTCAGCAGGTTGTGTATCTGATGAAGAGCCGCCTTCCCGAATTATTATTTTGGGTGCAGTTTAGGTGCAAACAGCATAGAAAACATGGAATCTTTAGACACAGTGGATGCAAAATCGTAGTTTTACGAGAGAGAAAAAACAGCATGGACGCTGTAATTCTCTATAGAGGGTGTCTTGAAGCAACTCTTAATCAGTAAGTGTAATCAAGAAAATGCTTTTTCTGATAAAATCTAGTGCATAGGACTATTGGAACTTAACCTACCGCTATATCTGGGGATAGTGAAAACCCTTCTTAAGTCAGCGGACTCATAAGCCCTTGGTTGAGCGTTCAAATCTCACCCTCGCCATATATTTATTTAATTGGGTAAAACTCAGTGGTAGAGATTCTGGCTCTCCACAGGAGAGTCAGAACCCATAAGCCCTTGGTCGTGAGTTCAAATCTCACCCTCGCCATTTTTATTAGTAAAAAAAAGGGCATATATATGGGGTGAGTAGAAAGATAAACTCATATCTGGCGGTTAAAATGGATGCAGAAATGTAAAAAACCGTCGGATTAATAATCAGAGGATTATCTCCCAATACAATTCCCATTTATCAAAGGAAAATAAAGAATTTATTAAAGTATTGCGAAATTAATCAAATCCATGATATTCAAGATTTAATGGCAATATATATTCGAAAATATATCTTGTGGATAGAAATTAACAGAAGTGGTGTGCATGCCCATTTTAGAGTTCTGCGAACATTCCTCTATTGGTATGAAAACGAGAACGAATTCACAGATTGGGTTAACCCTATTCAAAAATTAAAAGGAAGAAGATCTCGCCAGGAACTGCTTGAACCGGCGGATTTCAAGGCAGGCAAAGCCATGCTTGACGTTTATCAATATTACCCAAAGGAATGTGAAAAAATACAGACCTTTATATCTGGTTAAAGCCACACTGGATATGGAAAATTGGAGAATACTTATCAAGAGCGATGACGTTTCTATCAACCTCACGGGAGCTCAATTCTGGAAAAAATTATTATTACACTCCAATAATCCCATGCTGGTAGACTAATCATGTCATTCGGGTTAAAGATTTTCAAGAACAATTTAAAAAAACGGTAAGAATTGAATATTCATTAATTTCAAACCTTTTCCCATACTAAAAGATAGTATATACAGAGAAGTAAATGTACCAGATGCAGTTGAGTGGAAGAAAAGCAATTTTCATCCGCAAAGCAGATGTTTTTGAAATTCAAGGATCTAATAAATGGGTACTTCTCAAATGATACAGAAAGGGAAGAAAACACATCCAATGACGTTGAGTGAAAGACAGGCTATTCTCGTTCTGAAAGAAGGGAACCTTCAGGGATTGAAGTTCCTTGTACATGAGTATCAACTATCTGCAGTCAGAGCCGCCGCCATAATTGTTCATGATAATACGCAAGCAGAGGATATTGTCCAAAATGCCTTCATCAAGTTCGCAGAACGCGTTGAACAATTCGATATCGACTGCCCGTTCAAACCATACTTTCTTCGAATTGTGATTAATGATGCAATCAAGGTCGGTAAAAAACAAACCAGATTTGTCTCGTTAGAAGATTATTGTCAGGAAGATTCCAATCAAACATTCTTAAAGGACCCAACCCCAACTCCTGAAGAATTGCTTTCGAAAAAAGAAACTCAGGTTGCTGTTTGGGAAGCACTGGGCAAGCTTCAGTCAAAAGAACGGGCAGTGATTGTATTGCAATATTATTTCGACATGAGTGTCCAAGAAATAGCGGAGACCTTGAATGAATTTGTAGGAACGATTAAGTGGCGACTCTTTGTTGCCCGAAAGCATCTAAAACATTTGCTGAATCAGGAAATGTTGGAAAGCGCCGTTCTGGTAAATTCAGACGCAGGGATACCATCAGGAGAAAGAGGAAAAGATGAACGATAAACAATTTGGCATTACGCTAAAAAAAATAACCCAGGAACTTGTCCCAAAGGAAGTTGACCTCTGGCCAGAGATTGAAAGAAAAATGCTTGCAGAGAGGCGATTCGCCTCACAGACAATGCCACCCAAGAAAATGTCAGTTAATCAAACTCTGCGTTTTCGCTTTGGTTTTGCAGGGTTGATGATTGTTCTGGCTCTGATTATTTTTATTGGTTTCACACCTTCTGGTCAAGCATTCGCACAGAATGTGATTCGATTTTTTTCTCAAACAACCTCAGACACCCTGCCGGCTCCAACTTCAAAAGTGCCGGCTTGGATGGAGGTTAGCCCAGATGGTTCAGTACTTGGGGAGCCAATGGTTGTCTCCATGGTTGAACAGCTCTGCAATGAAAGTATTGAGAATTGCTCACTTGCAAATTTGCAAAACGTGGCTGTTTTTCCTTTGAAGGTTTTATCATCTCTGCCTGATGGTTTTGCTTACACTGATGCATTAGGTGAACCAGAGGATTTAAGCTTGGTTTATAAAAATGATAATGACCAAGAAGTGTTATTACTCAATCAAAAGCTATTGCATCGGACTGACGAGGGAATTCCACAAATTGTTGGCGCCAGTGCACAAGTTGAAAATGTGCGTATTGGTGTAGTGGCTGGAGAGTACGTACAGGGCAGTTTTGCCCAAATTGGTGGTGAAGCCTTGATGAATTGGTACTCTGATAATCCGGCTCAAACATTGATTTGGATTGAAGATGGCATTCGATTCGTCCTGCGTTTTTATGGCAATTCACTCAACAAAGAAGACCTTATCATGTTAGCGGAGAGGCTTACTTTTCCGTCTGCAGAACATGATTCTATTCCTATGGCAACGTTGCCCCCCGCTGGAACGCCTGAAGAAGAATATCCTCTGACCCGTCAGCAGGCGGAGGAGCAGCTTGGTTACGAACTCTTATTACCAGCGATCCTGCCGGAAAACTTTCAGTTTGTCGGCATAAAGATTGATGCCCAGACAAATATTGTTTCAGCCTTTTATGGTCTGTCCGGTAATGGCAGCCACAGCGGAGGAAACGGTCTATTAATTAAACAGGCAATACTGGATGATACAAATAGCGCTGCCTTCTCTCCATTCACCGTTGATTCCCCAACAGAAGTGGGAGAGCAGCCAACAGGATCCATGGTTGAAATGTACAAAACGGTGCAAATTGAGCAAAGCGAAGCCCAGTATGTCGAGGGTACCTGGGCGGCAACGGATTGTTGTGGGTGGAAATGGGAGCAAACCCCTTATCTCAAACGTTTGCGCTGGCAGTCCAATGGCATAGGGCTTGAACTACTCTATATGGGATTACCTGATTTATTGGAAGAAGAAGATTGCATCCGCATTGCTGAAAACCTTCAATAGTTTTTGACCGTGAACAATTTTCAGCTCATGGCTTCAAGAATTAAAAATCTTGACTGGAGGTAAAAAATTAAAAAACACTACATAATAAAAAGATTTGATTTTGGAGAAAACAGTAAAAAATACTACACAAAAAAATGAGGAGAAGATAATGAAAAAAAGAATATTCATTCCTGTGATGTTAATAATGATGCTAATGATAGTAGCTTTCAATGCTAATACGTCTGACATCCCCATGGCGCTAACCGAGTCTTATGATACTGAACAGTCAAGCGTAAATGTTTTCGAAAAATCAACGGTTAATACGATTTCACATCAAAATGAAGAAAAACAGGTAACAATCACCTTTACAGATTATGATTATCTTCAATCGAAATGGCAGCCAATTATTGACCAATTTAACCTTGAGAATCCTAATATTTCTGTGGAGTTCGTCCCGCTGGTGAGTGATTTTGTTGAAGGAATTCAACCGAGTGACACTCCGGAACGTGCGATGAAAGCTGACACGAGCGTGGTTTTTGTCATCCCAGCCGAGACTTCTCCATATCTACTCGATCTGCAACCCCTGATGGATGTGGATAGTGACTTCCAGGCAGATGACTTTTGGCCAGCAGCCCGTCAAGCATGTTTGGACCCTTTGGGTAGACCAATGGGATTGCCTTTGAATTTGTCTGCAAATGTTATTTTCTATGATGAAGAGGTTTTTGACCAAGCTGACCTGGCTACGCCTCAACCTGGTTGGACCATAGAGGATTTCAAAACGACTATTGATTCTCTTAATCAACTGGCGGAAACAGGGTATAGCTTTGCAGATGCCCCTTTCGAAAGCATTCTGCAATCCGTGATTACTCAAAATATCTCCAATCATGGAGGTCAATTAGATCCGCAAACCTTAGAATCTGAAATTGATTGGTTCATTCAATCAGTAAAGGAAGGTAAAGTCTATCCATTTCACTCGTGGGACTATTCAGACACTGATAATGACATTTACAAAGCCTGGCAGATCCCTTTTCAGTCGTCACAACCACCAGTTCTGTGGATTGGTAACCTGAGATCGCCTTACCCTGAGTTGAGCATTGATCCAGCTGGCGCCACTGATGTCACTATCACTATTGAGAACAGCCCTTTTACGCATCTCGCTATTGACCGATATGGCGTGGCACCTTTTCCAGTGGGCAACTCAACCGATGCACAAAACTCCACGCCTGTTACAAGTATGGGGTGTGCAGTAATTAGCGCCGGCAGCCAGAATCCTCAGGCTGCATGGAAATGGATCAATTACCTCACCAATTACTGGTACGGGGAAAACGATCCATTGTTATCCAACCAGGTATTAGCACCCAGCCGCATTTCGGTTACAAATAACAGTGGTTATTGGCAAGCCATCCCTGGCGAGGCAATGGATAGCGTCAACTTTGCTTTATCGCATAGTTTCAATGCCCAGGGATTATATTATGAGAAGACCCAAATTGTTTATAAAGCCCTTGACCGGGTTTTCGCCAGTGAAATTACGTTGCGAGATGCTCTGTTGGAAGCACAGGCTGAGATCGCTGCGCTGCCTGAACCTGTTCTTGAAACGATTCAACCGTTTGTGGTGCCTTCAAGTGAATCAATTAAAGAATAGTTGGCTTTCAACTTGAAATTGTTTCGACTATAGGATACACAGGTTGTAAGATTGACCTGCAGTTCTCTCCCCCCTCAGTTCATAGAGAGTTGAGGGGGTCTTACATTTCGAATAAAACGGATGATCAGGGAATATTCGAAGCGTATTTTCCAATGCATCTCAATTTCATGTTATCTCCTTATGGAAAAGGATTAACATAAATCTCTATCAATAATTGTATAGCTCTTGAGATATCAGTATTATCTATATCGGTACTATTGAGAACATGAGACTACTGAAACATAACAGACCGCCACATCTGGCAGTAATAAGAGCTCTAATTAAGTCATAGAATGCATAAGCTCCCGTTCGAACATTCCCATCCTCTCTCAAATTCATAGATATGATCTCCTCCGCCGCTTTTCACGAAGCAGTCTTTGAAGGGGCAAATCCAAAATGGCGCTTATACTCCCTGCTGAACTGTGCCGGGCTAACCAGAAAACCAGCTTCATTCACTTTTTCCCTTCCCTGATCAAAGCCCAAGTGAGAAATTTCCTCTTTACATGTTCTCGTAAAGGCTCAGAACGTAATCGTAGGTACGCCTTTGCCGCCGAACCAGATTGAGTTTTTTACCTACCTGTTGAATTTCATCGAGCAATTCTGGTCTTCTCCCTTCGAGTTTAAGTTGGTTTAATAAAATGGAGAGTTCTGCTTCTAGAATTTGCCGTTCAAGGCGGATGATGGTGTGTTTTTTGCGGTGGAATGCCAGCACATCTTCATCTTTCGAGATGTTTTCCGCAATAGCTTTAGCTCTTTCTCTCCGCCATATGTGGCGGCATCATGACCCAATTCCGCGAGCGGCTCGAAAACCCTGTGCACCCCTCCACCCGCTCGCAAAATTATCTTTTTGTACTTGCCCTTCCTTTCATGCTTTTTGATGTGGTTTAAAAAACTAGAAGCGAAGAATATTGATACAATTATAACCATAGGATTACGGAAATCTAGCATACGATATATCTAGGTGATAAGGCAGTAGAACCACGAAAAAGACTACATCTGGGGGTATAAGTAGTCTTAATTAAACCATAAGACTCATGATCATAAATCCCTGATCAGCATTTCCATATTCGATACCTAAATCATCTACCCTGCCAGGTGTTTCCTCACCTGCTGACCAGCTCAGCAATATCAGAAATAAGTTCCCCGTTCAATTCAAGTACCTCAAGTTTGTTAAAGCCGGTAAGAGCGCTTAGATCGTTGATCTCGGCAGCATTGAGATGGATCTCTTTCAGGTTGGCGCAGCCGGAAAGAGCGTCCAGGTTATCGAGAATGAAGTTTCCCTGCCCAAGTCCCTCGGAATTTTCCTCGATATCAATATGCCCGACGACAAGCCGTTCCAGCCCGTGATTCTCACCGCAATCCAGTTCAAGTTTTACGGGTTCCTCGGAATCGCTAAAGATGAAAAGACTTCTGGCATAGTTGGGAATGGTAAGGCGGATACTTTCCCCATCGCTGAAATACATTCCACTTATTACCTGGTTCTGGCTGCCCACGTAATCGGCGAAATTTTTAGCATCTTCCATGTTCTCGATCCAGTAATAATCATAGTCTTTTTCTTCCACCCCCTTCTCTGATGGCTCTTCTATTGTTTCCAAGAATTCGGGATCACCAAGGTCATAAGCCCAGCCCTCTTGCGCTCCAGCATGCATAAGCGCCAGTTTTAAATGATCCAATCCGTCATACAGAGATCTATCAAAGAATTCCGGCTGGCTTACTCCAACGATCTGCGGATTGCGTAAAAGAAAACATTCCAGGTTTTTCAGTTGACCAATATCTTTGATGTTGTTGATCTGCGCGTTGTCTAGCTTTAAAAATTTCAAACTCTCAATTTGAGAAATAACCGAAAGGTCATAGACTGCCATTCCTTCCAGATCCAGATACTCCAGATGATCAAGTGCGAGCAGCGCAGAATAATCGTCTATTGTGTCCCAATTTTTCAATTCTAAAAGTCGTAAGTTTTTCAGTCCGGTCAAGAAGATTAGATCTTCGCCATATTTATACATTCTCAATTCTTCCAAATTCGCAAGCCCTGAAATTACAGAAGTGTCCTCTACATAACAGAACGTTTCGATGGAAAGTTTCTCAAGCTTTGTAAGATTGGATAGGAAGGAGGTATGCGAGAAGCCGGAATCCAGGGTCAGTTCTTTCAGGTTTACAAGGCTTGCCAGAGCTTCGTAATCATCATTCCCGAGATATCGATGAAATATCAAACTTTCCAGCTTCGGCATGGTCGTCAGCGGCGTAAGCGACTCGGTATTTAATCGTGACAGATACAATTTTTGTAAGTTTTGATGCCCGCTTAAGGCTTCCAAACCGGATAAGCCATCAAAAAAATGGTGGCCCAGTTCGTATTTTCCTGTCAACAGATAGAGAGGATTGCCTTTCCAGACATAGGGAAAACCGGCATAGAGTGATTCCAATTCCGCGAAGCTGGCAGCAGCTTGCAGGTCATTGATATCGGTGTTCATGATATTGAGTTCTTTTAAAGGCGAGTTTTCAAAGGTACTGAGGGAGGAGATCAAGTTATAGCTCAGGTCTAGCGTTTCCAGGTTCTTCAGATTGTGCAGGTCGGCTATTGTAGTGAGGTCGTTGGATGAAAGATCTATCTCGACCAATGAGGGCAGGTTGTTCAGCCCTGATATATCTTCAAGCAGATTATTGTTCAGATCCAGGTATTGCAAGCTGGCAAGGTCGCTCAGTGGCAAAATATCGCTGATATGGTTTTTGCCCACGGATAGGCTTTCCAGCGCATGGAGATCTTTCAACGGAGTCAGATCTGCTATTGCGTTTTTCTCAAGATTGAGCATTTTCAGATTGGGGAAATTGTGGATAAAACTTATATCATCGATCAGACATTCAGACAGATCAAGGCTTTCCAGTTTTTCTGCTTGAAAGACATACAGATACTTGTAAACGGACATTCCATGTTCTTTCAATGCTTTCCTGATCTTGACGGCAGCGCGGGGATTGTTTATTTCAATTGTCTTGAGCAGCCTCTCGCATTCTGCCAGATAATCACCGCTAACCTCCTCATCCAATTCAGAAAAAAGGGTATAAGCATTGTAATAATCTTCGGCTTCAAAAAGATGGACCGCAAGCTCATATTTTTCTTGATCGTTTGAATAGGTATGAACGAGTGCTTCGGTCTGATGTGCAGCTTCAGTATCATTGAGATTCACAAACTCATAAACAACAATGGAATCAATATCCACGCTGGCTTCATCCGCGACCGTATCAAATTTAATATCTGCCCACATAATTGAGTCATCCATTTCATCATTCCTTTTAAAAACACTGCTTAGATCGCAGGCGTAAAAAGCATGATTGGATGGATCATTTTCCTGCCAGGTGATGAACCTGTAACCCAAATGCTCATCCATGGCAACCAGTGCATAGAACCATTCATTATCGAACAGTTGTAATGAATTCACATATTCCCCGTGGGTATTGCCTATTGAATATTCTTTCTGATTGTGTTCGTCGCCTGACCACACGTTCAATCCGCCGTTTTCGTCTATATACTGATTTACGAAGACATTGCTGTTGGAAAAACCGATACTAAATCCGGCATTCACCCCGTTTTTCCGGAATTTGAACAAAATTGCACAATTTGGACATTCCTGATTGCCACCCGCTTCAGCAATGAAATGGTTTATCGCGTCTAGATAGACGTTCCCCCATAAGCCCCCGATATTTTCCTGCTCGCTATTTCCGGCGTTATCTCTTTGGATAAATGCTCGTAAATACCCATCTTCAGCAGATACTGATTTATGTACGGGGAGGTCACCGGTCTCGATATTAACGTAATCTACCAGATCTTTGCCAGAAATATGTACAATCTGATTGGCGGAACCCAAAATAGCATGGACCACATCATCGCTGTGATTGATTTCATCCATGTTGGGTCTTTGAACATCCAGTATGTGCAATCCAAACTCTGGCGAAATCTCCGTTGGCAGCGCAATAGGGTTTTCTTCGATCGGCTGAACATCCTGCGGCACGAACGGAAAAGCTTCTTGTTCATTGATTGTTTCGGGTACTGTTCTTTCACAGGAAGATGATAACAACAATAGGATTGACAATAAACAAATTAATATCGATCGAGTGATTCTTATCATTTCTTTACCTCTTCATAAGAAAATGATCAAATATCAGAAATTGTTGCGTCTTTGCCTTTATTGTTTGACTGGGCAAAAAGCATTTTCGCACAACAAAGTTGAGTTATTGATCTGGAATTTGGTAGGGTCATTGTATTGACTAAACATTCCTTCTTCGGTGTGATCAAGATACTGATGTTAGGGCGAGAAAGTTAATGTAATTACAAAAAAGAATAAATCACGATAATCTTTCAAGGGCGTTCAGGAACAAAGCAAGGAAGAGAACCTTGATCTACAAAAATGATTATACATTACCAAATCACATGATAGAAAGCGTATTAGATAATTATTCATATTGAATTTTGATCAATAGACCAGATAACGCTGCTTCATCTTGAGGTTATCTAGAGCATGGGACAATAAGAACTTTACAAACCGCCATATCTTGGTAAAAAGGCACAAAAACCACGAAAAATACCACATATGGAGGTAATCGGAGTCCTTCTTAAGTCAGCGGACTCATAAGCCCTTGGTTGAGCGTTCAAATCGCACTCTTACTACCCCTTTATCCCTCTCCAAAACAACTATAATAACAATATGACAAAAAGATGCCAATGGGCGCAGGATCCGCAATTCCATCAATACCATGACATGGAATGGGGTGTGCCGGTGCATGACGATCGGACGCATTTTGAATTTTTGGTGTTGGAAAGTGCACAGGCTGGACTTAGTTGGGCAACAATCTTGAAAAGACGGAAGGGGTATCAACAAGCCTTTGCGAACTATGATCCCGAAAAGGTTGCCCAATTTACGGATGAAGATTTTGATCAGTTGATTCATAACTCAGAAATCATCCGCAATAAACTCAAAATATGTTCAACCATCAATAACGCAAAAAGATTTCTAGAAGTGCAAAAGGAATTTGGAAGTTTCGATACCTATATTTGGCAATTTGTCGGAAATAAGCCGATCATCAATAGGTGGGAACACATGAACCAGATTCCGTCAGTAACAGAAGAATCCGAGACTCTTAGTAAGGACCTGAAGAAAAGAGGTTTTACTTTTGTCGGTCCAACGATCATATATGCGCACATGCAGGCAGTCGGCATGGTAAATGACCACGAAGTATCCTGCTTTCGCTATAAAGAAGTGCAGAGTTATTAAGTGATGGGTATTAACTGTCTCTTGATCAATAGATTCCGTTTGGAGGGTGCTTACTACTTGGTATGATCATGAGCATAGAATTATTAGAACTTAACATGCCGCCATATCTGAGTAAAAAGGTGTAAAAACTACGAAAAAGGCTGTGTAGGGGGTGGAGAAAGCCTTTCTTAACAGGGGTCTCATAAGCCCTTGGTCGAACATTCCAATCTCACAAGGGCTATCTCTTTATTTCATACACGTTACTCTGTATATATTCTCATGGAGAACCAGAATTATTTCGCATTGGGAGGTATTTCGTTATCTGGAAGAAACATGAAAAACCCACCATTATCATTCACGGTGATTTCTCCAATAGATAGCTCTCCAAATACAGAAGTGACCGCATAGTCTCCCTCCGGGAATGTACTGGTATGCAGCGATAATTCAACATTCGCGATGGATCGGTCAGACAGTTTTCCTTTGAGGTGTGTGAGATCTGGAATTATTGGATCGATCATGCTTCGGATTTGAACGAAGATGGTGCGCCTGGCTTGGATGATTCTGCTGAGATGAATTCTCTGGTGAACGGTTACCATAATCAAAACCGGGTAAACGTTCGCGCTCGATCCTGGCACCCAGTATTTTTTCGATATCACGGATCATTTTTCCATCCTCCGGCATACAGAAGGTGAATGCTTTCCCTGTTGCTTGAGCGCGCCCGGTGCGACCGATGCGGTGAATATAAGCGTCTACTGTATCTGGCATATCAAAATTGATGACATGGGATATATCCGATACGTCGATACCACGTGCCGCGATATCGGTAGCAACCAGGATATCATACTTGCCCCTGCGAAAACCATCCAGCGCCGCTTGGCGTTGACTCTGGGACATATTTCCCTGCAGCGCCGAAGTACGAAAGCCCGCCATTGCTAATTTCTGTGCCAGATTGCGTGCCCGATGCTTGGTACGGGTGAAGATCAGTACCCGATCTGTCTTTAGCTGGTGCAACAGAGAAGTGACCAGTGCTGTTTTCTGCGTCTGGGTGATAGGATACAGTGCATGCGACACGGTCTTTGTTGGCGCAATCATACCGATCTGTACGGTTTCCGGATCATGGAGAATACTATCTGCCAGTGTACGAATTTCGTCTGGCATGGTGGCTGCAAAGAACAGCGTCTGGCGCTGTGACGGAATGTGTTTCAGAATGCGGCGAACATCAGGCAGGAAGCCCATATCACACATGTGATCGGCTTCATCCAGTACCAATACCTCAACGTGTGAAAGATCAATAGATTTGGTGTTCAGCAGGTCAAGCAGTCGACCGGGACATGCCACGACAATATCCACACCGCGCCGCAATGACTCTAACTGTGGTCCCTTGCTTACCCCACCGTAAATGGTGGTACTGCGCACATGCGTGTTTTTACCCAGAGTGATCGCTGTCTGGTGGATCTGTTCGGCGAGTTCACGCGTCGGCACGATGATGAGCGCCCGGATCTTGCGAGATGGATTGCTGCTGAGAAGCTGCAGGATGGGGAGCAAAAAAGCTGCTGTTTTGCCTGTGCCGGTTTGTGCCAGACCAAGCAGGTCGTGCCTTTTGAGCACAACAGGAATGGCTTGTTGCTGAATAGGGGTTGGTGTGGTATAACCCGCGTGCTTAATACCTGCAGTGATGCGCGGGTCAAATGAAAACTGATCGAAATACATAAGAATACTCCTTGACTCTTTAGAGCCAAGTGGTACTCTTGACCCGATTGAATTGTGCGAATGTCTTCGCTTTTAATATCTTGAATGGATTGTTCACAAACAAGTAAGCTTCATTATACTCATTATTAGGAATTCCGTAGCGAGTTCGGATAGAAAGAAAAGGGGACTTAGTGGTCTCTCTTCAGCCTGTTGTACGGAAACGTACCTGTGTGATGGCAGCAAAATGACATGCAAATACAAGATCGTGGGTTCAATTTTTTCCCAGTATCACTCATTTTAGTCTCTCCTTTATATATTTATTTACAAATTCCTTTGTTCAAGGATAGGTTATTATTTTTATAGAATTGTTCTTGTTATGATTTAGTGCCCAGGAATATTGCAACTTTACAACTGCTACGTCATATACGGGATGAAACTAATTATACAAGGGGTAAGAAAAAGGTACATAATCATTAAACTTGATTTGGTAGTGACAAGCACCTTTTCTTTCCTGAGTTGAAAATCGCCAGATTTTTTACCCGTGATTTTTTCTTACCGGAAATTAATTTGAACTGATTGTTAAATTTCAGGTTCTTTCGCTACGAGCATTGCTGGCACCATAAAGAGGGCAGTAAGGATAAAGAAAATAAATTCAAATATTATGTTACTGTTTTCAGCTTTATTTCCTCTTAACCTGCTTAAAAATGCATCAAAAGTGTTACCCATTAAATTACCAAAGAATATCATTCTTATAAGAAGAATAATGTGTTTTGCAGTTTTATCTCCGTAATATTCATATAATTTAATGGTCATTTCATCATCTGGGTTTCTGTTGGTTTCCGCGTAATGCTGGGCATATAACAAGCCTACTATCTCGAACTCAGATGCATCTGCCTGAAATTGTAGATTAAGCATATTCAAAACTTCTTCTTGAGTTATTCCGCTTGAGACCGCTTGCTTAGCATGAAACCATGTACAATATGTACAGCCATTGACTGCGGTTACCACAGACATAATTTTTTCTCTAAAGGCTTTGCTAATATTCTTGTTTCGTAACGCCCCAATAATTTCAGGGAACTTATATATAAGAAAACCTAAATCCTTCATTAACAAACCAGCAGTAAAGATTTTTCTATCAAATTTCTGTTCCATCTTAATCCTTTTTTGGCATTCTTGCTGGGGGGTTTACCCTAATTGCTAGTGCAAAGTTTCTTGTCTATACGGTTCTTATTCAAGCGAGCCTACCCAAAGTCCCGATGTAACCACACGGTTGGCGCTAAGTTAATTTTGAGTTGATGAACATTTTTCATACCAAATTCTGCAGTGTTCTTTGTGTTTCTTCTTGAAAGATTTGCCTCTATAGATCGGTTTACCATACCCTTATACTATCATTTTTAGTTAGATTGTTCTACTAACCTAATCACCACTCGAGAAACTATTTTTTTAAGGTTATAACCTTGTTCACCCTGCTGCAAGCGTTGAACCGGCAACTGATTTAATGCATATATAAAAACAGATTCATTTTGCGTGTTGTAGAGAAACAATAAAACTAGATTGCGCTGGGGGTATATTTATTGCAGGTTCATTATCGGTCGGTCACTGGTTGAAGAATTTCTATCTAACGAGAGAATTTAATTCCTGCCTATTAAGTTTGTTAAATTATGTAGAGATGCCTGCGTTTTTAAGCATCTCTACATTTTTAAATAGTTATTTCAGGAATTTTCCAACAAAGGGGGATGTTTCGCCACGACGCAGGAAATGCCCGGAAGGACCTTCGCCAAGAAATTCAGAGAACCAGGATTCGTGTTCAATTTCCTCATTTAAGATTGCGAGGACCAGATCATAGGTGCGGTGATCTTTCCCAAAGGTCATGTCGCAAAGATGCGTGTATCCTCGAACGGCACAGCGTTCCGCTTCGACAAGAACTTGCAGTATTGCCATCACATCCGTTGGATCTTGGGGTAAGCTTGCTGGTGGACAGGCAGAAATATCATGAAAAACTTTCATATCATCCGGAAGCTTTCCGCCCAATTCGTATATCCTAGGAACCAATGCTTCAAAGTGGTTGCGATCTTCGATGCGCGCCGTTTCAGCAATTTCTTTCAACCCTTCTCCCTCCAACCCAATAAGGTTTGCACGTAAAATTGTGTAATAGTAGAAAGTTGTCAACTCAGCGGATGCGTTCTTAATGAGCAGATCTAAAAGCTTATCAAGATCCACCCCTGATTTTTTTACCATTTCTTGTGCTACTTTAGCCATTTCTATCTCCTTTTCTGTTGTGTATCTTCTTCCAACTGAAACAAATTTCAGACAATATTTTTATTCAAAGCTCCTTTCTGAAAATCGGTTTTTTGATGAAAAGTCGAATTAGCCCTTTCCGGATTTCTGTTTATTTTTTTGGCATGCTGGACAGTAGCCAGAATATGTTACTTGCTGCTTTATTATTTGAAAGCCTTTTGCTTCATCTTCTGAAATTTTTATATCGGTAATTTCTCTTTCAATATCAATAATGCGATTACATTGCAAGCAATATAAATGATCATGATTATCGATTCTTGTGTCATATCGAATTGAGCCATCTCCTACATTGCGTACAACATCAATAAAACCCAACGCGTTAAGTTCTTTGAGTGTGTTATACACTGTCGTGAGAGAAATATCCGGCATTTTTTCTTTTAATAGATTGTAGATGTCTTCCGTGTTGGGATGATCGCCATTATTATAAATAACCTCAAAAATTGCTCTACGTTGCGGCGTTATCTTGTAACCCTGCTGGCGGAATTTATTAATTATTTCATCCATGCTTTTCATGATATTTGTAATTGTTACTAAATTAAAATAATTATAAATTAAATGGTGGGTTTGTCAATACCCTCTATCCAAACTTTTTAAGAAACCATAGGAAAACCGCCTGTACGTAATTGGGAACCACTGGTAGAACAGGGAACTTGTGAACACATGCTTGTGATTTCAAATCTTATGCTCACTGTCTATTTCTCCAATAAGGTAGCTCAATAGAAAAGTCAAAAATCCATAAGCTTTTGGCTGAGCATTCAAATTTTACCCGCACTGTCTTTTTTTTTAATTGGGTAATCAGGGGTAGAGAAAGACCTTACAAGTTTCCACTGGAGATTTGTAAGGTCTTGTTTATAACGGATTCGTCAGAATTAGAAACGACCTATCGACAGAAGCAACACGTTAAATAAATTATTTCTACTAACTGTATTTAGAAAGTTTTAATCAACTCTTTTTTGGCGTTGCAGAGCGGGCAATTATCGGGTGGCTCGCCCACACCGGTCCAACCGCATACGGAGCAGACGTACATCTTTTCTACGTCGGCATCCTGGTTGTCATCCACGGCTTGTTTGGCTTCTGTATACAATTCAGCATGCACTTTTTCCGCTTGCATAGCCCAATTAGTAGAGCGCATCGCGCCGCGTTCGTTCTGTAATTCCGCTACAGCATTATAGGCGGGGTACATTTCCTCGACCTCGAAGGTCTCGCCGTTGATGCCGGTCTGGAGATTCGATGACGTATCTTCCAGCTTTTTCAATACCTTAAAATGCCCGGTGGCATGCACCTGTTCAGCGTAGGCATTGGCGCGGAAGATGCGCGCCACGTTAGGAAATCCATCTTTTTCCGCCTGATCGGCAAAGATGAGGTATTTCATGTGTGCCTGGCTTTCCCCTGCAAAAGCCGCTTCAAGATTCACTTTGGTCATATCTCGCATTTGAATTTTCTCCTTGTCACTTGATTCCATGATTGATTGATGAAAATTATTATATTCCAGGAATGAAAAACAATTTTGATCCTTGGGTACCTCGCATAAAAATAGAGGAAACCCTCATGACAGCGAAGTAAATTGTGGGCAAGTGGGAATCTGACTGCGAATCAGAGAATGCATGCTAATAGTTTTTATCAAAGGTTAACTGATCTTGCTGCGTCTTGCTCAAGATCAAGCGCTCCCCTTCAACGGAATAGTTCACGATTTCTGATAGAAAACGTAGAAACTCCTGTTCCTGCCGCATGATGCCCTCGGGCTCCAGACACGCCATTTCGGTGGTTACAAGTTGGGAAAAAGAGATCTCGTTCCCTGTGGTCTTGTATGCACCAAAGAAGGTGTTACAGCCCGCATTGCCCTGTACCTGACCATCCGTGAACTGAATGGTGATGCGACTGCCGGGTTCAGGAGTGGATTTGCGGAGGTACAGCAGTTCCCACTGGGTGCCATCCAGATCGTCAGCCGCTGCTCCAGATAAAATGGAACATGCAGTGCTTATCAACGTGATGGTGATTAAAAAAATTGAATAAGTAGACTTCTTTGCCATTTTGAAATCCGAGTTTATCCATTAACGTAAAATCAGGTGCGAAAGTTCCCGGCGGGGTATATGATAAAAGGGGAGCGTTTCCTGAGAACCTCACAGAACGAAAAAATATCGTCTCGGAGAGATTTGTACCCAATACCCAATTGGGATTTTTCCTGAATCAATTACATTATAATAATTTGGTATGCCTGTAATTTAATATCATTAAGCTTGAGGTTTTGTTCCATTGTTAAAAGAGATCCATTTTAGAAAACATACCATTAAAACCTGGATGTTGCTTGCAGGTGTGATGATGGTTGCTAGTTTGGCTCATCATCTTTTTTCCCTGTGGGATAGAAAAGCGACCTGGATCAGTTTGGTCTTCCTGCTTTTTGTTCCATTGATGACCTGGATGCTCTCCATTCTGTTCCCCTGTTTTGAATCCTTATTTCAAGAAGTGGAACACAAGCAGCGTTCCACTTTTATCATCTCGGCAGTGATCCTTGCTGCTGTGGCAAGCGGGTGGTTATACCGTGCGCCAGCATCCTACCAGACGCTTACCCTCACACCACAGGTGTTATCCTCCCAGCAGGTGAAATTGGTGGAAATAAAAATCGGCGGGGATGTCTTCTCGGTGCATGAAGAGGCTCTCAACGGTGGCTGGGTGGAAAAGGAAGGTGCTCTGATCGCCATCCCAGCTTCGCAACCTATCCAGAAAACGTTCCTCGCTTCGGCGAATTCCACCATCGAAGTTCTCTTCAATGCCACCCCGCAGGGTGGAAAAATCCGGATATCTGCTGGTGGGGCGGAAAAAGAGTTCGATCTAGCGGCAGATGGACCACAGCAAAAGTTGTTCACGTTGCACAGCCAGTATCGTAATATACCCAACTGGCTGTTTCTGCCTTTTTTAGTCATATCTGACCTGTTTACTTTTTTCACCTTGTTTTTGGCATTGTTCCTATTGCAGGAAAAAGGGCAGCAGCGATTAGGGCAAGATCGGGATGAAAAATTTCTCAGCAAGCGTGCTAGTTTGACCATCCTGCTCAGCCTGACAGTCGCGTTGCATCTTCTCAATGCGTTGTCTGTGCCGTTGATCCTGGATAGTGATTCGACTCACTATTTGCAGGGAGCGGTACATTGGGTGCAGTATGGTAATCTGGAAGGGTTTTCCCGGTTCAGTGGTCCTGGTGCTACCTTTCTTTTCGCACCGGTGATCTATTTGTTCGGTCGCAATCCGTGGGGAATGAAGATCTTCTTGCATCTGGTTGCCATTGCGTGTGTGCTGCTCAGCTATCGGCTGGGCTGGCAATTGAGCAAGAAACGCTGGGTTGCTTTCAGCGTGGGTCTTATCACGATGCTGCTGCCGGACCTGTATTACTATGCCAATTTTGTCATGAGTGATTTGCTGAACATTTTTTTCGTCCTTTTGTTCACCAGTTTATTGCTGGATGCCATGCAGGAGCAGCGCTTTTACCGCATGGTCCTACCCTTGCTGGTAGCTGCATTAGCCACATTATTGCGTTCCGAGAATGTGCTCTTGCTGGTCATCGCTGTGCTCTTTCTTGCTATAAGAATAGTAACGAAATCGCCAAAACCAGATTCCGAACAGTCTGGGAGCCGATCCACAAGAAATACCCCCCATTCTTTGAGGAGCTTGTTGCTGGCGCTGCTTATCGCGCTGATTCCCATCCTGTGGTGGTCGGGCATGAATCTGCGCATGAATGGCTACTTTGGTCTGCGTAGTTCGGTCGGAACAGTGCTCTATGATGGCTGGGTCTATTATTCAGAAGCGAGCGGGATCAGTATTCGTGACGAAAATTCCCCCGCCGTGCAGCAGATCGACCGCTGGGTGAGCGAGTATCCCGCAGCCATCACAGACAGCAGCGGGGTAGCCACCGGAGGTGAGATCTACCCGAGCCTGATCAAAGCTGGGTTTTCCTCGCAGGAAGCCTTCCAACTGCTGCAACAGGCTGCGTTGGATTCCATCTCCAGCCACAAACAAGCAATTCCTGCCATCCTTAAGTTGAAGTTACGGGATGCGTTCAAGCCGGAAATTTCCCACACTGGCACTTTCCCGCTGGCAGGAGAAGAATGGCAGGCATCCCAAGCTTACACGGAGTATTTTGATCCGGTGGTGGTGAGCATTCCACCGTTCATCCACCTGCAGAGAGCTTTCTTTGATTTGTTCAACCAGCATCTGGCTGGTGTGTATCGTGCGGTTGTTTTATTGTGTTTGGCTGCCATGTTCTTTAGCCTTTACCGGAAGCCCACCCTGACCTGGTTTTTGGTGGTGCTTATCACTGCCACCCGCATTTTCATTTCCAATTTCATCAGTCTGGCGATGTGGCGCTACACCATCGCCGGGGTTGTTTTGCTGGTGGTGTGCGGCGTGGTCAGCTTGGCAGCCGTAGGATACGGATTAAAAGCGCTGCTGGTCCGTCCTGTAACAGAAGCATGATTAGCTGGCTTTTGCCTGGTTCTGTGCGACGCGGAACAGAACCATCCTGCGGATCAGATCATAGGGGATGGGTTGGTCGAGTGGGAATTGCACCGCACCCTTTGACCATTTGTAGTGAGATATCTCATCCTTGAATGCCTCGATAGCGGAGGGTTCCGGGTAAAAACCGATATGGTGTGGGTAGGCTGCGAACCAAACCAGATTGCCATTCAGGGAAAAGCCTGGCATGCGATAACTGATCTTTTCGACTGCATTAGGTGCGGCTTCTTTGATCACTGCCCGGATGTGCTTTAATATATCCTGCACATTTGGCGGGAACTGTGTGATATAGGCTTCAACCGTCACAGGCTTGGTTTTATCCATGGAAAATTCAACTCACTTTCTACAGGAAAACATACCTGCTTGTTAGGATTATATAATCTCATGAGCGAACGATGGGAGTGAAAGCTAAGCCTGAAAGAGCTTCAGGTAAGCAATGAACAGGATGGCATACGAGAGGATGCCTGCAAGCAGACCCACCAGGAAATGGTTGACCCGATCCCAAAAAGGGAAGCGTTTTGCGAAAAACCTGATCCACAGGGTGGATAGAAAAATAAGGGCTGCAAATGTGACCATGCTGGTTCCTGTCGTATTCTCTATGCTTGGGTACGATTAATGGAACCAATTATAGGAGCATTCTCCAATTGACACATTGGAGACCCAATCACTTATTCATTAGCCGGATGTCTCATTTCCTGATCTGGAGTGAAGCGATACCTCTGAATGGGAAACCATGGTTTTCCAGATTGAATAGATAGCCCTGTAAGTACTGCTCAAACCGGTCAATTTCTTCAGCGTTGAAGCTTTGGTAGAAAAGCTCGCTTATCTCCCGGGATACTGCTTGTTCTTCACACAACAGCTTTTCAGTACCCGCGTGTAGTAATGCCACAAGATATTCTTAACTGCTTCCAGCGCTGCCAGCCCGACCAGAGGTGTGCGGTATCGGCGTTGGTTGTCATCAGAGTCATTCTCAAGCATTAGATGCCTTTGGAACATTGGCGGACCTCTTTCTTGTGAGGCAGGAGCAATCCGAATCAAATTACTCTTCCTATCCACAACGATTTGGGTTTCATGCTATACTACGACCTTCAAGTTTCGTTAAGGCAAAACCAATGATGAATCGCAAAAAAGCAGCCATACTCTCTCTGTCACTTCTCACCATCATTTCCACCGACACGGTAGCTCCGCTGGTGAAGCAGATCGGCGCCTCTTTCCCGCAGATTAGCCAGACTATAATCAAGCAAACCATCACACTACCTTCCTTGATGATGATCTTTTTCGGATTGATCGCCGGGCAGCTGGTAAAAGTGATGTCGAAGAAAACCATCCTTTTTATCGGGCTGGTATTGTATTCTGTGGGGGGCATCGCGGCGGGCTGGTCGCAGAGCTTCAGCGCACATCTAGTGCTGCGCGCCATGCTGGGCGCGGGTACCGGCTTGATCTCACCCATCATCACCTCGCTGATCACGGATTATTTTCAGGGCAAAGAACGAGCTGACCTGGTGGGATATTCCTTCGCTCTTTCCCATTTTATGGCAGTTATCACCCCACCGCTGGCAGCGGTAATTGGAGCGCAAAATTGGCGGGACGCTTTTTGGATCTACGCTATTGCTCCAGTGGTGTTGGTACATGCTATGATCGCCTTACCCACAACTCCGCATATCAAGCAAGACAACGTGCTGGAGAAAGTAAAAACGCCCATCCCACCTGTCGTGTTGGGATATTCTCTGGCAGCGCTGGTCATGATGGTGTTTTTCTTTATCATCATCACCGACTTGCCCTACCTGATCGAGACCAAAGCAGGCATTTCCCCCATCGTATCGGCATTTGGACTTTCCGTGTCCACGTTCGGTTCCACGCTGGCTGGGCTGGGTTTTTCACGAATTTATATAAAACTGAAAAAATGGACCATTCCGATCGGTTTGGCTACCAGCGCGATCGGTTTTTTCATGATGACCTACAGCGGGCAGGGAACTGTGGTGCTGATCGGACTACTAGGCGCCGGATTAGGGGTCGGGTTGTTGATATCTTTGATCCTGCTGGAAACTGCCAATGCAGTAGGTACAGCTGATAGTACTGCAGCAGTGGGAGTGGTGAACAGCGCGTTTTCGATCGGCATCTTTTTATCCCCGTTCTTCTACGCCAGTCTGCCGCGTTTGTTTGGCGTGCCGCAATCCATCCATTTCAACTTTCAGTTTGCCAGTATCGCCTTTTCCCTTTGTGCAATCTTTGCTTTGCTATCAACAATACTCGGTCGAAAAAGAAGTGATGTCAAACCGTTAGAATGACTACTATGGCTATTTTTATGCGTTTAAAAAGCTCTATTGTGGTTCCCACACATTGCGTGTGGGGTCGTAACCGATATCTTTCAGCCAATCTCCAACTACCAGTCCCATCAAAAAACCCTTGCCATCCTGATCCAAACGCACATACAGGCTGACTGCCAGATCACCAGCCTCTGAAAAGAAAGGGGTGGTGACCGTCGCACCGCCCTGCAAAGAAGCGTTGCTGCGCTCAGCGATGGAATAGGTGGCGGTGAGCAGCCATTCTTCCATGGCAGGCCAGGTATCTTTAAATATACTCGTTAGCAGCAGCTGAAAATAGACATACTGCTGGTCAGCGAATTCAGAACTGGCATCAATGGGCAAATAGATGAATGTGCGTGCAGCTTGAATATCTTCGGCAGCTCCCAGCATTTGCAGGCTGGCGGTCCCATCCGGTGAAGCTGCGGTCACGATGGGTTGCCCAGAATAAGTATCTTCCTCATTAAAATTGAAATTATATGTGCGGAAGGCACTGCTGATAGTCTCTCGGGTGGCATGGGGAAAAGCTTCCGCGACTGTGATCGAATCCACTTTACTTGAGCCAGAGCAAGCGCTGAGAACGATTGTTATGATAATCAGGCTGGTGAACAGCACCAGCAGGGGAGTATGTTTTCGCATGGGTTCCTCATTATTTAAATTTGCTATTTTACAATAACAGCTCCATTATGCCATTTTTCAGGCGAAGCGCAAGGCGTTTTATTGAAATGCGCATAGACAAACTTATGGTATAATAAACAAAATAACAACGATCCGTATCTCAAAGAGAGCAAATGTACTGAAACAGGGTAAAAGATTGATATTGCCGGGGGGAAGGTCTTTTTGAGATGAGCGAATGAGCCACTTTTTCATGTGAAAAGTAATCAAGCTGCTCCCATCAAAAATAGGATGGATGAGATTCTATTTTCCCAATCCAGAAAGGAGAAAGAGCATTGGTTAGAGTAGAGAAACGAAATGGAGAAAGCGAAGCACAGATGTTCCGGCGTTTTCGCAATCGCGTCGTGCGCAGCCAGCTGTTATCCACGGTGCGCAAGAAACGCTGGCACGTATCGAAAGGGGAACAAAAACGGATAGACCAGAAAAAAGGGATTCGTAGAGCACAAAAACGCCAGAGTAAAAATTACCGATAGCGAAATAAAGTAAGATTTCAAAGAAAGGAGAATCAGATGGAGGATAACAATGCACCCAGGTTTAAAAAAGATGATTGGATCGTACATTCCTACCACGGTGTCAGCCGGATCGAGGGTATCGATCGAAAATGTCTTGAAGGGAGAGAAAGAACTTTCTTCAAGGTAAAAACGGATGACCTGACCTACTGGTTGCCGGTGAATGCTATAGATGTACAGCATATTCGTGCCATTTCATCTGTTTCAACCTTGAATAAAGCGCTCACTACTATCCGCCGCAAACCTAAAAAGCTGGGATCTGATTATCGCATTCGAAAAGCACGAATTACGGAAATATTTAACAATAGCAGCCTGAACGCGAAAGCGGAACTCATTAGGGACCTCAATGGACGGTGTGCCAAACACCGTGACAATATCTACGAGGAAAACATGCTGGACAAATTGAAACAGCAGTTCGTTGATGAGTTAACAGTAGCAACAGATTGCAGTCAGGCAGAAGCGAAAAAAAAGCTGGAAGATGCCTTGCAGACTAGCGTATCCAAGATGGAAACGGCAGCATAAAACGGAATTTTGTGAAAAAAAAACAAACTAAAAACAGCAAAAGCTATTGCCAACGATTCAAACTAGCGAATCGTGTAAACTGATGCGCACCAAGGGTAATAAAGGGCAGCTGGATGATATGAAAGAAGTGCAGGGTAAAAAAACATAAGCAGAAAATTGAACGCCTGGTACTCTACCTCTAAAATCGTGAAAAAAGAGTGATTGCATAATATCTGGTAATTCAGGTTTATAGATGCATTTATAGTCTGTGACCATTGTTGGTGTCCATCCCCGAGAAGAAAACATAAACCTTCCTGCCATCTTACCGTATAATTGAAGTACCTTTTTCAAGGATGGTAGGTGGTTATGACAAAATATGTGGGAGTTTTAACTGCCGGCGGTGATACGCCCGGCTTGAACGCTGCTCTGCGTGGGCTGGGAAAGTCAGCCCTGGGTGAATATGACATGCAGTTGATCGGTTTTTATGACGGCTTTCGGGGATTGATGAATGATCGTTCGGTAATTCTGGATGAACAGCACTTATCTGGTATTCTTACCTTTGGAGGCACCATTTTGGGCACCAGCCGGGATAAACCACACCGTATGCCAGTAGGCGATAAACTGATGGATATGACGGATGCCATGCTGGAGGTGTACGGGAAGCATCACCTGGATGTGTTGGTATGTATCGGTGGGGGAGGCACGCAGAAAAACGCGCATCGTTTGATGCAAAAGGGGCTGAATGTCATCACCATTCCCAAGACCATTGATCGTGATATCGCCATGACCGATACGACCATCGGTTTTGATACTGCCCTTGGTATTGCCACGGATGCCGTGGATCGACTGCACAGCACTGCACACAGCCACCACCGCATCATCCTGGTGGAATTAATGGGACACAACACCGGCTGGTTAGCATTGGGTGCTGGGGTAGCAGGGGGCGCGGATGTGATTCTCATCCCTGAGATCCCTTATGACCCCGCCTCCATTGCGGAAGCTATTCTTGCACGGGTGCGTAGCGGAAAACGTTTCAGCATTATCGCCATTTCGGAAGGGGCAATGACACGTACTGCTGCGGCAGAGCTGGATGGCTTGATGAAGCAAAAAAAGGATGGCAAAACCAAAGAGGAAAAAAAAGCCGCTGCTGCCAGTATCGAAGCATGGCAGGTTGGTCAATCCAACAAAACCATTGCCCTGGCACAGCAGTTGGAGAAATTGACCGGGCTGGAATCACGCGTCACAATTTTGGGTTATGTACAGCGTGGTGGGATTCCCTCTGCTCGTGATCGCCTGCTGGCTACAGAACTGGGTTCCGCGGCATCTTCGTTTATCGATAAAGAAAAATATGGATCGATGGTAGCGGTGCGAGGTGAGAAAATGGAGGCAGTGCCATTGGAGAAAGTAGTCGATCGCCGGCGCACCGTTCCTCTTGATCATTCATGGGTCAAAGCTGCCAAACGGGTGGGAACCTGTTTGGGCGATGAATGAATTAAAAAAGAGGCTGTCCCAAAAAGTTGGAAAAAATATAAATATTTTTAAAAGTGGAGAGAATTTCAAAAAATGTCCGTAAATTGATACAGAATCCCAAAAATATTCGAATTTTTCATACAAAGTGGAAGATAAAAAGAGGCTGCGCTACAAATTTTTAGACAGCCTCTTTTTTGTTGAAAGGTAATTTATTTACCCACGTAGAAATGGAAATAAACCTCAAAGAAAGATTCATTCGCTCCATTTTTGAGATACCAGCGAGTGGTGTATTCACCTGCTTTATCGGGAGCGATAGAAGGAAGATCAAAGCACCATTTTTCACCGGGTTTGACCGTGTCTCCTATATTGAATTTGGTGGCATCCCACCATAATTGCTGACCGCTCACGTATTGCAGATAGTACTTCGTGGTCCACTCGGATGACCCGATATTGCTGAGACAAACATGGAAGGCAAAGTTTTCCTGGGATTTCAATACAGTACCGTCAACAGGGCTTTGCATATTCCATTTGGCTGCATCGCCAAAGTGCTGTACTGTGGCGGTCGGACCCAAAGGCTGGGCGGTTGGAGAGGGTTGTGAGGTGGCTGTGGGTATACTTGGATCAACCGTGGCTGTTGGGGGTAGGGTTGGTATGGTAGTAGCGGTAGGTTCAGGAGTAGATGTGGGTGGTTGTACTCCAGCTGTCTGGGTCATGCTCACCTCGACGGTTTCTGCAACCTGGGTAAATACTACATTAGGGTCCTGGGTCGGTTCCGCAGCAGCTCCACCTGAACATGCGCTCAGGAGGAGAACTCCAATTACAAGCGGAAAGAGCCAGAATATCTTTTTTGTTCGTTTTTGCATAATTCGATTTCTCCATCCAAAAATTGAACTTGTATTATACACGAAGAATGATGCAGGAAAAGTATTGAAGAATTACACATCAATAAGCATACCACGCACTTTAAATTGTATCAAATCGGGGTTATTCCTCAAATAGGGCATATTTTTTCTCCTGCTCCTGTCTGAACTGCTGGGTGTACAGATTGTAATATTTCCCTTTTTTCTTGATCAATTGACTGTGATTGCCCATTTCACTGATCTGCCCATTTTCGATCACAAAAATACGGTCTGCTTTTTTAATGGTCGAAAGGCGGTGAGCAATGATGAAGGTGGTGCGACCCTGCATGATGGTTTCAACCCCCTGTTGGATGGTGGCTTCGGTCAGTGTATCCACGGAGGAGGTGGCTTCATCCATGATGAAGATTTCCGGGTCGGATAACACCGCCCTTGCCAAACTGATCAGTTGTTTTTGCCCGACCGAGAGCAAGACACCTCCTTCCCCAACCTGTTCTTCATAACCGCGTGCCATTTTTACAATGAAATCATGGGCTCCGGTCAATTTTGCAGCAGCTATGATATCCTCATCCGTGGCATCCAGCCTGCCATACGCGATATTTTCTTTGATGGTGCCGGAGAAAAGATGGGGAGTTTGCAGTACAACACCCACCCGCGATTGGATGGCGCTCAATGAAAAATCGGTATAGTCCTTGCCGCTGATCAGAATGCGCCCGCGTTTAGGTTCAAAGAAACGGCAGATCAAGTTCACAATGGTGGTTTTTCCTCCACCGGTAGAGCCAACCAATGCAATAGTTTCTCCATGTTTCACTTTGAAATTCAAGTCTTTGATCACGGGAGAATTATCCTCGTACCAGAAGGATACTTTTTCGAATTCGATATCACCGCGCATGGAGCCGGGATCATAAGCTTCCGGTTTATCCTTTACGTCAGGGGTGGTATCGATCAATGAAAAAATACGTTCCGCGGAGGCGATGGCACGCTGCATTTCTGCGATCACGCGAGCCAGATCCTGGATGGGCCACATCATGGATGTAATATAAGCAAGAAAAGCCTGCATTCCTCCAATGCTGATACCACCGATGCTGGCTTGTGCTCCGCTGTACCAGATCACCCCGCCTAAAGCCAGGGAAGAGATCAACTGCACCGTAGGCAGGAATAGCGCGCTTGTCCATGCAGCCTTATAGGACGCTTTATACATATCCCCGGAAAGTTCGCTGAATTCCCGCAGGTTCTCCTTTTCACGCCCCAGCGCTTTGATAACGCGCACGCCAGTAATGTTTTCATTATAAGATGCCGTGATTTGCGAATTGATTTTTCGAACCGAACGGTACTGGCGTAGGATGCGTACCTGAAACTGAATCCCTGCGAATAAGAGGATGGGTAGAATCGCCAGAACGATCCATGCCAGTTTAGCGTTGATGCGGAACATGAAGTACATGGAAGAAGCGATATTAATAAGACCCCAGGTACCGTCCAGAATTCCCCAGGTGACCAGCTCTGCCACTCTTTCGGTATCATTGGTAACGCGTGACATGATCCATCCTACCGGAGTCTGGTTGTAGTAAGATAACGATAGGCTTTGCAGATGGTTGAACATTTTCTGGCGCAGGTCATAGCGCACCTTCTCACCCACAACGCCAACGATGTAAATAAACGTAAAAACCGTGAACGCTTCAACTATCACCAGCGTACCATACTGGGTAAGAATGTCCAACAAGATACTGGTGTTGCCGGAGAGGATGCCTTCATCAATGATATTTTTGCTGAGGTAGGTCAGGTAGGCGTCAATGATGGATGTGATGATCACCGCAGTCAGGAAAATTGCCATCTTTCCCCAGTGCGGTTTCATAAATTTGATGATGCGCAGAAAGATCTTTCCTGTTGAACCTTCGCGCGAATAATCTGTTTCTTGAAAGGCGTTAGCTGGCACTGCTGATCTCCTTCTGCAGATCTTCCTCGATCTTGGTCTGAATATCAAATATGCTGTGATAGATTCCGTCTTGCTGGATTAGCTCGTTGTGAGATCCTTTTTGGATGATCCTGCCGTTATCCATCACCAAAATGAGGTCGGCTTTCATGATGGTCTGTACGCGATGTGCGATAATGAAAGTGGTGCGATTCTGCATCAAGCTGTGGATGGCAGCTTGAATATGAACCTCGGTTTCAGCATCCACCGAAGAAGTTGAATCATCCAGGATCAGGATGCGCGGATCTTTCAAAAATGTTCGCGCGATCGCGATACGCTGCTTTTGCCCACCTGAAAGGGTTACACCGCGCTCTCCGACCAGGGTCTTATATCCCTGCGGAAACCCCAGGATGACATCATGGACGGCTGCCATCTTTGCAGCTTGCTCAACCTGTTCCTGACTCACTTCTTCCTTAACGCCAAAGGTGATATTTTCATAGATGGAACGAGAGAAGAGGAACGGTTCCTGTTCCACAATCCCTATTCGTTCGCGCAGAAAACGACGAGAATAAAGGCGCAGATCGTACCCATCCAGCAACACAACGCCTTCAGTGAAATCATAGAAGCGCGGCAGCAGGTTTACCAGGCTGGTTTTTCCTGATCCGGTGGATCCCAATAATGCGATCGCCATACCGGCTTTACATTCGAACGAAATATCGTGCAAAACCTCACTGCCATCCTCATAGTGGAAGGAAACATTCTCAAAGATGATATCTCCGCGAATGGCTTCTTTCCCATGGAAACTGCCTTTATCGAGCGGTTCGCGATCTTCTTTGATAATCTTATAGATACGATCGTATGAAACCAGCCCATTTGACATCTGCACGATCATTCTGCCAAGGTTGCGCAACGGATAAATGATCCACACGACCAGACCGGCGTACGCCATGTAGGTACCGATGCTAATGTCTCCACTGATCGCCATGCGGGCGCCGATATAATAGCCAGCCAGCAACTGAGCTCCGCACAAAACATCTGAAATTGGCCAGAACAGCGAATGGATGGTCAATAACTTTCTACCGCGTTTGTATTTTTCAAGATTATCGCGTTCAAACTTCGTGATCTCGTAAGGTTGGCGGGCGAATGCCTTCACCACGCGAACCCCACTTAAATTCTCCTGCAGCGTGGTCGAGAGAATAGCATCCTGTTCTTGATAGGCTTCATACGCATGGGATACCTTGCGAAAGAAATAAATGGATACAAAAACTACAATGGGTACGACAATGACCGACAGCAGGGCAAGTTTTGTGTTCAGGCGCAGGATGGCGATGAAGTTAACCAGGAATAAAATGATGATCCTGCCTACCCCGATCGCTTGATCAGCATAGAATCGTCGCAAGGCATCCACATCCGAGGTGCAGCGCTGGACGAGGTCACCTGTGTCTGTTTTGGCATGATAAGCAAAAGTAAGGTTCTGGATATGATCGTATAGATAATCGCGCAAGCGTTGGATGGTTCCTTCAGCGGTTTGGGCAGCCGATTTCTGGCTCAGGAAGGTGGCGACACCCTGGAAAAGGAAGAGCAGAATGAACCCCACTGCCACGACCCAAACATCCACCCCTGCAGTTTGGGCAAGCAGAAAATTATCTACGAAGTATTCCAGCAGCAGATAAGTACCTGATTTCGCCAGCGCAGCGACAGTCTGGTAAAGCATGGCGCCGATGTAGAGACCTTGATAGCCGCTCATCAGGTTCCATAGTCCTTTCAGGCGGTTCTCAGTCAGGATAGACTTTATGTCCAGGTTTTTCTTATGGTCGCTCATGATAACTAATCCTTGCTGTATGGAAGGTGTGAAATACGCTTGAATTATACGTGAAGATTATGTAAAAATAGGTTTAAAGTAGTGTAGTACAATAATTGGTATTTGCAGTATCACAACATGGAGGATCTCATGGAAATTCGAGAAGTGGATA
>LDZU01006080.1_pt1 | contig 34015 bp, 27 predicted proteins | sample 615531 | NCBI WGS metagenome assembly LDZU01 (sample SAMN03408293, study PRJNA278302) | terrestrial metagenome | isolation source: oil reservoir sample SB2 | place: USA: Alaska, North Slope, Schrader Bluff formation | collected 2011-09 | reverse complement strand
AGAATTTTTCTTGGGATAATGGCTTTTACATCTACAAAATTTATTCAGGTAATGAGGAAATAAATAGAGGAATATTTTTCCTATTTTAGGTTGAAACTTGAAGGATTTTAACTATTTTATAGTATGGGTTTTGTTATAAGGATAATACATTTACCAGGTTTTGATATTTTTTATTCAATGTCACTCTATCTTTTGATAGGATATTTTTTTGCTGGTCTTGTAAAGTTTATTATTCCAGAGAAAAAAATTTACAACAATCTTTCAGATAAAAAATTTTCAGATGTTTTAAAAGCAGCATTCTTTGGAGTTCCTATACCAGTTTGTTCCTGTGGTGTTATTCCTCTTGTGGAACATTTAAGAAGAAGTGGAGCATCGAAAAAGGCAACAATTTCTTTTTTAATTTCAACTCCGACAACAGGATTGGATTCTATCCTTGCAACTTATTCTTTGCTTGGACCAGTTTTTGCAATATTTAGACCTCTTTCATCATTCTTGGGCGGTATTCTTGGAGGTTTACTTGTAAAAATTTTTATTAAGGAGGGTGAAAAAAGTGATGTTGAAAAATGTAAAATAGAAGAGGTTGAAAAAGAAACCTTTAAAGAAAAAATAATCTCATCTTTAAAATATTCATTCTTTGAACTTGTTGAATCAACAGGAAAATGGATTCTTCTCGGTGTTCTTCTGGGAACACTTATCTCTTTTGTTGTTCCTGAAAGTTTTTTTAGAAATTATTTTACAAACAGGTTTTTATCTTACATTTTAATGATGTTGGCAGGAATACCACTCTATGTTTGTGCAACTGGTTCAATACCTGTCGCCGCTTCACTTGTGATCAAAGGTTTATCACCTGGAGCAGCACTTGTTTTTCTTATCACTGGACCGGCAACGAATAGCGCTACTATTCTTTTTGTTCTAAAAAAGTTAGGTAAAAAAACACTCTTTATTTATCTTATCTCGATAGTAATCATTTCACTTTTTTCAGGTTTTTTGCTTGACCTGGTTATAGGTGATTTCAATCTTAAAGAGAGTATCTTTATGCACAAACATAGTGATGGTATCAATATTTTTAAACTTCTATCCTCTCTTATACTTGCTCTTCTTATTTTAAAACCATATATAACGAAAATGTGGAGAAAGAAAATGGAAGGTTATAAGATCAAAGTTAAAGATATAATGTGCTCCCATTGTGCTAACACCATTGAAAAAGGTTTAATGAGAGTTAAGGGAGTGAAAAGAGTTTTTGTTGATGTTGAGAAAAAAGAAGTTTATGTTGAAGGTGATTTTGAACTATCTGAAGTTTTCAATGCGATCAAAGATGCCGGTTATTCACCAGAATAAATTTTTTAAAGTTGATATTTTTTCTTGATATTTTATAATTTAAAAAAGGATACTTTATGATGAAAAAAATTTTTATTCTTATTCTCTTTATTCTCTTTTTAAAAATTTTCCCGGAAAAGATAGAAATAAGTTTTAACGAAAAATTTCATAACCCGGATTTTATTATTTTGAAAACTTTTGAAAACAGTTATGGTGTAAACCTTCCATCTTTCATTCTTATTTCAAAAAAATCTACGCTCCAGGTAGAAGACTATGAATTTTTAAACGAACAAGAGATGAAAAATTACAAGTTAACAACTTTTTCCCAACAGCCATTTTCAGTCGAGAGAGTTGAGGAAGAAAAAAGTTTTAAAGGTGAAATAAAAGAGCATCTCCAATTTTTACCTGAAAAAAGATCTTTGAAAATATTTCCATATTTTACAAAAGATGGGAAGTTGTTCGCCTATGATAGAATACTTATCTCTTATTCGAAAAAAGATGTTTACACCACGAAGGAGAGTTCAATATACGATTACCTGATAATAACATCTATAAAGTATGATTCCATCTTCTCCCGCCTTAAAGATTGGAAAACTAAAAAAGGATATAAAACCAAATTGAGTTTTATAGAATCCATTTTACCATACTATTCTGGTGTTGATAGTGCTGAAAAGATAAGAAACTACATAAAAGATGAATACAATTTGAACAGATTTAAATACCTTCTTTTAGGTGGAGATAGGGCAATAATTCCAGTTAGAAGAGTTTTCGCTATGAACTGTAATGCAGATTATTATGCTGATGAGGATTCTATACCTTCAGATATATACTATTCTAACCTTGATGGAAATTTCAATCTTGATGGTGATTCTATCTGGGGTGAGGTTGAAGATTCAGCAGACCTTGTTCCAGAGGTTGTTGTTGGAAGAATACTTTTCGATACCATATATTATGGACCTTCACCTATAATTTCAAGAATAATTGATTACGATCAGGTTAAAAACAGTGAACATCTAACGAGGGGAGTATTTTTGGGAATGATACTTTGGGATGATCCTATCACTTCAGGTGGTGTTGCGAAAGATATGATCGAAAAAGATATAATTCCAGATTATTTCCATATTTTAAAATTTTATGAGGATCAGGGACACACAGGAAAAAGTGATATACTCGACTCTTTAGATTTTGGTTATAATATTGTAAACCATAATGGTCATGGATCTTTCAAAGGTGTATGGGTTGACAATTCAACAGCAATCACAAGGGGTGATGCAACAACGATGACGAATGGAAGCAAAAGTGGATTATTCTATTCTATAGGTTGCTGGGTTGGTGCTTTCGATAGGGAGGATACAACTTATATTCTACATTCAATAACTGAAAATTTTCAGGATTCTCCAACAGGCGGTTTCATCTCTTTGATAACTAACTCAAGGTATGGGTGGGGTGCTCCCGGTTATCCAGGTTACGGTGTATCTGAGATATTGGATTACAGATTTTTTCAGATACTTTTCAAAGAGAGTGATGATAAAAGACCTTCTGAAATTTTAAATCAGGTAAAAAGCGAGATAGAACCTTTTTCTTACGATGAAAACCTTTACAGATGGCACATGTACCAGTTAAACTATTTTGGAGATCCAGAACTTCCCATTTTTACCGAAAACCCAAAAGGTTTGAATGTTCTCTTCAGAAAAGATTCAAACATTCTGGGACTTTTCGTTAAAGATGATGATAACATCCCTGTTAGTAACGCTCTTGTTTGTCTTTCAAAGGATACTATCCTTTTTCGAGGGAAGACTGATGGCAACGGATATATAGATCTTCCTCTGACAGGTATAAACGATAGTGTTTATCTTTATTTTGTTGTTAGTAAAGTTAACTACAAAACATTCTACGATTCTTTGAGGATAGATAATATTGGAACAAAAAATTTATCTCTCTTTTCAGATACTCTATACGCAGGAGCGAGAAATTTTTTGAAAGTAAAAAATTCTGATCCTGTTTCACACAAGATAAAACTGTTTTCAAAATTTTTAAACTTTGAAGATAGTTTGCAATCCTTTTCACTGGATTCTATAGTTTACACACCTTTACAATCAAAAGAGTTTGTTGATACTTTGCAACTCTATGTTGATGACATTTTAGAGGATACCTTTTATTTAAAAGTTTATCCTATAAGTTTTAGTGTTGAGAGTCTTTTCTTTACGAATTCAAATCTTAATTTTAAAATCAAAAAAAATTGTAAACCTCTAATTGAAAATGGAATGTTAAGAATAGTTCTTGAGGGCTCCTATACTCTAATAGATACAACATTTTTCGAAAATGTTGATAGTACTCTTGAAAAAACATTTTTCTGTGGTGTTCCGACAGGGGAAAATAATCTTAAATTTTCTTTATACCTCTACAAGGAAGACACCCTTTTGAAGAAAAAAAGTGAGTATTTAAACAATGGTGAGTATTCTTTTTACGAAGATTTTTCTGAAGATCTTTCAAGATGGGAATATTACACTTCAAACTGGATAATAACCAATAATCGAAACCTTCATCCAGGTTTTGAGACAGGTTATTTTAACAGTATGTCCGACACTATAACTTCCAGAGAATTTTATATATACCCTCAAACGATCTGTTCAATTTACATATACGCTAAACTACCTGTTCTTGAATTTTACAATTCCCAGCCAATTTTTAATGTTGATGGAATATTTTTAAATCTTTTAAAAGGTGATAGCACAAAAGTGTTGGATTTCATCTCTTCTGGAGGAGCCTTAAAAAAAGATTCTTCACTCATTTTAAAAGGATGGAAGATATTCGACTTCAACACGGATACGGTTGAAAAAGTAAAATTACAGTTTGTTTTCAGATCAGATTCGGTTATAACTGACAGCGGTGTTTTTATTAGTAATGTTAAAGTGAAACCAAAATTTTTCTACTCTGAAACAACTGGTATCGTAAGATCTGATACTAATCTTATCAACAGGGATAAGTTGACGTACTATTTTAAAGGGTTGAAAGGAGAATGGAAAGTTAAGGTGATTTCAATAGATGGAAGGATAGTTAAGGATTTTACTTTTGAAAATAGAAACAGTTTCACTTTTGATTTGAAAAAATTCTCAAATGGTGTATATTTTTTGATATTTGAGAATGATAGGTTCTATTTTAAAGATAAAATTTTACTTTTAAAATAATATGAAGAAAAGATTAAAACAACTTTTCATTTCAGGGATTCTAGTTATAGTTCCTCTTTTTGTTACAATTATTTTTGTAACATTTATAATTTCAAAGTTAGGGGGATTCTGGGGATTTGTTTTTAAAAATATTCCATACATAAAAAATCTACCAGTTTTTGTCATAAATTTTATCGGTTTTATTCTTTCTTTAATTTTGATAATAGTTTTAGGTTACATCGGAGAGATGTATATCGGAAGATACCTTATAAGTTTTTTTGAAAATTTTTTCCTTTCGACTCCCTTTGTAAAGAACATTTACATGCCAACAAAGGAGATCGTTAACCAGTTGTTCCAGCAGAGGAAGAAATCTTTTAAAAGGGTGGTTTTTGTGCACTATTTCAATAAAGAGATGTATACGATAGGTTTCGTTACTAATGATGAAAAATGGTTCATAGATGGAGAAGAAGCGTTATCAATTTTTATACCTACATCTCCAAACCCGACATCTGGATTTTATGCTGTTATAAAGAAGAAAGATGTTATTGAAACAGATTTCACACTTGAAGAGGCTTTCAATATAATTGTTACGAGTGGATTATTTATGACCAAAAATGGAGAGATTGATGGAAGGAAAGTTAAAAGAGATTCTTAAAATACTTTTTGGTAAAAATACTGACACGAAGGAGCAGTTCATAAAAGAGATGATCGAGGAATCTGAGGAGAAAAAAATCATCTCTGACGATGAAAAGGATCTTGTTGAAGGGATATTTGAACTTGAAGAGACTTTGATCGGTGAGATAATGGTCCCAAGGGTTGATGTTAAGGCTGTTCCATTTGATGAAAGTTTAAACGATATTGTTGAACTTATAAACAGAACAGGTAAATCGAGAATAATCGTTTATCAGGATAATATAGATAATATCGTTGGAATAATATATTCAAAGGATATTTTAAAATTTTTCAAAACAGATAAGGAACTTTATGCGGTTGAGATCGTCAGACCTCCATACTTTGTCCCTGAAACAAAATCCGCACTTTCAACTTTAAGAGAGTTTCAGAAAAATCATATATCTATTGCTGTTGTGATAGATGAGTATGGCGGTGTTGCGGGTATAGTAACTATGGAAGATATAATAGAGGAGATAGTTGGAGAGATTCAGGATGAACTTGAAAAAGAGGATTTAGATTATAAAAAGATAGATGAAAACACATACCTCGTTTCTGGAATGATGAACCTTGATGATTTCAATGAAAACATAGGTTCAAATTTTGTTTCTGAAGATGTTAACTCTATCGGTGGATTCGTTGTTTCAAAACTGGAACATCTTCCTAAAAAGGGTGAGGTATTAAAAATAGGTAACTATGAGATAAAAATTCTTGAAACACATAAACATAGGATCAACAGATTGCTTGTGAAAGATCTTGGAAAGGTTAAGGAAAAATGAAAGATTTTGTTCATCTACATTTACATACCGAATACTCTCTTTTGGATGGTGCTATAAACCTTGATAAACTGATAAAAAGGGCTATTGAACTCGACTACAGATCTATCGCTATAACTGATCATGGAAACCTTTTTGGTATAATAGATTTTTACGATAAATGTGTGAAAAATGGAATAAAACCTATAATCGGACAAGAATTTTACATAGTTAAAGATATTGAAAAAGATAAGAATTTAAGTATAAAAGATGATAGAAATTTCCACCTTTTGATCCTTGCTGAAAATGATGCAGGTTATAAGAATCTTATAAAACTATCCTCTGAAGCTTATCTTAAAGGGTTCAGGTATAAACCGAGAATAGATTACAACCTTTTGAAAAAACATTCAAAAGGACTCATAGGGCTTTCAGCCTGCAGAAAGGGAGAGATCCAAAACTATATCCTTGAAAACAAATTCAAAGAGGCTTTAAAAACTGCCGAAAAGTATGTGGAGTTTTTTGGTAAAGAGAATTTTTTCCTTGAACTTATGAGAGTTGGAATGGCTGAAGATCAGATGATAATAGAAAATCAACTAAAGATCGCTGAAAAATTAGGGATAGGTTATGTAGCAACGAACGATGTATACTATTTGAATAGAGATGATCATGAGATACATGATGTTCTTCTATGTCTTCAAACAGGGACAGTTTTGAGTGATGAGAAAAGGTTGAGATTTTCGTCAAAGGAGTTCTATCTTAAATCCAAAGAAGAGATGAATTCGCTTTTCAAAGATATTCCCGAATCTCTTGAAAATAGTTTAAAAATATCTGAAAGATGTAATCTTTCAATAGATACTACAGGTAAAAACTTCAAGATGCCTAAAATATCTATACCACCAGATTTTGAAAATGAAAAAAGTTATCTTGAATTTTTGGTGAATCAGGGACTTGAAAAAAAGTTTAAAGGTAATCCACCTAAAGAGGTTGTTGATAGAGTAAAGTTTGAGATGGATGTAATAGAGAGAATGAACTATTCTGGCTATTTTCTAATAATATACAATCTTGTGAAAAAAGCGAGAGAGAACAACATATCTGTTGGTCCAGGAAGGGGATCTGCAGCAGGCTCATTGGTTTTATACCTACTTGATGTTACAAAGGTCAACCCGCTTGATTACAACCTTTATTTTGAAAGGTTTTTAAATCCTGATAGAGTTTCGATGCCAGATGTTGATATAGATATATCTGACAGGGATAGGGATAAACTTTTAAATCTGCTCATTGAAGAGTATGGAAGTGAAAATGTGGCACAGATAGCTGCTTTCAACAACCTAAAATCGAGGCAGGTCTTTACGGATGTTGCAAGAGTCTTTGGACTCCCACCTTCAGAGGTGAAAAATATAACAAAAAAGTTACCAGCCGATATGTCACTTGAGGATGGTAAAAAGGAGATACCTAACTGGAAAGAGTTGACAGGTGGAAAGGAAGAGTATGAAAAAGTTTTAAACCTCGCAATAGGTCTTGAAAAGAACAAAAGACATGTATCCAAACATGCTGCTGGAATAGTTATAACCCCTGGACCTATAACGGATTTCGTTCCAGTTTGGAAACAATCATCAGATGACAATGGAGTTGTAACGCAGTTTGAAAAGAACTGTATAGAAAAAATAGGACTTGTGAAGATAGATGTTTTAGGTTTAACAACACTTTCAGTTATAGAGTTTACACTCGATCTTTTGAAAGAAAAAAATATAAATCTCGATCTATACTCTTTACCTCTTGATGATAAAAAAACTTATGAACTTTTACGGAGCGGAAAAACTGTAGGGGTTTTTCAACTTGAAAGTGCAGGAATGAGGGATCTTTTAAAAAGATATAAACCTACCACATTTAACGATATTATAAACATAATTGCTTTTTATAGACCAGGTCCACTTGGTCCCGAACAGAAGGAAAGTATAATAAAAAGAAAAAATGGAAAAGAGGAAATAACCTACAAACATCCAAAACTTGAACCCATTTTGAAGGAAACCTTTGGACATCCACTATTTCAGGAACAGGTTATGCAGATGGCGAACATGCTTGGAGGGTTCACCTTTGCGGAAGCTGATACTTTGAGAAAAGCGATGGGGAAAAAGGATCCAACAATAATGGATAGGTACATGCAAAAGTTTGTTGATGGGGCGAAAAAAGAGGGGTTATCTGAAGAACTCGCTTATGAAATTTTTGATATAATGGCAAAATTCGCTGGATATGGGTTCAACAAATCACATGCAACAGTCTACGGGCTTCTCTCATATTTTACAGGATATCTGAAATCTCACTATCCGAATGAATATATGTGTTCAGTTATAAATGCTTATATTTCCAACATCAAGGATATAGTTAAGTATATAACTGAAGTTAAAGATATGGGAATTCCAATCTTGCCACCAGATATTAACAGTTCAGATTTTTATGTTAAAGTTGAAAACGATTCTTTAAGACTGGGAATGGGCATAATTAAAAATGTTGGTGAGAATGCTGTAAGGGAGATAGTTAATGCAAGGAAAGATGGTAAATTCAAAGATTTTATGGATTTTCTTTTAAGAGTTAACACAACAACAGTTAATCAGAAGGCGATAGAGTCTTTGATTAAAGCGGGTGCTTTCGATTCACTTAAAATAGGTAGGGATATTCTTTTTGAAAACCTAACCCAACTTCTAAATATTGCTCAGAGTAAGAAAAAAGATGAGGAGAGTGGAATATTAAACCTTTTTGCATCATCCTCTGATTTTAATTTCGAAGACGATTGGAAAAGCAAACTCGTTGATCAAAAAAGATGGGATAAGGAAACAACTCTGATGTATGAAAGGGAGATCCTTGGTTTTTATCTATCTGGACATCCGATAGAAAAGGAAAGGGAAATATACAGATCCATAGTTACAGCATCAAATGAAGAAATTAAAGAAATGTCCAATGACAATCTTGTTACCATTATGGGTATTGTTACTGACTTTTCAAAGAAAAAAGCAAAATCAGGTTCATACTATGCTAACTTTAAAATATTTACACTTGAAGGATATTTAGATTGCATGATATTTTCGAACAAACTCGAAGAGTACTCTAAAATCCTTGTAGATGATCAAAAGGTTGTTATCGAAGGAAGGGTTTCAAAAAGTGATAAAGATATAGAGGTTAAAGTCGTTGTGGATAAAGTTTATACCTTAAGCAGAATAAAAGAGATGATCGATGGCATAGAAATAAGTTTATCATCAGAATCTTATAAGAATGGTGAATTCGATGAACTTGAAAATCTTTTGAAAAACTTTAAAGGTGATAGAAACCTTTATTTTAGAGTTTATAAAGGAGAAGAGAGTTTAAGGATAAGATCAAAAAAATATAAGATAAAACCTTCAACACAACTATTTTCAAAAATATGTGACATTTTTGATATAGAAAGTGTTAAATACATATTCAGGAGGTAAATTGAAAAGATTTATACTCTTAATTTCAACAGTTATCTGTTTATCAATATTTTCCTATCCAATATATAACTATGAGTCTATATTAAATCCAAACACCTCAGTTATTCCTGCAAAAAGTTACAATGTGAACTTTACGATGTTGCCTGTTGGTGGAATGGGTTTTTCTACAAACTTTTCATTTTTCCCAAGAATTATGTTTGGTTTATCATATTCTGCAACGAATATAGTTTCTTACGATAGACCACAATTTTCAAAATATCCAGGTTTTCTTGTAAAAGTTTTACTTGTTGAGGAAGAGGATTATGTTCCTGCTGTCTCTTTTGGAATATCTTCTCAAGGTTTTGGAACTTTTTATAACAACAGGTACTATATAAAATCTAAAGGTTTTTTTGTTAATACTTCAAAAATATTGTATCCACCTTTAGGTGAACTTTTGATATGTGGTGGCGCGAACTATTCCATATTTGAAAATATCGATGAAAAGATGATAGATTTCTTCTGTCAGGCAGAATACTATTTCACAGATAACTTTGGATTACTTCTTGAATATTTTTTAGGACTTGATGACAGAACCGATGATAACAGTTTTGGAAGGGGGGTTGGATATTTCAACATTGGGCTTAAATGGATTTACGAGGAAAAACTTGGAATTGAGGTGGATTTCGTTGATATACTCAAAAATAATGTGACGGAAAATGGAGTTGGAAGAAGTGTGAAAATAACTTACTCAGATTTCTTTTAAGAGGTTTTATGGAAGCAAAAATAGTTGTTGGTTTACAATGGGGTGATGAGGGAAAAGGGAAAATAGTTGACTACCTTTCAGATGATGCTGATCTTGTAGTCAGGTACCAGGGGGGCGCTAACGCGGGGCACACGATTGTAATAAATGGAAAAAAGTATATTTTGCATCTTATTCCATCAGGAATAATAAGAGGAAAGTTGTCATATATTGGGAATGGTGTTGTTGTTGATATAGATGAACTTTTGAAAGAGATAGAGAATTTAAGAAAAGAGAATATAGATGTTGATAACCTTAAAATATCTGCAAACTCACATATCCTTTTTGAATTCCATAAAATTATAGATATACACGAAGAGGAAAGGAAGAAAGAACTTTCCATCGGAACAACAAAATCAGGTATTGGTCCATGCTACGTTGACAAGTACGATAGGATAGGAATAAGGATGGGGGATCTTTTAGATAAGAATATTTTTCTAAAAAAATTATCTTTAAGGATAAGAAATTTCAACGAATTTTATTGCAAAGTTTTTAATGTTGAAAAGATAGATGAGAAAAAATTTGTTGAGGATATTCTTGAAAAGAGAGAAAAGATAAAAGATATGATAGTATACCCTGAGGTTTTTGCAAAGAAGGTTATTGAAGGTAAAATGAGGATACTCTTTGAGGGTGCTCAGGGTAGTTTGCTTGATGTTGATTTCGGAACATACCCTTATGTTACAAGTTCAAATCCAACATCTTACAACTCTTTTTTAGGTTCAGGTATTCCACCTTACTTTGATTACAAGGTTATAGGTATAACGAAATGTTATACGACAAGGGTTGGAAATGGTCCCTTCCCATCAAGGATGGAGGATGGGTGTGAAGAGATCGTTAGAAAAAAAGGTGGTGAGTTCGGTGCAACAACTGGAAGAAAAAGAAAATGTGGATGGCTTGATCTGCCCGCTTTAAAATACACTTCTTTTATTAACAGAACCGATAGTATTATAATGACAAAAATCGATGTTCTATCCGATCTTGGAAAGATTTATATTTTAACCGATTATACCGTTAATGGAACAGTTTTAACCAATTTCCCGGAGAATGTTGAAAAGTTTGATGTTGTTAAACCAGTTTTTAAAGAGTTTGAATGCTGGACTTCAGATGAAGTTGATGATCTGAAAAAGAATAAAATTTCCAAAAGGATAAAAGATTTTGTTAGTTTCGTTGAAAAAAATATAAATGTTAAAATAACACATATAACAACAGGTCAGGAGAGAAACGATATAATAAAGATATGAAAAAAATTTTATCATTCATAATTTTAACTTTCTTTATATTTCTGTTCCCGTTCTACACCGAACAGTATCTTGATCAGGACCTTTACTACTTCTACCTTTTTATAAAAGATTCCATAAAAAATCTTGATACCTATCCTGTATTTAAAGATTTTTATGAAACGAAATATTTTGATGATTACTCTAAATTCTTATTTTCAAAAAATTCTCTACTCGATAAAGGTTTGTTTAAAGATATACATTTTATAGTTGATCCCTATATGTCCTATAGGCACAAAATCGGTTTGGATCTTTTTTTGAAAGGTATTTATGAAAAGAAGGTAAACGAAAATATTTATATATCAACATCCGCATTTTTATTAACCGATACATCCAACCCCTATGGTTTTCTAGTAAGACCTTTTAAAGATTTTTTGATAGCAGGTTTTGATAGAGGTTATATAACTTACAAAAATGAAAAGTTTCTCTTTACATTCGGAAGGACATATTTTAATTCAGGTTTTGACGGAAAGAACTCTTTGATTTTCAGTTACAACGCTCCACCTATGGATGGAATAACATTCTCTTGTAATATAAGTGACAATTTTTATTTCACATCTAAATTTTCAAACCTTGGTGAGATGATTCTTGATTCGACATACACTATAAACGGCGATGAGATAAACAGGATATCAAGATTTTTATCTTTTCACAGACTTACTTTCCTTTTTAAAGATCTTTCAATATCATTTTCCGAGTCTGCTATTTTTGGAAGAAACACTATTTCTAATATTTTTGACTACACTTTTCCATTTTTCATATACTATGGTGAACAGAACAATATAGATAGAAACGATAATATTCTTTGGGAGTTTGCTTTAAATTACAAACTTTTTAAAAAAATAAATATTTCATATTCTTTTCTTGTAGATGATTACCAGTATGAGTATGAGGGTATAAAAGATCTTGAACCACCAGAGGTGGGAAACCTTATAAACATATCATACCCTTTTTCAAAAGGTTTTTTAAAACTTTCCTATGTTAGGGTGAACGCATGGGTTTACAATCAAAAATTCATGTGGAACAGATACCAGTACAATGGAAAATCTATCGGCTATAAAGATGGTCCAGATGTGCAGAGTATAAAAGTTTTTTTCAGTTATCTTCCCTTAAGTGTTTTAAAAACAGATTTTTCTTTAGATTACTCTATAAAAGGAAACAACTTTTTGGATACGAAATGGGTTTTCCCATCAACAAATATATACTGGTACCAAACACCTATAGGAGTTGAACCTATTTCAAGATGGTTTCTAATCTATTTTAATTTTGAATACCTTTTCAAAAAGTTGATCTTTTACTCCGAGATATCCTACAACTACGGTATAGAAAATTCTCCAAAATATTTTGACCTGAAAAGTGGAATAAAGATAGTTCTATGAAATCTATACTTGTTGGATCTGGAAGGGTTCTCTATTCAATAGTTATTTTCCTTTTAACTGTAATATGCTCGAGGGTCTTCTCTGTAGATTTTTATATAAATTTTAGAGAGTTTATACTATATTTTCTTATAGGAGTTAATATTGCTGGAATACCTGCAACAAACACTCTCTATTATTTCAGGGATAGAAACAACAGAAACATATTTTTTGTATATACGATCTCTTTTCTTTTTCTTTCAATTTTCTTTATAGTACTTTACCTCTTTTCAAAATCTTTTTTGATACCACTCTCTTTTGTTGTATCTTTCACATCCGTATTTTTTCTTGTATGTGAGGCTACATCCCTTTCCCTTAGGAACGCTTCAGTTTCTATTGTTTTGAACATCCTTGAATCATCATCATTTTTCTTACCGCTTCTTCTTGTTTTTCTTTTCAAAGTGAACGAGTATTCATTTTTCCTATATCTTCTCTTTTTGAGTTTTATAAAAATAATTTTTTATTCAACCCTTACCATAATTTTGAACAGAAAAAATAGAGATTACGATAAAAAGGAGATAGTAAAATTTTCATTTCCACTTTATCTTAACGGAGTTTTGGGTAGTGTTTCTAAACAGATAGACAAGTTTGTAGTTTCGCTATTCTACTACGGAAAAAGTTTTGCTGATTATTCAACTGGAAGTTTTGAAATACCTCTTGTTGCGAGATTCTTCTCAGGGATTTTTCATGAAAGGGCTGATTACATAAAAGAAAAGATAGAGAGTAAAAAGAATGGTGAATTGAAAAGAGATTTCGAAAAGATTTTAAAATATTCCCTTTCGATTTTGGGTATTTTAACTTTGATATTTTTTATTAACTCTAAAAATTTAATAAAAATTTTGTTTTCAGAAAAATATGTGGAGTCTTATAAATTTTTTATGGTTTATCTTACAGTTTTACCTTTGAGGAACATACCTTTTGGCTTTCTCCTATCTTTGAAAGGAAAAAGTTTTTTACTCTTTTCCATATCACTTCTTGATTCCTTTTTGACTTTACTTTTTTCTTTGCTTTTTGCAAAATTTTTTAACACATTTTTGGTTTCATTCTCTTTCGTTATAGCAACCGTTGTTTCAGTTTCTTTGACAATGTTTTTCATCAAAGATATTTTTCCTTCAAAAGTTTACATAAAAAGGTATCTTTTAATACTATTTACAATTTTAATTTCGATTCCTTTTTTAAACAGGATCAACAGTTTGATTTTAACTTCTATTCTTGTATTTTCATACTTTATACTCGATTTTTTATTTTTCTGGAGAGAGAGATGAAGATTATTATTCTCGGATCCGGAACATCCACTGGAGTTCCAATTCTTGGATGTAAATGTAAAGTGTGTTTATCTAAGGATATTAGGGATAAAAGGTCAAGACCAGGAATACTTCTTGTTAAAAATGGTTTCAACCTTCTTATAGATGCATCACAGGACCTAAGAGAACAACTTCTAAAAAATGGAATCTACAGGATTGATGGTATAATTATAACCCACGCACATGCTGATCACATATTTGGGCTTGATGACACGAGAATGTTGAGTAAAAAGTATCAAAAGGGTATGGATATATACTGCACAAAAAGAGTTGAAAAGGATATAAGAAAAGTTTACTCATATGTTTTCGACAACTCTCAGGAAGGTGGTGGAAAACCAAAATTTTCTTTACATAACATCTGTTCTTTAAAGAATATTGGACCCTTCTCTTTAAAACTTTTCGATTATTACCATGGAGGTATTAAGTTGAAAGGTTTCATTCTTGATAGATTAGTCATACTTATGGATGGTTCTTACATAGACATGAAAAATTATAGGTTTATTAAAAAGTATGGAAAAATTATAATAATAAACTCTTTAAGAACAAGACCACACCCTACACATTTTTCTATTCCAGAGTCTATATTTTTGGTAAAATCTCTCGGTTTTGAAAAAGCTTATTTTGTTCATCTATCAGACTCATTAAAACATGAAGATCTTCTAAAAATGGTTCCAGAAAATATATTCCCCACTTATGATGGGATGGAGATTGAATATGAACAAATTTAAGATAGTTTCAAGATTCTCTCCATCAGATGAACAGGAAAAGGCTATAGATAAACTTGTTGAAGGGGTTTTGAGTGGAAAAAAATATCAGGTTCTTTTAGGTATAACAGGTTCAGGAAAAACTTTCACTATTGCTAACGTTATAGAAAGGTTGAACAAACCAACACTTATAATTTCACATAACAAAACTCTCGCTGCTCAACTTTATGGGGAACTGAAAACACTCTTTCCTGAAAACAGTGTTGAATATTTCATATCATATTACGATTATTACCAACCTGAAGCATACCTTCCAGATAGGGATATATACATAGAGAAAGAGGTTGATATAAACGAATATATAGATAAAATGAGGCTAAAGGCTACCGTCTCCCTTTATGAAAGAAATGATGTAATAGTAGTTGCTTCAGTTTCTTCTATATATACATTAGGATCTCCTTCAGATTACTATGATCAGATATTTTCTATAAAGGTTGGAGATCTTTTCAACATGGAAAGGTTGATAGATAAACTTATCACCATGCAGTATCAGAGAAACGATATAGATTTTTCAAGGGGAAGGTTCAGGGTTCTTGGAAACACTATAGATCTCTTTCCTTCACATCTTGATATACCTGTTAAGATAATTTTCGATGATCAGAAGGTTGACGAAATTTATACTTTTGATAGTTTAAACAATTCAAAGATTGAGGAACTTGAAACCTTATCTTTCTTTCCAGCAAAGCATTTTGTTACATCCGATGACAGAATAAAAAGGGCAGTTGTCTCCATCAGAAAAGAGTTGAAGGAAAGAGAGAAAGAACTTAGGGATGCTGGCAAAATACTTGAAGCAACAAGACTTGTTTCAAGGACAAACTACGATCTTGAACTTTTGAAGGAGGTTGGATACTGCCCAGGAATTGAGAACTATTCAAGACATATAGATGGTAGAAAGGAAGGGGAAAGACCTTTTACTCTTATAGATTACTTTAAAGGTGATTTTTTGACAGTTATAGATGAATCACATGTTACTATTCCACAGATCAGAGGAATGTATAATGGTGACAGATCAAGAAAACTCAATCTTGTTGAATACGGTTTCAGATTGAAATCAGCATTAGATAACAGACCCCTTACACTTGAAGAGTTTGAGAGGATAACAGGTCCTATCGTGTGTATGTCAGCAACACCAGATAGGTATGAGGTTGATAAAGCAAAAGAGGTGGTAGAACTTGTGATAAGACCAACAGGACTTGTTGATCCGGAAATATTGATTAAAAGTTCTCAAAACCAGATAGAGGATCTTATTGAGAACATAAAAATTGTTGTTGAAAGAAATGAAAGGGTTCTTGTAACAACATTGACAAAAAAGATGGCAGAATCACTTTCAAAATATCTTGAAGAAAGGGGAATAAGGGTTAAATATATGCATTCTGAGATAGATTCCATAGAAAGAGTGAGCATTATAAGAGGTCTAAGGTTGAAAGAGTTCGATGTCCTTGTAGGTATTAACCTTTTGAGGGAAGGTCTTGATCTTCCAGAAGTATCACTCGTTGCTATACTTGATGCTGATAAGGAAGGATTTTTAAGGTCTGAAACATCTCTTATACAAACTATTGGAAGAGCATCGAGAAATGTTAACGGAAAAGTTATCCTTTATGCTGATAGGGTTACCGATAGTATGAAAAGGGCTGTTGAGATAACCAGAAAAAGAAGGGAAAAGCAGATAATTTATAACAGAGAACATAATATAGTTCCCAAAACCATTTCAAAAAATGTTGAGGATATACTTGTCATTACCGATATCGCTTCCTCTTTCACGAAAGAGGTTGAGAAAGATTTGGACGAAGATTTCAAAAAACTTTCAACTGTTGAAAAAATAGATCTGATAGAGAAATTAACTGAAAAGATGCATAAGTTTGCTGCCCAGTTAGAGTTTGAAAAAGCCGCAAAAATAAGGGATAAGATTAAAGAGATAAAAAAAAGTATCGAGTAGATCAACTATCTTTGTTCACAACAAAATTTAAAAATCTAACAAATCCACTCACAAACAGATTGTCAACACTCTCTCCAACACAGGGGAAAAAACAACTTGTGCAGTGTGAAAGTTTTTTGATGTTGTAAAGGTAAACCTCTTTATCATCCATTTTTGAGAATCCATCTTTTAAGATGTTACCATAACTTTTCATATCTTTAACAAACCTTCTTTCACATGGGTTTATGGTTCCATCATTTTCTATCTGGACCGAGATCTTTGCTTTGTTACATATATATGGTGTCTGATCCCTCATAATCTTTAACGCTTTTATTGAATTGTTAACAGGATAGCCTATTTTTTTATAAAATATAATCCTGTTGAACACATCATACCTTTCATTTTTATCAAGAATTATACTCTCGTTGTAATCTGAATAAACATTTGAAGGGAAAAACTCAACTACTATTCCATATTTTTTTGCAAATTTCAAAACATCAATAAAATCATCCTTATTTATCCTATTTATATGTGACCATATCTTAATTTTTACATTCTTTTCCTTTTTGAAAAGTTCAACACCCTCAACAATTTTTTCAAAAAGGTTTGGGGTTCTTCTTGTTCTATTATGTTTTTCTCCAGTAGATTCCAAAGATATTATTATGATATCAATATTGTCTTTTATCTCTTCATACCTTTGCTTAAGAAGAAGACCTGATGTGCACATACTTGTTTTGTAACCAATATTTTTTGCTATTTTTAGATAGAAACCCAGATCTTTTACCATAAGTGGTTCTCCACCCCATAAAACATAAGTTGAAAAACCTTTATTCCAACCTTCCTTCAAAATCCAGGTAATTTTTTCTTTAGTCAATTTTATTTCGTTTGGATCATTTATTTTCCAAAAGTCACAAAATTCACATTTACAGTTACAAAGAAGTGTTGGTTTATGATAAAGTATAAAAGGTTTTCCTTTTACAATTGAAGAGAAAGTTTTAAAATAGTATTTTAAACCGATATTTTTATTGAACATAATTTTCATTATATTGATAGAAAAGTGATTATCAATAGTTTATTTTTATATTTAGATCATCCCTTTTTAAATTTTTTGTTTTGAGAAAGGTTAAAAGATGAATTTTATCACTTGATTTTTGTAAAAGCTGGTTTATCATAAAATTATGAAGAGAATTTTTGTACTTTTTTTTATCTTTTTCACATTTTTAGTATCTTTTTCTGAGATAAGGATAAAAGTTGATAAGGAAAATTTTGAGATATTGAAGAGAAATTTAAAATCTTTAGATATAGTTGGATTCGAAAAGAATAAAAGTTACCATATAAACCTTCCAGATAAGGATTTTGAAATTGTAAAGAGTTTGAATTTGAAGTATAGAATATATGAACCTAAAAGTTATAAAACCGACTATAAGAGTTTAGCAGATTATTATCAGTATATGGATTCACTTGCCTTAAAATTTCCCAACATAGTAAAACTTGAGACACTTGATTTCACTTACAATGGCAACCCTCTTGTGATAATGAAGATAAATGGGGTTGATCCTTCAAATTACTTTGGGCAGAACACTTTTCTTATTATGGCTTTACACCATTCGAGAGAGTGGCAAACAACGGTAACAGCAATATTTTTTGCTGAATCTTTACTTCTTTGTTACGGTAACGATAGTTTGATAACTTCACTTATCGATAAAAATTTTATAATAGTTTTTCCCATAGTTAACCCTGACGGTTACTATTACTCACACGACGATCCTTCTGGTGATAACTATTGGAGAAAGAATAGATCCTACAGAAACGGTTATTACGGAGTTGACTTGAACAGGAATTATGGAGGCGGTTGTAACAGGATCCAGGAGAGTGAATGGGGATACATTTCAGGAATATCGCATAATCCATCAGACCTTTATACCTATTGTGGTCCATACCCGTCAAGTGAAGTTGAGGTTAGAAGTGTTGAAAATTTGATAAAAAATTATAATGTGAAACTATCTTTATCCTTACATTCATATGGTGAAGATCTACTTTATCCGTGGGCATCAGTTTACAATTTAACACTTGATGAGGATCTTATTAGAAGTTTTGCATATAGGATAGCATCGAAGATGAAAAAAAATAACGGTGAACCTTACGATACCTTAAGATCTGTAGCTTTGTATGCAACAACTGGTGATACCGACGATTGGATATACGGATTCTCAAAATTCGTAAAAGGAAAAACAACAATTCCCTTCACAGTGGAGATGGATCAATCTTTTCAACCACCAGCATCAACTCTCGATACATTGTGCAGAAATATTTTCCCCGGCTTTCTTGAAGGGCTAATTTTAACTGACAGTGTTGAAGGAAAAACTGAAGAGATACCTCTAAAACCTGAAGTTAGCATATTTTCAGATTCTTTATTTTGGACAGTTGGAAATAAAGAATTTGCAGATTTCTATAGAGTAAAAATCTATTCTGATAAAAGGGAGTTGATGGATAGTTTGAATGATGAAAATCTCTATAACATTATAAATGTTTCTCTTGATTCTTTTGTTTACAATTCTCCAAAATACTCTTTTCATCCAGAAAATTTGAACAGTTCTTTCTCTTTACTTGAAAGTAAATACAAGAGTAAATATCTTACAGGCGATACATTGTACTTGAGTTTGAAGTATGATCTTGAAAAAGATTACGATGTTTTACTTGTTGAGTATTCGGTGGATGGTTTCGAATACAAACCTCTTGATACCAATTTCTACAAATTCACCGGAACAAACCTTAACTGGAACATTTTCAAAATACCTTTCAACGAAGATTCGAACTATATATTTTTAAGGATAAGAACACTTTTTGATCCGTTCACTCTAAATAGTGGAGTCTGGATAGATGATCTTGGTCACATAACCGAATTTTCAAAAGATAGTATATTTAAAGATTCTGTTGCCGATACATCCATGCTTATAGAGATACCTTCTGTTGTTCAAACGGATAAAAATTTCTTTGAGGTAACACCTTACAAAAAAGATTTTGGATTCACAAAATCCTCAGATTATATAGAGTATTTTTTCCCCCTCTCCCTTCCCCCAGTTTTTTTTGATAGTTTGAAGATTGGTGATTATAGGATAGAGTTTGATTTCAAAGATAAAACCCTCACTTTGAGTTCGATGTTTCCACAGAGGAAAGATCTCCAACTTAAAATATATGATCTTGATGGTAAAATAATACATTTGCAAAAAATCTCTTTTAAGAGAAAGAGAAGTGTTGACCTTTCATTTTTAAAAAGCGGGAGATATTTTTTACTACTTGAGGGTAATGATAGGAAAAGATACTCTGTTCTAATAATAAAATGAAAGAACAGATAACAGATTTTCTCGAATATCTAAAAAATAACAGAGGTTATTCAGAAAATACTGTAAAATCCTATGAGGATGATCTCAACCAGTTTTTAAAATTTTTAGAAAATATTGGAATTCAAGATTTTAAATCAATAGAAAGAAATTATATTAAAAATTTCATAACATATCTTGTAGAATCAAAAATTTCAAAAAGATCTGTAACAAGAAAAATTTCAACTTTGAAAACTTTTTTCAAATTTCTTAAACATAAGAAGGTTATAGATAAAGATCCTATGTCTTTTTTCAAAGGGTTAAGGTTTGAAAAGAAACTCCCTCAAACTCTGTCCGTCGCTGTTGTTGCAAGATTTCTTGACTCATTCAAAGATAACGATTTTCTGGAGTTAAGGGATCACCTTATTTTTGAAATACTTTATGGTTGTGGAATAAGGTCGAACGAACTAATAAACATTGAGGATAAGGATATAGATATTGAAAACAGGATAATAAGAATTGAAAAAGGAAAGGGTGGTAAGGAAAGGATTGTTCCTTTCAACAGGAAGGTTAAGGAACTTTTGATAAAATATATTCCACTCAGGGATAGAATAAGAAAATCTGAATTTACGAATCTTCTGATATCAAGGAATGGGAAAAAACTTGATAACAGTATGATAAGAAAAATAGTAAAAAAAAGGATAAAGGATTTTGCAGAGATTTCAAACATATCCCCACACACTCTAAGACACTCATTTGCAACGCATCTTTTAAACAGTGGTGCCGATATAAGGTTCGTTCAGGAGTTACTTGGACACTCATCGATCGGAACAACGCAGATCTATACTCATACATCGATAGAAAGACTTATAGATGTTTACAACGATTCTTTTAAAAGAAAGGATCAATAACTCTTACCGTTATCTATAAGATTTTTAGAAATACCTATTTTCAAATTTTTTATTAAATTTTTGTTATATGAGAATTGAACAGAATCAGTTTTTAAAAAACCGATCTCTTCAGGTCTTTCACCATTATACAATCTTATCGCTATGTTTCCACATAAATAGCCATGGTTTGAAGGATCGGGTGAGATAGAAAAAGTTGCTCCATTTTTAACGAAATTCGAGTATGGTGCTATAATTGGTATATTTTCACTTTTCGCTATTTTTAAAAGATTATCGAAACCTTCCTTTGATATTACAATCTTATCCTTTCCAAGCCATATTGCTTTTATACCAACAGTTTTTAAAAGTTTGAAAGTCAAAGGAAGATCACTTAAGTTTGAAATGTTTCCCAGTTCAACATATATACCTTCCTCTTCACCAACGCTTTTGAAATTTTTTGCGTATTCTAAAGAGTTCTCAACAGAAAATACTAATCCCAAGGAGTCATAAAGAGGAATATTTTTTTTCATCCAGGAAAATATTGTTTTTTCGTTTAAATCGAAGATCACTCCACAAACATTTTTCTTGTTTTTTAAATTTTGAGGAACGGATGTAACCATTGATAGCATAAGAGGGATCGAATCCACTTTTTCACCTATTTGGGATACAGCAAAATAACCTATAAGAAGAACAACAGATGGCTTATCAGATTTTATCTTTTTAACTACAAAATCAACATTCTTTTGTTGATTGTTAAGGTTAAAGTAGACAAGGTCATACTCGGCTCTCTCTTTAAAAGAATAAAGCATTGGAGAATATATCTCATTATCTTCAGATTGGACAACATATATGTTAAATGGGAATATTGAAAGAAAAGTAAAAACAAAAATTATTAACACACTAAATTTTTTCATATTGGATGCCCTTTTTTCCAATATCATGTCTGTAAAAAGTACCCTCAATTTTAAGTTTTTCAATATTAGAATAAACCCTTTTTATAGATTTTTCAAGTGAAGTGTCAAAAGATGTTAGATTCAAAATCCTTCCACCTGTGTTTTCGAAAAAGTTAGTTGAAATTTCTTTTGATGAGGCGTGGAAAAGGATAGTGTTCTGATCAAAAATATTCTCTTCTATTGTAAACCTTATACCTTTTTTATAATCTAAAGGGTAGCCTTCTGCTGCTAAAACAACGGTTGTGGAATAGAGATCGTTGATTTTCAAATTTTGTGTTTTCAAATCACCATTGGAGATTTCAACCATTATGTCGTAAAGTGAAGAATCTATTAAAGGTATTATTGATTGTGTTTCTGGATCTCCAAACCTTGAATTGAACTCAACTACGAAAATCTCACCATCATTGACCATCAGTCCAGCATAGAGTAATCCTTTGAAAGTTTTTTCCTCTTTTCTTAAAGCGTAAAGTATAGGTTCAACTATCTTTTCAACACTTTTATCTATAAGTTTTTTGTTGAGTAGGTTACATGGAGCGTAAGAACCCATGCCTCCAGTGTTTGGTCCCTTCTCATTATCAAAAGCTTTTTTATGGTCCTGTGCTGGAGGAAGTAACAAAAATTTTTCCCCATCCGTAAGAATAAAGAGAGAAGTTTCATCACCATATAAAAACTCTTCAAAAACAACCCTTTTTGCTGCATCTTTAAAAACATTTTTTCTGTAAATATCATCCAATGCTTTTTCAAAATCATCATCATTTTTTATTATTAAAGCTCCCTTTCCTGAAGCGAGTCCAGAAACTTTCATAACGAATGGGAAATTAAAGAATCTTTTAAGTTCAATACTTTTTTCCAAAGATTCGGAGATCTCATATCTTGCTGTTGGAATGTTGTATCTATTCATCAACTCTTTTGCAAAGGATTTATCTGTTTCTATTTTGGCTGCCTCTTTAGATGGACCAAAAACTTTGATCCCTTTTGATTCTAAGAAATCTGTTGCTCCCTCATCTAAATATTTTTCGGGACCTATTACAACCATTCTTATATCTTTCTCTTCAACGAATTTAGAAAGGTCACTGTAAAAACTATCTTTAGAAAATTCTGGTGATTTTATAGAATAACTTGCTATTGTTGGATTTGGATTATATGAGTATACGAGTGCTCCATCCCTGTTGAGTTTGTAACATAAAGCCGATTCCCTTCCTCCGTTACCGAGCAAAAAAAGATTTCTCTTCATAAGTTAAAATCCTCTTCTGAAAATATTTCAGCCTGAAATTTGTAGATTTGAGTATCCTTTTCTTTGTAACAATCAGGATAAAGTCCTGCTTTTAAACATGTTTGTTTCAAAAACTGTTCCCTGTTGTAACCCCATTCGGTTGCTACCTGTGGTAAGAGTAAACCACTTCTGAATCCTTTTTTTATAAGTAGTCCATCCTTTCCAACAGTAATATCACTAAGATCTTCAACCTTCTGTAATGGTGTTAACACTGATATTTCTATTTTTACATTAGAGAACTCTTCAAAGGTTAAAGGGTAAAATCTTGGATCGTTGAACGCTGCCTCTATAGCCATCTGTGAAACCGCTCTGTAAAGTTCCATAACAGGTTGAATATAACCTATACAACCTCTGAGATCTCCATTTATTTTTAAAGTAACAAAACAGCCTGATTTTTTTTTCAACTCTTCATCATCAGGCTCTGAAAGGTCTATCCTTTCACCTTTCAACTCTTTTAGAATAGTTTCTCTTGCAACTTTTAAAAGATAAATTTTATCTTTATCTTCCATCTTTAACTCCAACGAAAGATGTGTATCCTACGGTATATCCGGAATAATCGTTTGTGACATCAGCACTTGTTATATGGTGTAAATGTATGAAATTTTTTACGTTGAACTTTTTATTCAAAATTAGGATTGTAGTTATTGGACCAAAACCACAAGCAGGAGAGTTCCCGGAGATTTCCTCCTGAACAACATAATCGTAAAAAGTTTTGTAATCGTTCGAAGAGATTTTTGAAACTGTTTTTTTATCTGTCTGTAAAGCTTCATCATAGTTGTTACCATGGTAGAGGTCTGAAGATGCTATAAATATAGTCTTTTTTAGATCAAGTTTTGATACTTTTTCAACAAATTCTGTTGAGTTCTCTATACTCTGATTTGACATTATCAAGGGAACGAAAAGAAAATCTTTTTTCAAAACATATCTTAAAAAAATTGATTGAACCTCAACAGAATGCTCATCGTTATGGATATTTTCGTTGAATATAAATTTTTCTGATTTCAAACTTGATAAAAAATCTTTATCTATAGTTATCTTACCAAAAGGTGTATTCCATATCTCAGATTGTGGCATTACGAACCCATCAAAAAGATGATGATGTGAAGGCCCTATGACGACAACCCTTTCAATCTCTTTATCTTTAAGAAGTTTGTAGAAATGGAATGCTGTGAATCCAGAGTAAATTATCCCAGCATGTGGAACTATACCAGTAAAAATATCTCCTTTTGTTATCTTTTGATTTATGTTCTCATCGAACCTTTTAAAAAGTTTCTCAATCTGTTCCGAAGATGCTGGATAGAAATAACCAGCAAATTTAGGTTCCTTTATCTTCAAACAATCTCCTTTTTTAATCCCATATTTTTAACAGTTTCTTCAACGAGTTTTTTGTTCTTTTCAGAAAGTGGAGCGAGAGGTAATCTCAACTCTCCAGAATCTAAGTTTAAATGTTTCATACAGTACTTTACCGGGACAGGGTTGGTTTCAACGAACAAAACTTTTGAAAGAGGATAAAGAAATTGATGAAGTTTTCTGCATTCATCCATCTCTTTAGCGAAGAATAATTCAAAAAGTGATTGCATATATTGGGGGACTACATTAGATATTGTTGAAATTACTCCAACACCTCCAACTGAAAGTATTGGAAGGAAAATAGAATCCTCTCCCGACATAACTGAAAATCCCTTTTTTGCTTTTAAAAGTATCTCAGTTGTCTGATTTATGTTACCAGATGCTTCTTTTATTCCAACAATGTTTTTTATCTCTGAAAGATGTGCTACAGTTTCAGGTAAAATGTTTACTCCAGTTCTTGAAGGAACATTGTAGATTATTATTTCAAGTTTTGTAGATTTTGCGACTTTTTTAAAATGCTCAAAAAGCCCTTGCTGATTTGGTTTGTTGTAATATGGTGTAATAACGAGTGCATAATCGGCACCTATACTTTCAGCGATTTTTGTCTTTTCTATTGTCTTTTCCGTGTTGTTTGTACCTGTTCCTGCTATAAGATACGCACTCTTTTTGTACGAGTTTGCGACCCTTACAACTTTTTCCCATTCATAATCTGATAAGGCAGGGGATTCGCCAGTTGTGCCACAGGCGAGTAATCCTGAAACTCTATTGTCCAGTTGTCTTTTTATCTGTTTTTTAAAAAGTTCAAAATCTATACTTTTATCCTTTTTAAAAGGAGTTACGAGTGCAGTACAGCAACCTTTAATTCCCATATTTCCTCCTATCTTACATATAAACTATCTATCGTTAAAAATGTATTTATCTTTATATTCTGATAATGTATATCTTCAACAACCTCTCCCTTCTCTAAATTGTAGAAACCAACAAGAAGGTTGTTTTCATCAAAAAACATTTTTGTTTCGTCAAATCCGTACTTAGTAAAATCAATATTCTTTATATGGATAAACTTTGATTGAATACCTTTGAATTTTGATTCACCTGTTAAAACTTCAACTATGCTATCATCAAGTATATCCAAAGTTCTATTCAAAACGTAAAACCAGTCTGATTGTGCGATAGTTATTCCCCTTATATTTTTTACTAAAGAATTTGAAAGATCTAAAGTCAACTTTATTTTTGAAAGTATACCCCCCTGTCTTCCAGTTACCTTTTTTGTTTTGTAGTCGAAAAATGCTTTACTTCCCAACCTGTCTCCTTTAATCGATTCCATCCTTATATATTTCGGTTTCATAAATTTGTAATCCCAGAAGTTGTCTGTTGTTTTATTCTTCGCTTTAACATATTCATGAAGTATACAGGTGTATGTTTCTGTAGTATCAAGTATGGTTTTATACGAGTTTAATATCTTTAATGCTTCCTCTTTGGATTGGGAGAATATTGAAGTTGCTAAGACTGAAAGGATAAGAAAGAAAAGAAAAATTTTTTTCATTTTTTCCTCTTTTTAGTTTTTTTATCAAGTGCTATATCTATAACCTGATCAAAATTTTTAACAAAATAAAATTTTAGCCCTTTCAAAGTATCTTTGGAGATCTCATCAAGATCCCTTTTGTTGAATTCTGGGAGGATGATATTTTTGATCCCAGCAAGTTTTGCTCCTATTATTTTCTCTTTCACTCCTCCTATGGGAAGCACTTTTCCTCTTAACGTTATTTCACCTGTCATAGCGATATCACTTCTTACTGGAACCTCTGATAAAATTGAAACTATGGATGTGGCGAGTGTTATTCCTGCTGATGGACCATCCTTTGGAATCGCTCCCTCTGGAAGGTGAATATGTATATCGAATTTTTCAAAATCTTCAGGTTTTATTTTAAACCTTTTATAATTTGCTTTTATGTACGATAGAGCAGCTCTTGCACTTTCCTTCATAACATCACCGAGTTGGCCTGTTAAGATGAGGTTACCTTTTCCAATCATTTTTATAGCCTCAACGAAAAGTATCTCTCCTCCGTTTGGAGTCCATGCCATTCCAGTTGTTATACCAATTTCTGCTCTCTTTTCTGCTTTATCAGAAAGGAATTTTCTTTTACCAAGGTAATCTTTTACATTGTTTTGGTCTATACGATATTTTTTGTTCTTGTTCTCCGCTATCTTTTTTGCTATTTTCCTGCATATACTTCCTATAGTTCTTTCAAGGTTCCTTACTCCAGCCTCTCTCGTATAACCATCTATGATCTCTTTAAGACCCTCGTTGGAAATCGAGAGATTATTTTTCGTCAGCCCATTCTCCTCTATCTGTCTTGGCAAAAGGTATCTTTTTGCTATGAACATTTTATCTGTAATAGTATAACCTGGAAGTTCAATAACCTCCATTCTGTCCAGAAGTGCAGGTGGTATTGTATAGAGGACATTGGCTGTCGTTATGAACATTACCTGGGATAGATCGTATGGTATGTCAAGGTAATGATCAACGAAAGTATCATTCTGCATAGGATCAAGAACTTCAAGGAGGGCACTGGACGGATCTCCCCTGAAGTCTGAACCTATCTTATCTATCTCGTCAAGCATAAAAACCGGGTTTGATGTTTTTGCTTTTTTGAGTTCCTGAATTATCCTTCCGGGTAAAGCCCCAATATAGGTTCTTCTATGTCCTCGTATTTCTGCCTCATCGTGTATTCCACCTAAAGAGATCCTTACGAAATTTCTGCCAAGAGCTCTTGCTATAGATTTACCTAATGATGTTTTTCCAACACCGGGTGGTCCAACAAAACATAGTATAGGTCCCTTTGAATCGTTTTTAAGTTTCCTGACTGCAAGATATTCAAGTATCCTTTCCTTTACTTTTTCAAGGTCATAATGGTCCTCGTTTAAGATCTTTTCAGCCCTTTTTATATCAAGGTTATCTTTCGAATACTCATTCCATGGAAGTTCAAGAATCCAGTCCAAATATGTTCTTGAAACATTGTAATCAGGCATCATAGGATTCATCATTTCCAGTTTTTCTATCTCCTTCTCAACAATTTCAACAACATTTTGAGACATCTTCTTTTTCTTCAACTTTTCTTTAAGTTCATTTATCTCTTTGTCTTTTGGATCCTCTTCTCCAAGTTCCTCTTTAATCGCTTTCAACTGTTCTCTCAAAAAGAATTTCTTTTGATCCTCATTTATTTCGCTGGTTACCTTAGATTTTATCTTCTGTCCAAGTTCTATTATGGATGTTTCTTTTGCGAGTATCTCGCTAACTTTCTCCATCCTTTTAGTGGAATTTCTTATAGTTAATATCTCGTACCTTGTGTTTACATCGGTTGGTAGGTTTGATGCAATAAAATCTGCAAGTTTCCATCCTTCCTGAATGGTATCGAGGATTTGAAATATCTCTTCAGGAAACTGCTGAGAGATTTTTATATAGTTTTTGAACTGATCTTTCAAGTTTCTTATAAAAGCCTGATAGGTTATAGTGTTGCTTTCAACTTCCTCAATCTGTTTGTACCTTGCTAAAAAATATGGCTTATCGTTTGTTACTATCTCCTCTATTTTTGCCCTTTTTATTCCTTGAAGAAGTATTCTAACAGATCCATCCGGGAATCTTAACATTTTCATTATGTTTGCAACGACGCCAAATTCCTCTATATCTTTCGATGTTACATTTGATAGGTTATCTTTCTTTGTATACCCTAAAATTATCAGTTTATTCTGTGATAGTGCATCATCTATAAGTTTTATCTGGTTTGGATCGTTTACTGCAACGGGTAGTATCAAAAGGGGATAGATGATAACATCGTTTCTAACGAGAATAGGTAAAATCTCTGGAAGGTTCTTATTTTCCTCACTTATCTGTTCAACCTTTTCATTATTTTTGATCTTTTCTTCCATAAACTGTCCTTTCTATTCGATTTTTATCTTTTTTATTTTTTTGTAAACAAGAGGTAACTCGATTCTTAGAAAGCCGTTCTTATATTCAACTTCCATATTATCTATATCACTGTTTGAAGGGATTTTGAATCTTCTTTCAAAAGGTCCATACTCAATCTCCATATGGTAGTAACATATATCGTTTTCTAAAAATGTTTTTCTTTTCTTTTCACCTTTTAAAATAAGGATATCATCACTGACAGTTAAAGATATATCCTTTTTTTCCATTCCAGGAATCTCTACAACAATTATAAACCTTTCTTTTACCTCGTATATATCGGCAGGTGGAATCAAATGTGTTCTTCTGAAAGATAGCACTTTTGAAAAACCGATAAAATCATCAATAAAACTATCAATATTATCATTGTCGAAGGAATCATTTTTCATTTTTCTCCTCCTATCTTACAAGTGATACATTACCTTTTCCTGAAACTATATAACCAATCTTTCTATATTCTATTTTAATTTTTTTGAAGAAATTTTCAACACTTGCGATATTTTTTTTGCTAACTATCAATACCATTCCTATACCCATATTGAAAACTCTATAAGATTCGTAAAATTTAATATTTCCTATCTGGCAAAAATTTTTAAAAAGATTTGGAACTTCCCATGATGATGTTTCAATTATAGCATCAACATTTTGTGGTAATATCCTTTTGATGTTTTCTTTAAAACCACCCCCTGTGATGTGTGCTATCCCGTTTATCTTTTTTTTCTCTATCAAGGGATATACCTGGTTAAAATATGACATGTGAGGTTTTAAAAGTTCTTTGTATAAAGGTATTTTTGAGTTTTTAAGTGGTTTTTTTAAGTTTAGATTTTTTTCTTTTATTATATTTCTTATAAGTGAGTAACCGTTGGTGTGGAAACCGTTTGAAGGTAATCCAAGAATATGATCACCTTTTTTAATATTTTGACCTGTTAAAATATTATCCTTTTCACATATACCAACAATGAATCCTACTATATCGTAATGTGTAAAGTTGTAAACATCCGACATTTCTGCGAGTTCTCCCCCTACAAGTGAAAGGGAATTATATTTACATGCTTTAACCATTGATGAGATGATGATATTTATTTTATTCCTTTCCAGTTTTCCCATACCTATGTAATCGAGAAAGTATAAAGGTTTTGCTCCAACAGCAAGAATATCGTTTACGGAATGGTTAACTATATCCTCTCCAAGGTGATCGAAAAAATTAACCTGTTCAGCGATTAAAACTTTTGTTCCAACCCCATCACATGATGAAACGAGAACAGGTTTTTTGTATCCCGAAAATTTTCCAGAATAGATACTTCCAAAAATTCCTATGTCAGACAACACATTTTTAGAGTAAGTTGATCTAACAAGTTTCTTTATGTCTTTAACTGTTTGGTTGGCTTTACTTATGTTAACTCCAGAATCTTTATACTTCATCTTTATACATCCTTTCTTTGATTGTTATTCCCATAAGGGATAATCCAATTTTAAGTATCTCTCTTGCTGAGAATAGAACGGATATCTTTTTTATCATCTCTTTTTTGTTTTCCTCAATTATTCTGTAATCATGGTAAAATTGATGGATCAGTGAAGATAATTCGATAAGATAGTTTGGTAGTTTTTGTAACTCGTATGAGTTAGAAATATTGTAAACTATGTAAGGGAATTCGATAAGTTTTTTGGCTATCTTTCTTAAATCTTTATTTTCAAAAATTTCGTAATCGAAATAGGCATCTTTAATATCCACGCCTGCTTTATCGAAGAGGGAAGAGAGTCTTGCATAACAGTATTGAACATAATAAACAGGATTATCCATACTTTTTTCTTTCACTTTTTCGATATCAAAGTTGAAAGGCTGGGAAAGTTTTCTTGAAAGTATAGTAAATTTTAAAACATCAGGGTCTATCTCTTCTGAAAGTTCATCAAGAGTTATGAACTCTCCTGTTCTTTTTGACATCTCATACTTTTGTCCATCTTTAAATATAGTTACAAGTTGTGCTATTATAACATCAAACCTGACATCTCTTTCTGAAACCATCTTTATCGCTGCTTGAACTCTTGGAATGTAACCGTGATGATCAGGTCCCAATATATCTATGATTCTGTTAAAACCTCTCTCTATCTTATAAAAATGGTATGCAATATCTGGCAAAAAATATGTGTACTCTCCATTAGATTTTATTATAACCCTATCTTTATCGTCCCCAAAAAGTGTTGTTTTTAAATATAGAGCATTATCTTTTGAATAGGTGTATCCTTTTTCCGATAATTTTTTTAGAACACTGTCAAGATACTTTTTTCTTACCTCAGATTCAAAGATCCAGTTTTCAAAATCTATCGAATATTTATTTAAAGATTCTTTTTGCCAGTTGAGTATGAACTCCTTTCCAAAATCTGCCGCTTTTTTTATATACTCATCGTTGTATTCAACTTCACCAATCTTCTCTTTTAATTTTTTCGATATATCTTCTACATAGTTTCCCCTATAACCGTTTTCAGGGAAATTTTCCGGTTTATTCTTTGCTATATGGTAAAGTATGGATGCACCAAAGTTGTATATCTGTTTACCTGCATCATTTATATAATTTTCCCTTTCAACATCATAGCCGGAATATTTCAAAACATTGAAAAGCATATTTCCGGAAACTCCAGCTCTAAGATTTACGAGGACGAGTGGACCTGTAGGATTTGCACTGATAAATTCTATATTAACCTTTTTGTTGTTATTCTTTTTTTTACCATACCTTTCGGTTGAAACCATTTTCTCACATTCCTTAAAAATCTCCTTATCCTCAAAAAAAACATTTAAAAAACCAGGTTTAACAGGTTCACTTTTATAGCCATAATCTTTTTCAAGTTTTTCCGAGATCTCTTCAGCGATCTTTAAAGGATTTTTTTTAATCCTTTTTGAAAGTTGAAAAGAGATGTTTGTCGATATATCTCCAAAATCTGTAAAGGAGAGTATCTCGTGATCTTCAAAGTTGAACCCAACGGAAAAGTTCTTTTCAACTATATTTTTTAGATCTTTTAAAAATCTTTCAACTAACATCTTCATCACCTATATAGGTAACCTTTCCATCTGCCCAGAGTGATTCGAGTGAGTATCGTTCCCTTTCTTCCTGTTGGAAAATATGCACAACAACATCCCCATAATCCATAAGTATCCAAACACCTGCATTTTCTCCCTCTATGTTAACATTTTTATATGTTTTTTTGAGTTTCCTATATATGTTTTCTTTTATAGCGTTGGTTTGAACGGATGATATTCCCGTTGTTATTATAAAATAATCTGTAAAAGGTGAAATTTCAGTAAGATCGATTACAACAGTGTTAAGTCCTTTTTTCTCGAGTATTGCATCAACGATCATTTTTACTTTCTTTTCCAAAAAAACTCCTTTTTAAAATTTCCTCATAATCTTTTCCTATTATGATTGTAACATCTATGTTGGAAGTTGTGTCTATGATAGAGAAAACTTCTTTGCATCTAAAGATTTTTGCAACATTTTTAGCATATTTCATACTTTTATCTTTTCTATCAACTATTGATGTGTTATCAAGATCCTCATTCTCAAGTGTAATTACTGAAAATACCTCAAATCTATTTTTCTTTAAAATCTCTGCAAAAGTATCTCCAACATCTCCTCTTTCCGTAGTGTTAAGTATTTCAACCTTTACTATATATTCTTCTTTATCAAACAAAAGTAAGAAAAATAAAAAAACTGAAACAAATATTAAAACAAGAGCAACGATTATAAAAAGTTTTTTCATCCTTTTAAATTAGAAAATGGGGGAACGATCTGGTTTTGTGAAGTTTCATAATTTTCAAGAGTTGAAAAGGATGAAATTACACTTCCTTTCCTTATAACAGATTTTCCTTTGATAACTACGAATGGTTCTATTGTAACATCACTTTCGAAAACAACATCATTTTCAATATAACATGTGTTTGGAGATTTTATGGTAACTCCATTTTTTAAAAGGTTTGAAATCTTTCTTTTTAAAAGTATCTCCTCTATTTTTGATAGTTGCTCTCTATCATTTATCCCTGAAACTTCAATTAAGTTTTCAAGTAAAATTGTTTCGATCTTGGATTTTTCTTTGAAACCAATTTTTATTAAATCTGTAAGATAGTATTCTTTTTGATTGTTTTTGTTGGATAGAGTTTTAAGATATTTTTTCAAAAAATCGTATCTAAAAACATATACGCCGGAGTTAACCTCTTTTATCTTTTTCTCTTTTTTATCACAATCTTTATCCTCAACTATCATGACAACATTATAATTTTTATCTTTTACAACCCTTCCATATCCTGAAGGATCTTCAAGTTTCATAGTTAAAAAAGTTATATCATTTTTATTCTTTATATGTTTTTCCAACATTTTTGATAGAGTTTCAGATGTTATAAGTGGAACATCTCCAGCAAGAACTATTATGTTTGAATTTTTATCGAATTTATCGAAAGAACACATAACAGCATGTCCAGTTCCAAGTTGTTCATTCTGATGGGCTATTTCAACATTTTTATCCTTTAAAAACTCTGTTACCATATCTGCCCTGTTTCCGACAAGAACTATAATTTTATCATTTTTAATATTTTTACAAGTTTCGATGATATAACCTAAAATCGGTTTACCAAGAAGATCGAAAAGAACTTTTGGTTTTTCTGATTTCATCCTTTTTCCAAGCCCAGCAGCGAGTATAAGTATATTGGTTTTTCCTCTCATTTTAACTTAGCCCTCATATTATCGATAAGTCTTGTTTTCCCAAAGAAAACGGCAAGAAAGATTCTACAGTATTTAGTATCATCATTTATTTCTTTGAGACCATCTTCATCATAAATTTCTATATAATCTATTTTATCAGGTTTTTCTCTCTCAATAATCTCTCTTACAATTTCCTTAGCTTTCCTTATATCACCTTCTTTTTCGATTATCTCTTTTCCAACTTTTAGAGATCTGTAAAGCACCAAAGCCCTTTTTCTTTGCTCTTCAGAAAGATAAGTGTTTCTTGAACTCATAGCGAGTCCATCCTTCTCTCTAACTATAGGGCAGGGAACAACCTTTAAATTGAAGTTCAGATCTTCAACCATCTTTTTAATTATCAAATACTGTTGAAAATCTTTTTCACCAAAATATGCTCTGTCTGGGGTAACTATATTGAAAAGTTTTGCTACAACCGTTAGAACACCTTCAAAATGTGTTGGTCTTGATATTCCACAGAGTTTTTCGGAGAGATCTTTTATTCTTATTGAAACCAGTTGCTCTTTATACATCTCTTTATCAGAGGGAGTAAAGAGAATATCGCAAGCATTTTTTTCCAACAACCTTTTATCCCTCTCGAGATCTCTTGGATACCTTCCGTAATCCTCATTTACACCAAACTGTAAAGGGTTTACATAAATTGAAGCGACAACTGTATCATTATCCCTTTTCGCTCTTTTTATAAGAGAGATATG
>LDZU01010447.1_pt1 | contig 34394 bp, 30 predicted proteins | sample 615531 | NCBI WGS metagenome assembly LDZU01 (sample SAMN03408293, study PRJNA278302) | terrestrial metagenome | isolation source: oil reservoir sample SB2 | place: USA: Alaska, North Slope, Schrader Bluff formation | collected 2011-09 | reverse complement strand
TCATGATGCGCTGGGAGGGTTGCCGCCTTATCAATTTGAGGCGATGAAATCTTGAAGTTTTCCACTTCTATATGGTACTAAAATTGGGATGTTGACAGCACTCCTCCACTGCTCTTGGGATGGATAAAAGCCATCTTACGCCCCTCTTCCACCAGGGCGGTCTCATTGATGAGACGAACTCCCCTGGCTTTCAACTCCTGTAAAGCTGCATCAATATCTTCAACTTCTAAGCACAGGTGATGGATCCCGGCTCCTCGATTTTGGATGAATTTAGCCGTTCCGCTTTCAGGGTCGGTCGGCTGGACCAGCTCGACCTCGCTATCGCCACAGGGGAAGAATGCTACTTTGGCATGCTGGCTTTGCACTTCCTCCACATGCTCAAGATCCAAACCTAATATTCCCTGCCAGAATTCCGTAGCCTGCTCAATGTTTTCAACCGCGACTGCGATATGATTGATCTTCTTTATTTCCATAATACCTTTCTCCTACCTTCACGCCCAAACAGGGGGCTGGTATTCGCCCCAAACATCGCGTAAAACACCGCAGATCTCACCCAGAGTTACCTTCTGTTCCACACAGGTGATCATCAACGGAACGAGATTTTCTTCCGAACGGGCAGCGCTATTCAACTCGCCTAACAAAGCCTGAACGCGCTCATTATCGCGTTTTTTCTTGAATTCCCGCAAGCGTTCGATCTGCCCGCGTTCAATGGAAGGATCAATCTTGAGAGCTTCCATATCAATGGATTCTTCGATCTGGTAATCATTCACTCCCACCAGCACATGATGATGCCCTTCCAGCGCTTTCTGGAAGGAATAAGCCGAATCCTGGATCTCACGCTGAACGAATCCATTTTCAATCGCTGACAGCGCTCCCCCCATCTCATCAATCTGCTGGATATACTGGCGGGCACGCTGTTCAATTTCATCCGTCAGGTATTCCACCATATACGAGCCCGCTAGCGGATCGACCGTGTCTGCCACTCCAGATTCGTGCGCAATGATCTGTTGGGTACGCAAGGCAATACGCACTGATTTCTCCGTAGGCAGCCATAATGCTTCATCCATGGAATTAGTGTGTAATGATTGGGTCCCTCCCAGTACCGCAGCTAAAGCCTGGATGGTGGTTCTGACGATATTGTTCTCAGGCTGTTGTGCGGTCAGAGTTGAACCCCCGGTTTGGGTATGAAAACGCAGCCGCATGCTATTGGTGGATTGCGCTCCAAACCGATCGCGCATGATCGTTGCCCACAAGCGGCGGGCAGCCCGGAATTTTGCTATTTCCTCAAGAAAATCATTATGACAGGCAAAGAAAAAGGAAAGCTGTGGTGCAAAATCATCCACTTTTAAACCAGCTTTCATGGCAGTCTCAACATATGCAATAGCATTGGCAAGCGTAAAAGCCACTTCTTGCACGGCGGTAGAACCTGCTTCCCGGATGTGATAGCCGGAAATGCTGATGGTGTTCCAGCGAGGAATATTATTCTGGCAATACTGAAAGCTATCGGTTATCAACCGCATGGAAGGCTTGGGTGGGAAAATATAAGTTCCGCGAGCCACATATTCCTTAAGGATATCGTTTTGAATTGTGCCACGCAGTTTACTGGTTTCCACACCCTGTTTTTTCGCTACTGCCACATACATCGCAAGCAAAATCGCCGCGGGAGCATTGATGGTCATACTGGTCGATACCTTATCCAGAGGGATCTCATGGAAAAGCAGTTCCATGTCTTCGATGGAGGATATCGCCACACCTACCTTCCCCACCTCACCGGCTGCTATAGGGTCATCACTATCATAGCCGATCTGGGTGGGAAGATCAAAAGCAACGGAGAGCCCGGTCTGCCCCTGCTCCAGCAGGTACCGGTACCGTTCATTGGATTCTTGGGCGGTGGCATATCCGGCATATTGGCGCATAGTCCAGAACTTGCCACGATACATATTGGGTTGCACCCCGCGCGTAAAGGGGTATTCACCGGGAAAACCCAGTTTTTCCATATAATCCTGATCCTTTGGCAGGGCAACCTCCGGAACAGGAATGGAGGAAGGGGTCACAAAATCCGGTTCCCGTTCAGGATATTTTCCTACTACCGGGTTCAAAGTTTGCTGTTCCCAACGTTTTCGTTCGTCATCAATATGATTCATAAGCTCCAATCCATCTTTTTTCTGTAAGTATAGCCACCATGCAAATTTTGAAAAGTGACAAAACCTATTTATTCCCGTTGAAGATAAACATTGCTTTCTAATCAAACATTTTCAACGAAAAGATAGCCGCTTCATTGCCCCGCAGGATATATTCGCTGCATTTACTGCTGCTCTGCATTGGTTTCACGTGGGTACTAAGCAGCAGATCGCAGCCCTGACCACCAATATTCACCAGATCAAGGTGTTTTGGTCTTTCATCGAAATTTAACGCCACCATGATCTGCTCTTCCACCACACAACGGAAATAAACAAGGGTATTTGACGGCATGTTGGTAGCTGCCTCAAAATCTCCGCGCATGAGAGCGATATGTTCCTTTCTAAGATGCAGCAGCTCCTTATAAAAGTTCAGCAGGGAATGTTCATCTTCTGCCTGCTGCTGAACATTACGTGTTTGATAATCCGGATTGACAGCCAGCCATGGCTGGACGCTGCTGAACCCGCCAAAAGATGAGCCGTTCCACTGCATGGGTGTGCGGCAGCCATCGCGACCTTTATAAAAAGGATAATAGCGTTTGCCAACCGGATCTTGTATATCCTTCTTTTTAAACATTCCCTCGCGCATACCGATCTCTTCCCCATAATAAAGGAAAGGAGTCCCTCGCAGGGTCAGGAGCATGACTGCCGCTACTTTCAAGCGGGCATCATCCTGCCCCTTTGCATAGCGGCTGGCGGACCGGCGCACATCGTGATTGTTCAACACGTAATTAGGCCAGCATTTGCTCTCCAGGATAATCTCCCATGTTTTGATGGCTTTCAGAAATCTGGAAGCCTTCCACTTTCCACCCAAAAATTCCTCGAAGGAGAAAGCAGCATGCAGCAGATCATCCCCACAATATTGGGCAGCTTTTTTATAGGTCGCCATGAAGGTCTCACCCACCGCATAACGTTCAGGGTATTCATCTAACAGTGTTCGAATCTCCTTCAAGAGCGGGATCATTTCAGGCTGGTCGGTATCGTAGATGTGTCGCATACGGTCATGCGGGCGCAGCCCTATAAACTTGCGGGGGTTATCTGGGAAATCAGCATGTTTAAAATATGCTGAAAACACATCCAACCGAAAGCCATCCACCCCTTTTTCCAGCCAAAAGCGCAACACATCCAGCATCTCCTTGCGCACAAGCGGGTTGCGCCAATTCAGATCAGGTTGTTCTTTATAGAAATGATGGAAATAATACTGCCCAGTTGTTTCATCATACTCCCAACCTGATCCACCGAAAATAGAAAGCCAGTTATTGGGTACCTTACCATTACGCGGATCCTTCCAGATATAGTAATCACGGAATTTGCTATCGCGCGAGCTGCGGGCATCCAAAAACCAGGGGTGCTGGTCAGAGGTATGGTTGAGTACCAGGTCCATAATGATGTGGATATCCCGCTTGTGAGCCTGCCTTACCAGTGCATCAAAATCGCGCATGCTGCCGTATTTTGCATCGATGGTTCGGTAATCGCTGACATCATAACCAAAATCCACATCCGGAGAGGGGTAAATGGGCGAAAGCCAGATCGCATCAATTCCCAGATCCTGCAGATAATCCAGTTTTTCTATGATACCGGGTAGATCTCCAATGCCGTCTTGGTTTGTATCCATAAAAGAGCGAGGGTAAATCTGATAAATCACCCCATCACGCCACCACAACCGTTTCTTCATGGTATCCCTCTCCTTTTTCCTTGATTATAAATCAAGCATTGATAAAAGTTGAACTTGCTGCAATAAACAAATCATGTTAAAATATTCTTCGTTAGTTCCATCTATATCGAATACACCGGAAAGTGGGCGCCCCCCACTTTTCTTCATATTTATGAGAGGAATCTAAGTGGAGAGTAACGGACATGAAGAATGAAATAATTTTAGCCTTCAATGAGGTGCTTGAAGATAAAGGACTTCCGCGAGAGGTCATCTATGATGCCCTCCAATCTGCGATGGTTTCGGCTTATCGCAAATCTGTCAACGCATCCACCGCCCAGCAGGTGATCGCTAAAATCGACCTTGAAAAAGGCGAATTCCAGATCTTCGCAGAAAAAGAAGTTGTGCAAAGTGTTCAGGATGATCGAACGGAAGTCGTTCTGAAAGTTGCCAAAGAATACGAACCCAATGCGGAGCTGGGAGATATGGTACTGGTTGAAAGTACTCCCGAAAATTTTGGGCGCGTTGCCGCTCAGACAGCCCGTCAGGTGATCCAGCAGAAGATCCGTGAAGCGGAACGCCAAATGCAGCTTGATTACTATGCCAAACAGGTCGGAGAGATTATCAGTGGTGTAGTGCAAGCTACCGGTTCGCACGGGCTCACCATCGGGTTGGAAATGAAGGCAGAAGGAACTATGCCGCGCAAAGAGATGATCCCTTACGAACGCTTCCGCATTCATGATCGTGTGCGCGCTCTGGTAGCGGAAGTGAAAGATTCGCCACGCGGACCACAGATCATCCTCTCCAGAACACATCGCGATTTTCTGCGCCGATTGTTGGAAAACGAAGTACCCGAGATATTCCATGGCATTGTGGAGATCCGCTCCATCGCACGTGAACCCGGGCAACGCGCTAAGGTGGCTGTTTCTGCCACCCAGCAGGGTATTGACCCGGTAGGTGCTTGCGTTGGTCAGCGCGGCGTCAGAATTCAAGCTATCGTGCGTGAACTACATGATGAAAAGATTGATGTTATTGAGTGGAACAAAGACCCTCATTTATTCATCGCCAAGGCACTCAGCCCGGCACGCGTCAACGGTGTTTACCTCAATGAAAGCCATAAAGAAGCAAAGACCGCTCTAGTAGTGGTGCCCGAAGACCAACTTTCACTGGCGATTGGGCGCGATGGGCAGAACGCACGGCTTGCAGCACGCTTGACAAGCTGGCGCATTGACATCAAGAGTTTGCCAGAAGCTGTATCTGATTGGCTGTTCGCACTGCATAACGAAGCAGAGCTGGCTGAAAAAGCCCAGCGCTACCAGGAAGAGATCATTAAAGCAGAAGAAATCATGACCCGCAAAACAGAAGGTCGTATCCTCAATATGGATGATTACGACGTTCTGGTCAAATTCGTTGACATGATGGAAAGAGACCTCCTCTCAGAAAGACAAGAGTTCCAAGCAGAACGAGAAAAGATCATTCAGGAGGCTTTGAAAGAGATTCCTCGACCTGCATTTAATATTGAACTGAATGATGAGATCTTGCCTGAAAGTGTGCATACAATATTAGATGACGGCGGTATCCACAATCTTGGTGAATTAGCTCTTGCCATGAAAACCAAACCAGATTCCATCCTGGGGCTGCCCGGGATCGGTCCTAAGACTCTAGAGAAGATCGAAGAGATCATTAATAATCTCAGTGACCTGATTCCTGCTGAACCGGAAGTTGTAGAAACAGTACAACTGGAAGAAGAACTTCCCACAACGCTTGAATCCGCGGAAATGGAAGTGATTGAACCTGAAGTAGAACAGATCGAAGCGTCTATTCCTGTGGTCGAAGATGCGGTCGAAGAAGTGCTGGAAGAGGAAACTGAAGCTGCATCTGAGGAAGAAGAACCCAACCAGGAATTATCCTTCGAAGAAATGTTCAACCTCGAATCACAAAAGCTTACCAATAAAACCTTTTCTGAAGAAGAATTCGACGAATCTGATGATAAAGATGACAAGAAAAAGAAGAAACGAAAATATCAAGAGATCGAATACGATCCCGATCTGGATTTGACCCTCGTCAAGAAGAAACACAAACGAGGTGATGAAGGTTGGGGTTGGGAAGAAGAAGGATAGTGATCAGAGAACGGTAGTGAATAAACAACAACTGTCCAAAAAACACATGCCGGTACGGACCTGCGTGGGATGCCGTGAGGTTCTTTCCAAAAAAGAGCTGGTCCGTATCGTACGAACGACAGAAGGGATCATGATTGATCCCACAGGAAAGTTAAATGGTCGTGGAGCGTATTTACACTCCAGAAAAGAATGTTGGGAGCGAGCACGAAAAGGAAGCCTGGCAAACGCATTAAAAGTGGTCCTTAGCAAGCAGGATATAGAATATTTGAATAATTATTTTAATAACCTGCCGGAGAATATCTGAAAATGCGAGCTTGAGTCTTTAGCCAGTGTAACCCAATCAGGTCACCTCGCTCACCAAAAAGAAAATAGAAACAAGGCATGCATAGGGGAGCAGCATCAATGGAGGCAAATATGAGCGAGAACACAAAAAAGACCGTAGAATTACCCGCAAGCATCACTATCAGAGACCTTGGGGAACGGATTGGTTCAAGCCCAATTCAGATCATAAAGATTTTAATGAACAATGGTGTGATGGCAAACATCAACCAGATCATTGATTTTGACACCGCCGCAGTAGTTTGTGCTGAATTGAACATGGATGCTGCGCTTGAAATACCCGAAATATCAGAAGAAGAACATGGCGAGATTCCTCTATGGCGAAAGCTGATTGAAGATGAAGCCCCCGAGAACTTGGTTAAACGCCCCCCGGTGGTTACCATTCTAGGTCATGTTGATCATGGGAAGACAACCCTGCTGGATGCCATCCGCCATACCAACGTGGCAGGGGAAGAATCAGGCGGGATCACCCAACACATTGGCGCTTACCAGGTTGTTCATAACAGCCGCAAGATCACATTCCTGGATACACCCGGGCATGCTGCGTTTACCGCCATGCGCGCCCGTGGTGCACAGGGCGCTGACATTGTGGTGTTGGTGGTAGCAGCCAATGATGGTGTTATGCCGCAAACAAAAGAAGCGATCGCTCACGCCAAAGCAGCGCGTGTGCCCATTATCGTAGCATTGAATAAAATTGATCGTGATGACGCCAACCCTGATATGGTGAAGAAACAACTGGCAGATGCCGGGCTGGTTTCAGATGAATGGGATGGAGATACCATCATCGTCCCAGTTTCTGCTAAGATGAAAATGGGGCTTGAGGATCTGCTGGAAGCCATCACGCTGGTGGCAGATAGCAATACCATCCTAGCAAACCCCAAAGGAAAAGTGATCGGGACGGTCATCGAAGCGAAAGTTGATAAAGCGCGCGGCGTGGTCGCAACTCTGCTGGTCCAAAATGGAACATTGTACCTGGGTGATGCCGTGGTAGTTGGATTGTCACACGGTAAGATCAAAGCCATGTACGATTATTATGGAGAAAAGATCGAAGAAGCCGGTCCTGCTACACCCATTCAGATCCTGGGTTTGAACGAAGTTCCGCAGGCAGGCGATCTGTTCCAAGTAACCGCATCCGATAAGGAAGCACGTGCCATTGTAGAGGATCGCAAAGCCAAAATCGCGGAAGACAAACAGAAAAAGAAACAAGCCAGTCTTGAAGATATTTTCAGCCGTTTTCAAGCGGGTGAATTACGTGACCTGCGCCTGATCATCAAGGCAGATGTACAAGGATCACTCGACCCCATCATCTCAACATTAAATGACATTGATCAGAAAGAGATCAAGATCAACGTGCTGCACGCTGAAACCGGGAATATTAGCGAAAGCGATATCATGCTGGCTTCCGCTTCTAATGCAATTGTGGTTGGCTTCAATGTCGAAGCAGACTCTTCTGCGAACAAATTAGCTGAAGCAGAGGGTATTTCTATTCGCCTTTACAGCATCATTTACCGCCTCACGGAAGATATTGAGAAAGCCTTGAAAGGGATGCTTGAACCCGAAAAGCATGAGGTAGTTCTTGGAAAAGCACACGTTCTGGCAGTTTTCTCCTTCTCAAAAGTTGGTAAAATTGCAGGCTGTAAAGTGATAGAAGGTATCATTCGCCGCAATGCCAGCATGCGGGTTATCCGTAATGGGCAGACCATCTTTGAAGGGGAGGTGGCTTCCTTGCGAAGAGAAAAGGAAAACGTACGCGATGTGCGTGAAGGGTTTGAATGTGGAATCCGCGTGAAAGGATTTAATGATTTTTCTGAAGGTGATATCCTCGAGTGCTACACCTTCGAGGAAGTACCGGCTGGATAGATCAAAAAACAGGGTAGAAAATGCCATCTAAAACAAGATTAAAAAGGATTGCTGATAGAATGCAGCAGGACCTTACGGAGATGTTTGTACGTGGCGTGGTACATGACCCACGCTTGGAAGGTATCTATATCACAGATATTAACGTGGACCGAGAATTGGCATTTGCCAATATCTTTGTATCTGCATTGGAAGGGCAGGAAAGAGAAGCAGAAATCCTGGCAGGTTTGAATCATGCAAAGGGATACCTCCGCAGTCAATTAGCCAGTAAAATCGAGCTGCGCACCTTCCCCGAACTGCGTTTCTTTTGGGATCCCACACCGGAACGCGCTGAACGAATCGAGCATTTGCTTGATAGCATTCAAGCAGAACGAGAGAAGAAAGACCCCTTGAATGACTGAAACACCTTCCAATAGCCAGCAGCTTCTGCATGTTATCCAGAATGCCACGCATGTCACCCTGATATCTCACATCCGACCTGATGGGGATGCAATTGGATCACTGGTTGGTATGGGATTAGCTCTTCGCGCCTATGGGAAAGATGTGTTCCTTGCATTTGAAGAGACGCTACCCCAGCGCTTTCGTTTTATTGAAGAAAAAGAAAAAAAGGGCACATACTCTTCAGAGAGTCTGCTGATCGCACTGGATTGTGCTGATCAAAAACGCATGCCAAAACATTTCCATGAAAAAAAAGTGGATATTAATATTGACCATCATGCCACCAATGAATCATTTGCTGCAATCAACTATGTGGATCCCAATGCGTCAGCTACAGCCGAGATTGTGACAGAACTGTTAATCACCTGGAATATTCCAATCCCTGCAGCGGCAGCCAACGCTTTGCTGATGGGGATCATCACCGATACTATCGGTTTTCGAACACCCAACACAACCCCACATACCCTCAAAACGGCTGCCTTCCTGATGGAAAAGGGCGCTAACCTGACCGATACCTACCAGCAGGCGTTATCCGATACATCCTGGGAAGCCAGTATCCTGTGGGGATTAGCTTTAAACAAGCTTCAAAAAGATGGAAATATCATTTATACTGTAATCACCTGTGAAGATCGGCAAAAATCTGGCTTCACAGGCAGGGATGATGCCGACCTTACCAATTTTCTAAGCAGTATCCAAGACGCTGACGTATCGATACTCTTCAACCAGCAGGATGAAAACTCTGTAAAAGTGAGTTGGCGTTCACGTACTGACATCAATGTCGCAAATATAGCTGCAGAATTTGGAGGAGGTGGTCATCCGGCTGCCGCAGGAGCTGAAATCGAACTACCATTACAACTAACCCAGCGAAAAGTATTAGAAATTACCAAAACTTGTATCAGCAATGTAAATTAGGAGTAGATGAATGGATGATAGAAGGAATCAATTAAAGGATACTGTTTCAGGTGTTTTAGTAGTAGATAAACCCATAGGAATCACTTCCCATGATGTTGTACAGATCATTCGTCGTGGAACCCGCATTAAACGAGCCGGTCATACCGGTACACTCGACCCGCGGGCGTCGGGAGTTCTGGTCATTTTGCTGGGACCTGCTGTTCGTTTGAGTGAATATGTATCCGCAGAAGACAAACGGTATCAGGCTGTCATTCAGCTTGGTAAGAAAACCGATACTTACGATGAAGAGGGAGTAATTACAGGTACTTCTCCTGTAGATATCAGTACCGAACAATTCGAAGAAGCACTAAAAGGGTTCATCGGTGAAATTGAGCAGGTACCTCCACCTTATTCTGCCGTGAAGGTAAACGGTCGTAAAGCATACGAAATGGCACGCAAAGGTGAAGAGGTTGAACTTGAACCACGCATCATCCATGTCCACGATCTTGAACTGCTGGAATGGGATCCACCTCAGGCATTGGTAGATGTACATTGTTCTTCAGGAACCTATGTGCGTTCACTCGCCAATGATCTGGGTGAGGTATTGGGGTGTGGGGCTATGCTGGCAGGGCTACGCCGGACAAAGAGCGGAAAATTCACGCTCAAAGATGCTATTCCACTGCGCAAACTTACCGAAGCATTTGAGGATGGCACCTGGTATAAATATTTGATCCCGGCAGCAGATGCGTTGGGTGAATGGCCTACTATATATCTCACGCCTGAAGAAGTAGATCTGGTTCGCCACGGGCATCGCATCGCCAGACCGGAAAAAATCGGAGACCTTGCCAGAGCGATTACCGATCAAAGCGAATTGGTCGCTTTGATGCAGTATGACGAAGAAAGTGGAGAATACCAACCTAAAAAAGTTTTTTTCTCATAGACGTGAGCACTTACAACCATAACACCACTTCACGAATCACAATTGGATCGTTTGATGGCATGCACATCGGTCATCAAACGATCATTCATCAACTCGTCGCCCAAGCCCATTCCCACCATCAGCAGGCGGTAGTGATTACCTTTTTTCCCAATCCGGTTGTTCTCTTTAAGAATATCAAAACCCCCTTTTACCTCACCAGTGACCTTGAGAAACGCGCGTTGTTGCAAGAAATGGGCGTGGATGAGACTATCATTCTCCCGTTCGACCAGGAACTAGCCTCTACCAGTGCAGAGGATTTCGTTCACAATCTCTATGAAAAATACCACTTCGATACGGTCTATATTGGTTATGATTTCCGTTTCGGCGCCAACCGTGAGGGTGATGCACAGAAGCTACAAGAGTATGGGCAAAAATATGGATTCTCTGTCGCGATTCAGAACCCGGTATTACAAGCAGATCTTCCCGTCTCCTCCAGTCTTATACGACAAAGCATTGCAGCTGGAGAAGTAGAATCTGTATATCAGCTGCTCAATCGCTGGTATTCACTTACTGGTGAAGTAGTTCACGGCGATGGGCGGGGAAAAAAGATCGGCATTCCAACCGCTAATATCACTAGTGCACCACAGAAGTTGCTGCCAAAGGATGGCATCTATGCCACACGAATTAAAATTGATGAGAATGTGCGCCCCGCCGCAGTAAGCATCGGTGTTCGTCCAACCTTCTATGACAATCTGGTTCCCCGTACGGTTGAAGCATATATCCTCGATTGGGATGTCGATATCTATCAAAAAACCGTCACACTGGAATTTATCCAACGCTTACGTGATGAACTAAAATATGAAAATGCACAATCACTGACCGCTCAAATTGAAAAAGACATCCTGTTGACTAGGGAAATTGTAAGCAATGGAAAATAAACGGCATATTTACCTTCTGGATAGTAAAAAGATCAGTCCTGAGACCATCGCCGTTACATTCGCAAAAACTTCCCGTTCCCCGCAATCCTTTGAACAAATTGCCCAAGAGCTCTCGGATGAGAGCAGCGCTCAATTCCACGAAAAATGGGTGGTCGGTTATGGTCACGCATCCATAGCAGAACATGCTGTTTTACATATCGCCGTCGAGAATATTTCACGTTTGGCGGTGGAATGTCTGGAATCAAACCGACTGGCATCTTACACAGAAAAATCATCACGCTACCAAGTTTGGGATGCGGAGAATTTTTTTACTCCGGATGAGCTGAAAGATTCTCAATTCTCCGCTCTGTACCATGATACCGTACACATGCTTTTTCAACGATACCAGAAAGCCATCCCGGTCCTGCAAAAAACGATTGAAGCAACCAAACAGGCTCAGGGAGAATCCATTTCTGAACGCGAGGTGCACGCCTGCTGTATGGATGTGTGCCGTTATTACCTGCCAGCAGCAGCCACTGCCAACGTCGGCATCACCATCAATGCCCGCTCTCTGGAGAACGCGCTGTGCAAGATGCTCTCGCATCCACTGGCAGAAGTTCGGCAGATCGGCAGCGAGATAAAACAGGTAGCTATCACTCACCTGCCCACATTGGTGAAATATGTGGATGAAATAGCTTATCTGAAACAGGCAGAAGAACGAACCACCCAGCTCGCGCAGAAACTGAATCCTTCGTATTCCAAAGAAACGGATCAATGGTGCACTCTGGTTGATCACGATGTCCGATTTGAGGATCACATCTTGAACGCACTGCTGTACCGTTTTGACAGCACGTCCTTTTCGCACAATGAGAGTTCTTTTCAAAAAATGCCACAAAAACAACAAGAGGAATTGCTGGATATTCTCTTTGGCAAACTTGGAGAGCATGATATCCCGTTGCGCGAACTGGAATACAGCTGGTTCCTTTTTGACATCCTGATGGATCAGGGCGCTTACTTTGAATTCAAGCGCCACCGCATGATGACGCAAACGGTGCAGCCTTTATCACCCCATGATGGGTTTGCCATCCCTCGTTTGATCACCCAGGCTGGTCTGGAAGTGGATTTTCGGGAAGCGATGCAAATGGCTAAAGCCGCTTACCAACAGATTGCGCAGGTAGAAAGGGCAGCAGCCTCTTACGTAATCCCAAATGCCTTCAACCGCAGAGTGCTTTCGGCTATTAACCTGCGCAGTGCGCTGCACCTCATCCAGCTCCGCACAGCACCCAACGCCCATTTCGCAATAAGGCGAGTCGCCAACCGCATGGCTGAGTTGCTAAGAGAACAAATGCATCTTTTCACCCCTTACTTCAAACCCCAAACGGATGAAACCTGGCAACAGATCGAAGACGATTATTTTTCAACTACCAAGATCTACTAAAACAAGACCCTCTCACCCCTCACTTTCAACCAAGCCGCCTGAAAATAGCTCTTTTTTCTTATACAATAATGATGGAAATCCACTAACAGGTTGCCTATAGTAATGGTATAAAAAGAGACAGGATAAGCTTATTTATCTTGAGGAGAGGCGAGATGAGCAAAATAGAATTCGTTATTAAAAGAAATGGTGTCAAAGTTCCCTTTACGCCGCAGCGCATTACCAACGCGATCTATCGCGCCGCCGTTGCAGTGGGAGGGCGCGATCGGGAAACCGCTGAACAATTAACAGAACAGGTAGTCACCTATTTAGAGGAGAATTTCCCATCCGGTCAGTATCCATCCGTGGAAGACGTTCAAGATGCGGTCGAAAAAATGCTGATCGAAAATGGGCACTCCAAGGTAGCCAAAGCTTACATTCTATACCGCGATGAACGCGCTCGTATGCGCGCCAACCGTAAAGAACAGACTATTCAACCCTCTCAAAATATCCCTTGGGCGAAGATCTGGCAGGTGCTCGATTGGGCATCCTCGCGTGATTTACACACCATCGAAAAATACAACCAGCGTATCAAAACTGGCGACGCTTGTGACGTGGTGCGTGAATCGGAGATGTTTTACGAGGAAGATATCAAAATTGCTGCCAATATGATCCTGGCACACAAAGATAGGGTCAAGATCGTCCTGATAACCGGTCCTTCGTCCTCCGGCAAGACCACCTCAACCATCAAACTCGGCAATGTACTTCAGCAAAATAATGTCAATCTTGTCACGTTGAACGTTGATCACTATTTTTTTGACCTCGATGACCACCCCAAGGATGAGTTTGGTGATTATGATTATGAAACACCCCAGGCATTGGATTTGGAACTCATCAGCGAACATCTGGTTAACCTTATCAATGGGAAAGAAGTGCACATCCCATTCTATAATTTCAAGACAGGCAAACGCCTGCTCAATCACACTCCCATGAAGCTGGCAGAGAACGATGTTATTCTGATCGACAGCTTGCATGGCATGTACCCTGCCATGACACAGGGTGTGGAAGATGATCGTAAATTTAAACTATTTCTGGAACCCCTTCTGCAGATGAAAGATGATGAAGGGAAATATATTCGCTGGACGGATATTCGCCTTTTACGCCGCATACTGCGCGATTCCGCCTACCGTTCGCTGGATCCAGAAAGCACCCTGACACACTGGCATTATGTGCGCACCAGCGAACTGCGTACCATCATCCCCAATATAAACCGGGCAGATTACATCATCAACAGTGCCATGCCATACGAGATCTCAATCTACAAACCAAAATTATTGCAATACTTTGAGAAATGGCCCGAAAAATTCGAAGATGATCCTTTGCGCGAGGACGCCTACGAACGCTCGGTACGTATTCTTTCACTCTTGAAGAAGATCGAACCAATCACAGATGATTCCATCGTGCCTGGTGATTCCGTCTTGCGCGAATTCATCGGTGGTAGCACGTTGAATTATCATTAGAACATGCCATTCGCAGTTGTTTTCTATCTGGACGGTGAGAAATCAACCCCTCTCAAGCAGATCACGCTTGAATTAGCCAAAGAGGGTGTTGCGCCCTATCTGCATGAATCGGAGATCCCACCTCATCTCACCCTTGCCATCTATGAGCAGTTGGATTGCCAACCCTGTGAAGAAAAGATCGCTCACCTTGCAGGTCAAACCCATGGGTTTGACCTGACCTTCTCATTCTTAGGAATATTCCAAGCGAGTAATCCGGTCGTTTTCACCGCACCCACGGTTACCGAAAAGCTGCTGCAATATCACCGCGAGATCCATGCCCTGTTGAAAGAGGATGCCAGGGAAGCATGGCATCTTTATGAACCGGGTATTTGGGTTCCACACTGCTCTCTGGCAGTGGATTTTGACCCGGAAAAGTTGCCACAAGCGGTGCAAATTTGCCGCAAACTGGATCTGCCCCTCACCATCCCGGTGGAATCGATCGGGGTGGTACAGTTCGAGCCCGTCTCCCCCGTATATAAGTACCACCTCCAATTGGGTGAGTGAAGGCAAGCAGACCTAGCGGTTATGCTGTTGTTCTTTTAAGTAAGTGGATGCCTGGATCTTAATACGGGGGTGCATCACAAAATATTGACGTCCATCTTGCACACGTTGCGCATGTGGTTCAATTGTTCCGGCTGCAATCTCATGGATACCAGCCAGCATGGTAGAAACCATCTCCACTTCCAATTTCATGCGAATGGTCGAGAAAGTTTCACCCTTTGATGGTGTATACGACACGACTTTTATAATCGGACCTGTATCCACGCCCTTATCCATATAGTGTAGGGTAACGCCAAAACCAGCACGTTCCAACGCACCTTCCAAAGCTGTCCATTCAACCACATCCATGCCCCGATAAGGGGGAAGAACGCCGGTATGGCAGTTCAACACACCCAGCCTGGGGATATTTAATATATTCTGCCTGATCAACCCCCCTCCGGTGAACGCGATCAGATCAGGTTGTTTTGAGCTGAGGAAGTCCTCGCTTTTTTTATCGCTGAGATCTTTACATGTCAGGTAAGGTATAGCATGATCCTTTGCCAGCGTTCGCAAAGTACCAGGGGGAAGATTCACGCTGCGCGCCAGTTGTGCCAGATTTTCCCTCTCCACACCTGCAAATGCCTTTTCGCGCAGCAGATATTTACGGATAAACTTCTGTAGCAATCGTCGCCCATCCCGGCGAAATTCCGATCGAACGCGCCGTAAATTCCAGTGGTTGCGCACCACTACCCCCACCACTTCAACAGAAGAGTCGTGCAGTAAACCATGCAGCACCAAGCGTGAATACAAACTGGTATGGATGGGAGCAAACAGGATCACGCGCAGCATTTTTGCATCTCCTGAAAAGTGTACTCTTGTTCTGCCAGGGATGTAAGCAAGGGGATCACAGACCTCACAGTGAACAGGGAGTGATACTCCTTCCAAAACCATTCATTCATCTTGAGAGCCGCATTCAAAAACCGCCAATCCTGATGGAGCAACGCATAGTTACTGAACACAAGAGCATAACAACAACGTTCCTCCCACATCTGGGCAGAGGTCAAAGCTGCGCCATAGCGAGTAAGAGCATTTTCTCTTTTTACTTCCACATGCCGCAAGATCAGTTCGAGGTTTTGCTGAAGAAATAGGTCATCAGATGTTTGAGCATGAAGCATGCCCCACAGCATAGAAGCACTTCCTGCAGTCAGGCTTCCTTTGTGGATGATGCGATCGTCTTCCAGCGTTTCACGCCAGGTCGTGATTTGTTCGGTCATCACAAGATCCACTTTTTCAGGTTGGGATAGGTTGGGATAGTGTGCAACAATCCCAATGGTTGGCAGCATTTCCAATAAGTGGAAAAACAGCCAAGGATTTGTCGTATCCGAAAATTGCCCATTCGAGCTCTCAACTTCCTTGACAAGGGAATGCGAATGCTTTCGAATGAAATCCAGGATGGTTTCAGAGCTGAGATAGCGTTCAGAGAAAGCATCACTGAGCGCAAGCAATACATTTCTCATTTCTTTTTCTCCCCCAACTCACTAATATCTATACGCATACTCTTGCCATCCAACCCGACCAGCCCTTCACCGCTTATATACAGATCATGCTGGCTCATCTCCCCGGATGGACAGCTGATGACCCCATACTTGAACACCTGCACAGGTCGGTAAAAATCTTTTTTGAATTGGTAGATGACCTGCCAGTTAAATGCGTCACGACTGACAAGCACCTGGCTGTAAGGCGAGGTGATGCCCTCCCCTTTTTCAACGGTTGTGAATGCCACATGCAATCCTTCCGTAGTGGTCGTCCCGTACCAACTAGAATTTGCAATCTGCATCCCTTTTTCAAGCGCCCCGCTGCTACGGCTCATGCGGCAGGCATAATTTTGCTCCAGGTTTGAATCGGTGATCCAGCATACATATTGTTCGGTGAAAAACACCCGCACCGCCCGCCAGGTTTGTTTCCCATCCCCATAACGCGTAAATGTCTTGAAGAGGTCGCGCGTGCAGAGAATATAACATTCTCCGCTGAAGTCGCCTACCGTAACCCAGAAAGTTTCCTCTTCATAAGGATCCCGGTAGATACCATGCACATGCCGAATACCCGCAGCAGGGAAAGCATAAGCGATTTCCCAGTGGTCCATCCGCGGGGCAACGCGCCAGATACGAACTGCCTGGCGAGCAGAATTCATAAAATATTCCCCAAAATAGATGTTCCCCTGCCTGTCTTCACAGAGCGATCCATGCAGCACACAATCTCCATTGATTGTGAAGAGAGGTTTGGGAATGCAACTGTCTTCCAGTTGATATACCGTGCCAGCACGGATACCCAGAATTTTCCCGAACCGGTTCCCATAAATATTGCATTTATCAGCACGAAAAGCGCGTGTGGTCGCCCGAGAAAATCCAAAAATATCACGCGGAGAGTGAAATGGGAATTTCGCACAGTATTTCCAGCTTTGCCCTGAGCGTACCCATATCTCCCTTCCGGATGTTCCCCACAGGCGCTGATCTTCATCAACATGATGAAGAATGGTCATTTTGGGATACCGCTCAAGAATACGCAAGCGCGCATCTAAGCCTTGGTTCAAGTTGTGCTCGGGGTGAAAAGGCAATCGTTAAATCCTCATTTCTCGTTATTTTCTTGCAGAAGCTGTTTCACAGCCTGGCATGTAACGGCTGAGTTATCCGTAATGATGGCATCACTGCCTTTTCTTAAATAGTGTTTTAGACGTGGCTCAGGGGTGGGATCAAGCGGGCAAACCAGTATGCCCCGGCGATGAGCAGTTTGAATATAGTGGGGATTGAGCCATAAGATCGGAAAGAAGGGACCTACCATATCCACCTCTTTGGGTGGAGATATTTTGCTCATCGTGATCAAACCGATTGGCATATCGGCTTCAACTTTGCGCACGCTTAAGATGCGCTGCATGCTGAAAGAAAGAACGATGGTTCTTTCGAGCACGCCTGCATTTTTCAATTCCGCCAGCAATTGCTGGCAAACCTTCTCCTCCAAAAAACGGTCGCTTTTCAATTCAAGCGCCAGAGCAACATCTTTTGGAAGAACAGCAGCCGTCTCTTCTAAAAATGGTATCCGTTCCGCTTCAAAACCTGCCATGTGATTAAAAGCGGATACGCTCTTAATCTGCGTAGAAGTGAGATCTGCAATATTCCCGCTCCCATCCGTTGTTCTATCAAGCGTGGCATCATGGATACAGATAAATTTACCGTCTTTGCTTAAATGCAGATCGGTCTCTAAAATATCCGCGCCATCCTGAAAAGCACGTTGAAAAGCTGTCAGCGTATTCTCCGGGCAGGCAGCCCGATTGCCTCGATGTGCCATCACATAAGGTTTGTTCTTATCCGGGATCTCTAATTTTCTTTGCATAATGAACCCTCTCCAATCTGATTTTAACACCAGAAAGCGAGCTGCTGAAATCTCAATATCCTGTATACTAAAAAAGGAGGATATCCCAACCCATGCAACCGATACCCTTCATACCTTCTGGGGAAAGAAGTTTTCGCTATCCACTCAAACGCTATCTGCCACCCTACTACAGCGGCATCCTGACCGAATGGCTGAACGAAAATGGCAGCGAGAATTGTGATGTATTGGATCCGATGGGAGCCAACCCTCTGTACACGTTGGAAGCCGCCAGTGCAGGTCATCGTGTATTCCAGGCACAGAAGAACCCTCTGCTGCGGTTGATGACGGAAGTGTTAGCTAAAGGACATAAAGAGGAAGAATTCCAAAAAGCCGTTCATATCCTGCTCAATCAAGAATGGCATGGTGAAAAATTGGAGAAACACATCCAGGAGTTATACCAAACGGAATGTCGTCAATGTAAGGCTATCATACCTGCAGAAGGATTTATCTGGAAAAAAGAACTCTCCGAACCAAGTTCAGTTGTTTTTATATGTCCCCATTGTGGGGAAAGCGGTATCCACGCGGTTAATGAAAATGACCTGGCACGGCTCTCTCAAATTGGAAACAGTGCCATGTACCGCTCGCGCGCACTGCAACGCTGTTTATTAGAAGATACAGACATTCAAAAACATGTTGAATATGCCCTGACATGTTACACACCACGAGCACTGCACGTCCTTGTAATTTTATTCAATACACTCGATCGCCTGCAGATCAGCCAGGATGAACGCTCCATGATCGCTGCCATTCTCAGCGAGGTGTGCGACCTGGCTTCTTCCTTATGGCATTGGCCTGATCGCAATTTTCACCCTCACCAACTTAGCCTGCCAGCAGTTTATTTCGAGAAGAATATTGAACGTGCCATCTCTCAGGCTATCAGAACCTGGACGGATTTTCGGGAAACCTGTGATGTCACAGCTTTCCCGACTATTCCAACTCGAACGCACAGCCTGTGTATCTTTGATCGAAAAGAAATCGAAGACCTTTTCGTTGATGAAAATGCTTCCCGCGGATGTCATTATTTCTGTGTTTTTCCGCGCCCCAATCAAGCCTTCTGGACCTTTTCAGCGGTTTGGTCAGCCTGGCTTTTGGGTAAAAAAACAGCAGAAGGGATGCTGAATACCCTGTCACGCCAGCGGTATGGATGGTATTGGTTCGCGCAAGCTTTATGCACAACCTTCGACAGCATTGAACCCATCATGGATAATAACAGTAAAATATTTGGACTCTGTCTGGACCTCACGCCTTCTTATCTGCTCGCCTCACTGGCTGGAACCGCGAAAGCCGGATTTCACCTGCAGGGTTTTGCTGCTCAAAACAACAGCGCCCACCTGCAATATGTGTGGCAAAAGAACCTCTCCCCCGCACAAACATCTGAACAGCAATTGCATTCCATCGTCTCTGCTTTTTTAACGCATAAAGCAGAACCGGTCTCATTTAATGATATTTTTGCATATACCATTACATCCTTGAGTGATGCAATGGCTCTCCCGCTGCAGGCGGAAAATGAAGATTCTGATCTGTATAATACTGTAATCCGTGACCTGCAATCCGTGCTGGCTGATAGAACGGTATTCCGGCAACTTTCAAAAGGGGGGATCACCAGCGGGAAATGGACACTGGTTCATCCGATCAAACAGGAGCTTTCTAATGACGACCGCATCGAACTGGAGATCATCCAATTGATCCAGAGGCAACCAGAACTGAAGTTCCAGAACATGTACGCAGAACTATGCCAGATGTTTCCCGGTTTTCTCACCCCAGATAAAGAACTGTGCATCGCATGTTTGAATTCCTATGCGAGACGCACGCGGCTTGGCAGGTTGACCTATATGCTTGATGCCGATGAACATCCACAAAAAAGGGAAGGGGAAATGCAGGAAATACGTTCTCTCCTCCACCAAATCGGCAAGAAATTGGGATTAGAGATAGAACAGAAAGACTCTCTCACCTGGTATGACCAGCAGGGACAACCTCTCTATCAATTCTTCATCACATCCAATGCGGTATTCACTCCCCTGCTCATGAACAGGATCCAAAAGGAAGCCTGTACGCCCGTGATCATCTTTCCTGCCAGTCGTTCTCGATTGATACTTGAGAAACAAAAGCGCAATCCGTTGCTGGAAGAAACCTTGAGGAAAGATTGGCATCTGGTGAAATACCGTCATATCCGCAAGATGGGTGAGCAGGACCTGCTCACGATCCAAGCATGGCAGGATATGCTGGATGCAGATCCCCCGTTGTGGGAACCCGCAACGCAGCTTAAATTCCTGTAGAAGGAGGATATCCCAAAAAATCAAAAAAATATAATTGTTTTTAAAAGTGGGGGAGAACTTCAAAAAATATCCCTAAATTGATGCAGAATCCCAAAAATATTCGAATTTCTCGTGCAAAATGGAAGATAAAAAGAGGCTGTTCTACTTTTTAGACAGTCTCTTCTTTTTTTTGCAAAACATTCGACTTTAGGAAATGATCTCACCGATAAAGGGTATTTCTTTTTTAACGAACTGCTGAATCTCTTTCGGTGATTCAAGCGCCAACGCCCCTTGCGCTAACGCGATCATATCCTGAGAATCCAGGTTGCGGATAATCTGTTTCACCAATGGAATGAAGGGAGGGCTCATGCTGAACTCATCCAACCCTAAACCAATCAAGATCGGTGCCGCCAGGGGTTCACCTGCCAGCTCACCACACATACCAACCCATTTTTTCTCCTGGTGCGCCGCATCAATCACCATCTTGATCAAACGCAGCACTGCTGGCTGAAATGCGTCTGACAGTTCAGCAACCTTGGGATTGGTCCTGTCGGCTGCCATGGTATATTGGCTGAGATCATTGGTACCGATCGAGAAGAAATCCACTTCTTTTGCTAGCTGGTCAGCGACCACCGCCGCGGAGGGAATCTCAACCATGATCCCGATTTCGGCATTTCTGGCAAAGGCAATGCTCTCCGCGGTCAATTCAGCCTTACATTCTTCGACAACTGCTTTTGCAACCCGTACATCGGACAATGTTGCAACCATGGGGAACATAATCTTGAGATTATGACCCACCCCTGCTCGTAAAGCAGCCCTCAGTTGCGGTTTGAAAATATCAGGTCGATTCAGACACAAACGGATGGCGCGTTCCCCCAGGAAAGGATTCATTTCCTTTGGTAAGTTAAGGTATGGAATCTCCTTGTCACCACCAACATCCAAGGTACGCAGTACGACCGGTCGATCCCCAAAAACATCCAAAATAGCTTTATATGCTTGATATTGTTCCTCTTCAGTGGGTAAAGAATTCCGTTCGAGATACAGGAACTCTGTTCGCAGAAGCCCTACGCCTTCCGCACCATTTTCCACTGCAAATTTGGCATCTTCCACGTTTCCGATATTCGCAACAATCTCGAATTCCACACCGTCTTTTGTTTGGGCAACATCATGGGCAAATTTCAACGCTTCCGTCTGCACATTTCGGCTGGTCTCAAGACGCTGGCGATAGATTTGTTCTGTCTGTGTATCCGGGTCAATGACCACTTCTCCCTTGGTACCATCCACGATCAATTTTGTACCGGATAGCACCTTTATTATTTCATCCCCGACACCAGCAATAGCTGGTAAGCCAAGCCCGCGCGCTAGAATGGCTGTATGGGATGTCGCTGATCCCTGAGCAATACAAAAACCCAACACCAGACTTTTATCTAGTAATACGGTATCAGAAGGAGTCAAATCATCTGCCACGATGATGGATGGTTCGTGCAACCCTTCTGTAGGAGATTCTGCGATTTTCATTAAAGCCCGCAACACGCGATTTGCGACATCCATGATATCCGTCGCACGGGCAGCAAAATACTCATCTTCTATGGCAGCCATAGTAGCTGCAAAAGATTTGGCAGTTTCAGAGACTGCGAATTCGCTATTTATTTTTTCATTCTCAATGCGTGTTCTTATGGCTGTAATGAATTCTGGATCATCCAGAATCATCTTGTGTGCCTGAAAGATCTCGGCATCCGCCTCACCAGCTTCGACAAGAGCTTTCTGGTAAATCGCTTCAATCTGATTTTTTGCACTGTTAAGCGCATCATTCAAGCGGATCAGTTCAGCATCGGTGTCAATGATGTCTTTTTTTTCTGTGTTCAGTTCGATTCGAAGAAATTGAAAAGCTGGACCGATGCAAATTCCGCGGGAAGCTGCAACGCCATTCAGCTTTTTCATGCCTCTTCTCCGAAATTGTTCTCAACGAGTTCCACCAAAGCCTTGACTGCATCTTCTTCATCTGCACCATCTGCAGTTATGGTAATTTCGATTCCCTGAAAAACCCCCAATGTCAGAATTCCCAGGATACTTTTTGCGTTAGCGGTTCTTAGTTTATCCTCTTTGGGATCCACGCATGACACATTTACTTCACTCTGAAATTTCGAGGCGGTCTGCACAAAAAGTGCAGCTGGTCGTGCATGCAGCCCAACTTTGTTATTCACCAAAACTCTGGCTTCCTTCATCTTTTTCTCCTGAAAATATTTTTATAAACCGATAAAAATCGGTGAACCCCGTTTGAAAAAAACCCGTGTCCTGTTAAGGTCACGGGAAGTAATTTTATCACATGTCACTTGTTTCGTTAAATGCTGCCATTCATCATGGTGTAGCAGTAGCAATAACGGGGTTTTCCGAGGGGATAAATTCAGGCGTTGGTGTTTCACTGGGTATGAGTAGAGGTGTCTCCGTTGGATATGGAATGGGTGTATCCGTTGGGGCAGGTGTTTCAGTTGGTGTGAGCGTTGGCGTTAGCGTAAGTGTTGGCGCCGGAGTTTGTGTTGGCAGCGCTGATGTGATTGTGATCTTTTTCTCCGCATACCCATTCATGTCATTTTCCACAAATAATCGCAGGGTCAAAACCGAACTATGGTAATCATACAGATCCAGCGTATAGATCACGGTCGCTTGAGGGTAGGTAGATGTACCATTTTCTATCAAAGTTTTCCAGTTCTTTGGATCCGCGCCTTCCCCGATCAGTAATTTGAAATTCTTGAAATGGGATGGGATATCAATGACCACTTGAACATCCAGTTTATTATTCTTGATCACCGCATCCTCATTCAAGCCTACAAACTTGATAATAGGTTGTTCTTCATTTTCAGAACATCGTTCGTCGGGGGTAAAGATAATTTGGTCCTCAAACCCAATTTCTGCAGCCCAATCTCTGCCCTGTTCGGTATCTTTGATCCATTTTTTACCCCATCGATCAGCCACATTCAATGTCCATGTTTCTTTGTTGAATTCCGTGCAGTACAGCGATGCTTCTTTGTTTGTCCAGGTATCAATTTTGACCTTTTTCCAGAGATCATTCTCTGCCGAAAGAGGGGGCTGACCAACTGCAAAGATCTCACTTTTTTCGCTCGGACATTTCTCGGATGGCTTTGTGCCGCTGATGGCACATACCACATCATATTCAACCGTAGCAGGCTGCAAAATAACCGATGGCTTACCGCCCTGATAGCGTTCCACCGCATACTGGATCACATCCGACCAGATCGGTGCAGCACCCGTCAAACCGCTGGTATTCTGCATAGGAGTATAATCGGCATTTCCAACCCACACGCCTATTGCAATATCCGCTGTGTATCCAATCGTCCAATTATCACGAAAATCATTGGTCGTGCCTGTCTTTACAGATACCTTGAACGGGAGTTTCAAGATGGAATTGCTTCCAAAAGCCGGTGTGCGGGCAGCATTATCCGATAGGATATCCGTGATCAGATAGGCATGTTCAATACTGATCACTTCGTGTTCTTTCGGTTCCCGTTCGTACACAACTTGCCCTTCGTGATCAACAATACGGGCGATGGCATACGGCTCTGCACGGCTACCCTCATTTGCAAAAACCGCATAAGCGCCTGTCAATTCAAGCAAAGAAACATCACCACCTCCCAGTGTCAATGAAAGCCCATAATCGTCTCTGGTTAACGTGGTGATGCCCATTCGTTCCGCAAACTTGATCAATCCTTCTTCTTCAGGGGTATCTGGATCATCATAAATACCTACGTATTGCAGCGTTTTCACCGCCGGGATGTTATAAGAACTACCCAGCGCTGTACGCAGCAGTACCGGTCCATGGTATTTGCTATCATAGTTCACCGGGATATATGGTTCGCGGGGGTCGTTCTCATCACCGGATGGCGGAAATTCACTTTTTACATCCCAGATCAATGTTGAAGGGGTCCAGCCTTTCTCGAAGGCAGCCGCATAGGTCAGGGGTTTAATGGATGAGCCAGGCTGCCTTGGAGATACAGCCATATTGACCTGCCCCGATATTTCTTCATTATTGAAATCCGCCGAGCCAACCATCGCCAAAATTTCCCCACTTTGCGGTTGGAGGGCAACCAGCGCCCCATCCGTGGCATTATTGGCTTCCAATGCAGCTACCTGTTCTTTGACTGCTTGCTGTGCATAATTCTGTAGATCAGGATCTAGTGTGGTGTACACTTTGAAACCAGACCGGTAAATTGTCTGCGCATCATACTGTTCCTCCAGCAATGCACGGATATAGCTAACCCAATGCGGGAATGGCATATTGATCGCCTTTTGTTCAAAAGGATAGCCCTCGATTGACAGGACAGCGCTCACTGCTTCATCAAGAGAAACACAAACAGGAGCAGTACTGGTGCTGACATCAATGCAACCCTCCTCCGCGCTTAATTGATACATCAAATTCACCACATCCTGATGGCGATATAGAGTTGCATCGGGGTTTGAAAAAACATCATATACAGCCGGCGCCTGGGGCAGCCCTGCCAGAAAGGATGCCTGTGCCAGATTCAATAGATCGGCAGACGTATTGAAATAGGTTTCGGATGCAGCTTCAATGCCGTATGCCAGATTCCCATAATAGATTTCGTTGAGATACAGTTCCAGAATTTCATCTTTGCTGTAACGCCGCGTGATCTCTGCCGCCAGGATGATTTCTTTGGCTTTTCGCTGAACGGTCTGCTCGCTACGCTCCTCCGGAGAAAGCAGCAGAGTACGGGCTAACTGCTGGGTGATCGTGGATGCACCTGAGACGATCGTCCCGGAGGTATAGTTCTGCCATAATGCCCTGGCAATACCCCAGAAGTCAAAACCAGGGTTATTGTAGAAATCTTTATCTTCAGTAGCGATCGTAGCAGCAATGATATAGGGAGACATCTCCTCCAGGGGAACATAGGTGCGAAAACCGGCGTTTGGATCAAGAATTTCATAAATCAAATTGCCGTTTCGGTCATAAATGCGGGTGGTCTCAAACTGAGAAGCCTTCGCGCGCAAATCTTCCACACTGGGTAGGGTTGCTGCAATTGCGAAATATTGCACAACCAGAAAAATTGAAAAACCGAGGAAAATCACCACAAACACCAGTAAAACCCATAGCAAAACGTGAGAAGAGCATCCCTTTCCCTTCTCGCCACCTTTCTTACGACCGCCACCGCCCTTTCCCCCAGAAAAACGGTTCTTGATGGAATTTATAAAGGCATGCAAAGTTTGATTAATCTTTTCCCCTAAATCGCTACCGGAGGCGTTGGTATCGCGCTTGTTAACGGGAAGAGGTTGGGTTTCTTCTTTGCGCCGAATCTCTTGGGTCGATTCCATTGATGCTGCTGCCGGGTCACTTTTTTCGTTTTCCGGCTCACTTTCCTCTATATTTGTTTTTTGAATTTGTGAAGAAGCCCCATCATCGCTTGAAGACAGCGCTTCGATATGCCCTTCGCTGAATTCTTCAACGTGGTAGACCCACACATCCAGAACTTTATGCTGCCAGGTCTTTCCGGGCACGCCCATCTTTAAACACAGGTGAGTCAAAAACTCAGCAGCATCCGGTAATTGATCCCATACCTGCGGTAAGAAAGTGGCGCGATGGTAGCCATCCTGCAGCACCACGCCGTCCTCATGCGGGGTTAGCAAAGATAGTAGTTCCTGTGGGCGATCATAGGGAAGTTTCACAGGAGAAGTTAAACGAGAAATCTCGATTTCAATTTTCTCCAATTCTTCTTCACGCACAGGTGAAAAGCGATAATCTTCCATCGCCGCTGCCACAGCATGCTCCTGCACATCCTTTACCAGGGATTGGTATGCTTCCAGCGTGCCAATACAACCACGCAGCCTACCCGCAATGGTGAGTGTTACAAAAGAAGCTCCATCCTCCTGTAATGCTTCAGGCAGGTTGTTCATATCAAGATGCGGTAGAGGCAACCCATTTACCGCACACACAATCGATTCACGAGCAATCTTCAATAAAAGGTTTCGTTCAAGCTGGGATAACTCGGTTTTATTCATCATATTATCTCTATCTTCCTTAAAGTATAATTTCAAAATGGACTATTTTGGTAATATTCCCTACAGTAAAGAATGGTGCTTTTCTTGCAATGGTTAAAACAGAACAATGACAAAAACAGATTCAGGAACACAAACAACTTTTCAGGAAGGCAAACCAAAATCTGACTTCAGTGCCGGTCGGGTTTTACAGACAATAGTATTGGTTGCAGCAGTATTGGCGTCAGTATTTACCCTGTGGAATCCATATAGCCTTTTTTCAGAGGAACAGACCGCGCAATCTGACCAGGCAAACCAGCCCATTTCATCTGCGCAACAGTCCTCGACCATTGGTATACTGGTTGGTCATTGGAAGATAGATAGTGGTGCAGTCTGTGAAAATGGAATCGTTGAGGCAGATGTGAATGAAGCCATTGCGAATCAGGTCAGCAGCAAAATGAATGCACTGGGCTACCCGGTGAAATTGCTTTCACAAAATGACCTGGATCTGATCAATTATCGCGGACCGGTATTGATAGCTCTTTTTTCCGGGTCCTGTGAAGAACAACCTGAAAATAAAAGCGGGTTCACCATCGGGACCACCCTCTCCACCTCTGACCTGAACACTTCAAACGCTCTGGCAGTGTGTATGGGTGAGATCTACCAATCTTCTACTAAACTGGATTTTACATACCAGATTATTTCCTTGGATCATCCAGCTTACCCACTATTCGATATGGTTAACCCACAAACCCCTATGATCTATCTTGAAATGGGTTCCTTACTGTATGACCAGGCAGTATTGATCGATAATTCTGAAAAAGTAGCCAACGGCATTGTCAATGGAATCCTGTGCTATCTGGATACACTGGAAGGGCAACAATGAACCAACCAACTGATCACTCCGCACAGATCATGCTGCAAAAAGCACAGTCTGCATTAAAGGCAGGGAACAAAGAAGAAGCGCAACATTGGGCACACCAGGTACTCGATGCAAATCCTGAGAACGAAGAAGCCTATCTCATATTGGCAGCTACGAGCACACCCAAAGAGAGTATGAAGTATCTCTCCAAAGTGCTTGAATTGAACCCACAGAACAAAAAAGCGCGCAATGGACTGCGTTGGACGATTGAGCAAATCAGAGAAGAAGATGCTCAAAAAGCAGCGGAGAGATCTGCTGAGAGCACCACGAAACTAAAAACAAAAACGACCCACAAACCCAAAGTACCTAAAAAGGCACAGAAAGACAAGCCAGCTAAAAAAAGATCTTCGGCATGGGCATTTGTATTATTCAGCAGCATCGTTCTGGTTGGAGCAACCCTTTTTATTAATTATGGTTTGCCGTATATAGATGTCATCCCTGCAGAGGCTAAAGATCCACGCCCGGCTGGAGCTGTTATCAAACCAACCCTGACCCCCACCGTTACACCTACTCCCACATTTACACCCACACCCCTTCCGACCGCCACGCCACAGCCCACCGCAACCGCAGATCAAAGCTACACGACTTATTTTGCACATTCCTGGGATATCCCTGATCAGGTCCGCGGAAGCAATAATTTTTGGGTTGAAGTGGATCTCAGCGAGCAAACGGTATACACTTATCGCGGCAACGATTTTCTGACGTCATTTCTCGTTTCAACCGGAACCAGCAGTCACCCGACAGTCACAGGAACCTATAAGATCTACGCCATGTATCCGAAATATACGATGAGCGGTCCAGGCTATTACCTGCCAGATGTGCCGTATTCCATGTTCTTTTATAAGGGATACAGCCTGCATGGAACCTACTGGCACAGCAATTTTGGCACTCCAATGAGCCACGGATGTGTTAATATGAGAACAAGTGACGCCGCCTGGGTTTATGAGAATGCTTCCATCGGTACTTATGTTTTTGTGCATTACTAGGGACCTGCATGGAAAATAAAAACCGCAAAATCAGCAGAAGAAATTTTCTCAAATATTCCATGGAAGGTTCTCTTGGCAGCCTGTTTTTTTTAAGACCCTATTTAAATTCTGATCCCATCACTTTCATCAATCCCCCCTCACCACTATTGGGAAGAGTGTTTCATGATGATACCGTTATTTACAAAGCACCCTCATTTTCATCCGGCATTAAATACCATTTAAAGATGAATGATGTTCTGCCCCTAGAAAACCAATTGATCGGCGACCCGGTCAACGAGCATAGCAAACTATGGTATGAAGTGAGCGGTTATGGCTTTATGCCCGCAAACAGTATTCAATTGGTACGGCAGCAATTAAACAATCCGCGCAAACAAATCAACAATAGAGGGGAATTAGGGACCATCACCGTGCCATTCACGCAAGCCTGGAAAGCCAGTTCATCCAATACCGATTCTGAAAATTACCAGCTCTTTTTCTATGGCTCCAACCATTGGGTGAAAGGCATCTTTATAGATGAAAAAGGAGATACGTATTATAAGATCGTGGAGGATCGCTGGGGGGATGTGTATTACGTCACCGCGCAGCATATTTCAATATTTGAAGACAATGAACTGTTGCCGCTAGCCAGTAAGATCCCCATGGCAGACAAACATATCGACGTCAATATTCATGACCAGATGGTGATTGCCTATGAATACGGGAAACCGGTGTTCATGTCACAGGCATCCACTGGTGTGCTGGATGATGGAACGGATCTTTCCACCCCTCCCGGCGAGTATGAGGTCACCTACAAACGTCCCTCCCGTCACATGGTACATTCCGACAAGATCGGCATCAACGATAGCGAATTGTATGGTGTGCCGTGGGTAACCTATTTCACCAATACAGGCATTGCATTTCACGGCACGTACTGGCACAGTGATTTTGGCATTCAGCGCAGTCATGGTTGTGTAAATCTCCCCATTCCCGCTGCAAAGTGGATCTATCTATGGACGCAACCCACCGTTCCACCACGGCAGGATACTTATAAATCTAATCATGGCACCCGCGTAATCGTTACCTGATCAGTTTTATAGATTTTGTTAAGATTCATCCGGTAAAATTCCATTTAAAATCTGCACAAGTTAGAGGAATAAAATGAGCACCAAAGCCGTATTCGAAGGTTTGATATTCGATGAAAATGACAATCCAGTTGGCGCTGCCTACGTTGGGAACGAAGCCACCTATGTTGTGGACGATGATGGTTTCTTACGCCATATCCCCAGTGAACATATCGATAAACAGATCCTGGATTATCTTAAGAACCAAGTCTTGGAAAACAAAGATCTACTCACTGATCAGACAGCCAAAATGCTTGGGCAGGAAGATATTTTTACCCGCGCTGTGATCGAGAATCAACTGGAGGGGATTGATCAGCAAATGGATATGTTGTTGAACATCGGACTTTCGCCAAGTAACCGTGAATATCTCGGAATGATTGGATTCCGAATCAGGATCAACATTCACGGTGACATTCTTGAGATCGTTCAACCGGAAGCCGGTGAAGGCGATTAGTTCTGGTATGATATTATCCCTGCCATAGTACAATTAAATGCAGTACACACCAATGGATTGAGGGAACATGACATCCGAATTCATCATCAATGTAAATGAGCTTAATTTCGAGTATGAAGTGGTTTCCTATTCCATGAACACGCCAGTGGTGGTCGATTTTTGGGCAGATTGGTGCCAACCCTGCAAAACGCTCACCCCCATTCTCGAACAGATCATCCTGGAAGCAAGCGGCTCCATCCGTATGGCGAAAGTGAACATTGACCAAAACCCCAACCTGGCACTGCAATACGGTGTGCGCAGCATCCCCACCATCAAGGCATTTGTGCAGGGCGCGGTGGTCTCAGAATTCGTGGGAGTACAGCCACCTGAGCGCGTACGCTCTTTCATAGAACAACTCAGCCCACCCAGCCCAATTGATCTGGCGGTTGAGAAAGCCTCCAACTTGCTCACCAGCGGGAACTGGACAGATGCCGAATTGATCTTGCGTGAAGCGCTCAGCAGCAAACCCAACTCTCCTTCGGGATTATTGGGATTGTCCAAGTCCTTGCTAGCGCAGGGAAAATCCACCGAAGCATTGCAGCTTTTACGCGAATTCCCCGCCAGCCGCGAATTCAGCCGCGCAGAAAGTCTGCTTCCCCTCGCAGAAAGCATGGAAGATTACAGGTTGGATACGCTGCTTTCGGAGACGGTCAATGATGCCGCCTATCGCAACGCGCTGCGACTGGTGAGCAAAGGCAACATCCCCGCTGCTTTGGATGGGCTGCTGGATATTTTGCGCCGTGATAAACACTATGGCAGTGGAAAAGCTCATCAGATTGTGCTGAGTTTGTTGGAAATGCTCGGCGAAGAAAATACCCTCACCGCTGAATATCGCCGTGAGTTGGCAAACGTGCTGTTTTAATTCCAACTAGAAAATATCAATCCAGGATCAATTCACCCCAGGTCGTAGGATCCGTTAACTTCCTCGAGGCAATATTCGAAACCAAGCTCTGTTGTACGATCGCAGTGGCATCATCATTATCCGATACAGAGAATACGAAACCAAGGCGCATCCCCTCATGGGGTGTGATCTGTAGAACACTCCACGGAATACGGATCTCCACGCGGTAGAGTCCCAGAGTGCTGATCGAAACAACATCCACCTGGTCAGAGATAGACCCCTGCCTTTCAGCGGGGAACCATAGATAGGCTTCGCGCTTACCGCTGGTTGTACCCTTGCCTGGTGAAAAGCCAAGCTGGAAATCATCCCCATTGAGAGACGTGGAAGAAAAATCTCCCTGCAGATCGGTATCGATCAGCAGTTCAACACTATCTCCTTTAAAGAGCAGCTCTCCGCTGGCATTTTGAACATATTCCTCATCCTTTACTTTCACGCCAACATACAAAAAGCTCTCATCCCATCCAAGAATAAAGGAAGCTTCCAGATCTGAATCATCATCCCAATCCTTAAGCCCGTAGACGATATAGTAAGCTGGATACGCAATGGTGTTTTGCTTCCAATCCCCCCAATCGCCATCCATCACCGGCTTTTTGGATAGATATTTCGCCATAACATGCTGCGCGCTTCGTTCCATCTGCTGAATGGTGGAGGTTTCCTCCAGAGTGGGTGAAACTGGCGTGGAAGAATCCGGCGCAGTGGTAGCACTGGGCAAAACCTGCTGTGATTCTCCAGGTGTTTGGGTGGGGTAAGAAGCAAACAGGGCAGTCAGAGTCTGTGCAGGTTGGTTGAAAAGGCTGGTGGGCTCTGCCTGCTGGGAAATCGGGAAGTTGCAGGAAACCAATAAGAATAGCATGGTAAAAACGGCAATCAACTTTTTGCTCATATAGCTTTTCACTCCCTTAATTGTTAATATATTATCACAATCAAAAAGAGTTACATATTGTGTAAAACAGCTATGCTTTCAAGACGCGGGTAGGATAGCATGAAGGTCAAATGGTGCCTTTACAAACCCAAGACAGAAAAAAGGGCAGCAATGCCACCCCTCCATCACAGATTAAAAAAAGGAATTATTGATTTTTAAATTTCTCGATTTCCCCTTCGACTTCTTCAGCGCCTTCTGCATAGAATTTTTCTTCATCGGGTTCCAACTCTTTAAGCAGTCGTAGGAACTCCCCCGCATGAACTCTCTCTTCATCAGCAATATCTTTTAACACCTCGATCGCTAATTTGTTGTCGGTCGATTCAGCGAGTTGCATGTAGAGTTGAATGGCTTCATATTCTGCAGAAACCATGAAGCGGATCGCTCGGATCAATTCTTCGTCATTCAACTTGCGATCATTTGCAAGTCCAGAAAATGGGTTTCCAAAATCAGGCATCTTTGTTTGTCTCCTCTCAATTTCTAAGAATGCTTTGTTATTTCTTTTCTTTTTAAAGCATAGAAACCAGCCCAAACAATAAATATCTCTGTTTGAGCTTCCATTCTCGCTTTTGCAGAGCAATTATAGCACGCTTGATTTCATCAAAGTTTGATCCTGTTGAAAGACCTAAATTTTTTCTGGATAATATCGCTGCTCATGAACATTGATGACTTATATTCTCTTTAACCTGTGTGGATTGGCTACTTATGTGTGACAAAATAATTTTCACTATTAAAAATCACTTAATAGGGTTTTTGTCGTCTTTTTCCATACTCTTATTCAAATTCAATTCTTTCCTTACGAACAGCACAATACATAAAACCAATGAAATCAACGCCAAGATATCCTGAAGACCCATGCCGATATGTTTCAGATCAGCGTAAACCATCCATGGCCAGGAAATCATATCTGATGGTATCCCTATCAATGGAGAAAAAACTTCTTGCTTTCCAATGATGTTCCTGTGAATATAGCCACCGGCACTGTAGACCAGTCCAGTAATACAATACGTAAGAAGTATGTACTTAGCAAACCGCATGATTGTTTTCATCGACTGTACCACCTCCAGTTTAGTTAGATCAACAGTAAACAAGGCAATAAAGACTTAGGCAATGTTGTTTTTCCTGTTTGACAAACGGAAGATTGCAAGCAGAAAGCAAATATAAGAAAAAGCTTTTTCTTCATAGTGCTTTATATTTTTACAATTATTAATATCGTATCACAACCGCGCAAGGACTACCATGCTTTCAAAATGGTAGGTCTGCGGAAACATATCGAACATGGCAATATTCTCAACAATGAATCCCTTTTCAACCAATCGGCGGATATCTCTTGCCAGGGTGGCGGGGTCACAGGAAATATACACCAATGTTGGGATGCCACTTTCAGCTAAGGTATCAATGACCTTGACGTGCAACCCCGCTCGCGGAGGATCGCATACTACCAGATCCGCTTCTATATCCAAAGAAGGAAGAACTTGTTCAGCCAGACCTTCATACAAGGTAACGTTGTCAAAATCATCTAAATTAATGACGAAATCGTGGCAGGCAAGCGCATTGCTTTCGATAGCGGTCACCTGCTGCACTTCCGGCGCCATAAAGCGGGAGAAGAGACCTGCCCCACTGTATAGATCCAGCACCCTTCGCGGTTTTTTCCGTGCCAAAATATCCAGGAGCCTTTGCACCATTTTCTCCGTGATGCAATCATTCACCTGGAAGAATGCCCCGGCGGAGAGATGAAAAGGAATATCCAAAATGGTCATCACAATGGCGTCATCCCCACTGAGGACGACCGTGTCATTGCCCACCCGATGCACCATGGAAATAGGCATATCCACCGCGATCTCCGGCAGCTCGGCACCCTCTCCTTGCAATAGCACCAGCAGGTCTTCCTCACGATTCTGGCGCACCTCGATGCGCGTGATGCCAGAATCCGCTTCCAGGGTAAGGTACTGCCAGAATTGCGCAATGGCTGGCATGGGCAGCAGGCAGCGGGTGAGCTCGAAAACAGCCTGGGAATTTCGTTTCATCAGTCCCAATTTCCCATCCGGAAGTGGATGGAATTGCATCACATTGCGGTACCCAAAAGGCAGATCGGAGGAAAAAACTTCGATTTCCGCAACGGAGTCCAGATGCCCGATGCGGGTTAATTGGTCCTTCAATATTTCTTTCTTGAGTTGAACCTGCGCTTCGTATTGGATATGCTGGTACTGGCAACCGCCGCACACCCCAAAATGGGGACAGGGCGGTTTGATGCGTACCTGCGAGGCAGTCAACACCTCAAGCGCTGCGGCGCGCGCATACTTCTGTTTATCCTCCACAATGCGGATGGACACCTTTTCGCCGGGGATGACATCGGGAATAAAAACTGCCCGACCGTCTGCTAAGCGGGCAAACCCATCACCACCATAAGCCAGTTTGTCAATCATAACTTCGTACTTTGGTTGATTTTCCATTTTATAAATCATACTTGAAGAATCGGAATTTTGACAATCGATCAATTTAGTGGGCATGTTTCTATACATGCCGAAACAATAAAGGCGGGAAAGAATCCCGTCATCACTTTTTTCGTAGGGCACGTTTCTATACGTGCCCGAAACAATAAAGGGGAGGAAAGAATCCCGTCATCA
>LDZU01000022.1_pt1 | contig 34432 bp, 26 predicted proteins | sample 615531 | NCBI WGS metagenome assembly LDZU01 (sample SAMN03408293, study PRJNA278302) | terrestrial metagenome | isolation source: oil reservoir sample SB2 | place: USA: Alaska, North Slope, Schrader Bluff formation | collected 2011-09 | reverse complement strand
CATGAGTGCTCCTTTGATGTGGTGTCTGAGAGGTATTCATCTTACCGCAGCTTACCTCTCTTTGACCTTCAAAGTTGCACTTGCTTGTTGAATTCAGGAGTTGATATACCAAAGATTTATCAATATTGTTCTGAAAAAAGATATTGTTATTAACTGGATCTTTTATACAAGCTCCTCCCGAAGAAATATATGGGATTCCAATTTGAAGTTTATCAAGGATTGGAATAGACCATAACGCAGATCGACCAGTGGCAATGGTAATTTTGCAACCCTTTCCTTTAATATGGTTAATAGCAGAAAGCACACAATCAGTTAGGTGTAAATTGCCATTCAATAGAGTTCCATCGATATCGAATACGAATACTTTATTCATTTTTCAAAGAACGTTCCATTAGATCGATAATAAATTCTCCAAGATCTCTTTCTGTAGTTGATGCCATTAGTAAATCCTGTGCATGAACCAGTAAAACCGATGCTCCCGGATCTTCACCTCGAGCTTCCATAGTTAACAGTTGCATCTGGATTTTATGCGCTTCAACACTAGGTTTGCGTGATTCATTAATTAATCTTCTTGCTTCTTTAATGTTCCCTTTTTTTGCCTCACACAGTGATTCAAAAACCATAGAACGTGCTTCTCCAGCATAAGAAATTAGTTCAAAACAATACTTTTCCAAGTCTTTATTCATTTTTTCTCCCGAACAATTAAAAGGCTCTATTTGGAAATAGAGCCTTTCATCAATTTGAAATTAGTGGCTTCCTGGTGGCATCAAGATCTGCATAGCCTCGAGCCATTTCACGTTATCAGATTTAAGAATATCAGGATTTATGCCATTATGTACTGCGATCCAGTAAGATAATAGGTATAGTGTAGGTATATATGTAATTGTTGCAAACAATTCGTTAAGTTTTCCGGGAATACCAATAAAGAAATCTGAACTCGCTTTTATTGAAGCGTCCGGATCACCCATTCCAAAAATCGGAATACCAAAGTGGTGCATTCCTTTTGCGATTCTTTCTACACGTTCATACCCTTTCCCTTCAGGAGCAATCAATACCAGGGCACATTTTTCGTCAACTGCCGCTAATGGTCCATGAATAGCTTCTTCCGCTTGAAGACCGATTGCCATTGATAATGAGCCTTCCAATAATTTTAGAGAAGCTTCTTGTGCTGTGCAAACATTAGCACCATAGCTGATACAGTAAAAAGCTCTAGTCTTCAAGAAAGACTTCGCATAATCTTCTATCACTTTATCGGTAATTTCTAACGCTTCTTCTACTACATCAGGGACACGTTTGAATTCTTTAATCCATTTATCCCAGGTACCTGGCTTTTTGTGTTCTCCAATTGCAGCGCAAAGTAATAACGTGCGAAAAACACCCGACATATAGCTCCGGGTTTTGGGAATGGTCATATCGCGTCCTCCAGGACCAACAATTGATAGATCAGATGTTTTCGCCATCGGTGAGTCTGCAACATCAGTAATTGAAACCACTAATGCTCCATGATGCTTTGCCATTTCATTTGATTGAGTTCCAACTAATGTAGAACCTGAATGTGAAATTCCAACCAATGCACTTCTATTTCCAAATCCGGCTGGCACATAATTTTTTAACTCATGTGAGGTGATTGTTTCACCCCTTATTCCCGCCATTTCGTTTAATGCATACACACCAACTAATCCGCTGAAGTATGAAGTTCCTGTTCCTGTAAATACGATATTATCAATTCCTCTTCTATCAATTTCATCAGCAGTTTTATGAATGGCATTAATTACATCTTCCGCAAGGCATCCCCGCAATATTTCTGGAGAAATATGAATTGATTCATACATTGTAAAAGGATGTTTTGTGCGGCGATGTGATTGTAATAAAAGATTTTCTTCTTTCTTTTCGCTCATGATTTTCCTTTTTGGGTGTGGGACTTTCGTCCCACACCCTTTCATTCGTTAACTATTTCACTTTTCCTTCAGCTTCTTCCTGTAAGCGCATTTTTTCATTCATCTTAAAGAATGGATAGTAGATAATCGCCGGAAGAATCAAACCACCCAACAGACCCCATGGAATCACGCGCCAGTCTTGTGGTGTTCCTAAGAACCAAATAAAACTTGGCGGTACAAAACCGATAAATGGAACAGAGGCTTTTTCAACTAACCCAAGTGTGATAACAATCCAGGGCAGAGTTCTTGTGAATGGTGCCAGCAGGCAATGCGGAATGAAGTAAATAGGATTCAAGATTACAGGATACCCAAACAAAATAGGTTCATTGATACCGAAGAAAGCCGGTACAATTCCCGCTCTTGCAACCGTTTTAAGTGTCTTAGACTTCGAGAACAAGCCAAAGATTGCCAACGCAAGATGGTTGCCAGTCCCACCTGCTGATGCACCAAAGTATGTGCTGATCGTGTTGACATATGGCATCGGTTTACCAGCCGCATAGGCTTCTGCATTTGCCACGCCATTGGAAATTAGGAATGGGAAATATGCGGGGCCAATACCTGCCCAAGAGTGGACACCAATAAACCAGGTCAGGTTCTCCACAAATACAGCTAAGAGTAAAGCCCAATATGTATCTGATGCTTTGAATAAAGGTTGAATAGCCTTTCCGATCACCTGAGAGAGGTATATGTTATTCACAGAGAGGAACCAAATTGGAAGGATGATGACAAATGCTGGTAGCATGGCTTCAATGAATTTTCCAATCCCTTCCGGTACACCCTTCGGTGATTTAATATAGACACCCCATTTATATAAAAGACGATAGAATTCAACAACATAAAGAGCCATTAATAATCCACCGAACATACCCCAAGTACCAAGATAAGTAATTGGGAAGTATGGGGATCCATCAAAGCTTGCGATTTTATCAGTTGTTAAAAACAGACACACAACGGCGAGGATGGGTACAATGATTTCGTTGATCTTGTATGAACCAGCCAGATAATGAGTGAAGGCTATCGCAAGGTAGATGGTAATCAATCCCATGGTGACATCATTCGCAACTTGGAAAGCTGCAGCGTAAGGTGCAAAGAAATCTGTTAGACCATATATATTGGGGATTAATGTAAATAATGATCCTGCCAATACCAAGGGAATGATCATCAAGAAAGCTCTACGTAAGGCTGATAAATGCCGTTGCGAACCAATTTTTGCAGCAATAGGCAATAAGTGTTTATCAAGCCATTCCATAAATTTATTCATTTCTTCCTCCATTTTTTATTGAATTTTTTAGATCCTTATAAATTCTCTATTTAATATAAGCGCCTCCTTTCATTTTTATAAATCCATTAAGTTATCTCAATATCGACATCGCCATTCTTCGATAGGTATGACGTCGACCACGAATTGCGATTGAATAATTCATGATGTTTTGAGGTTCAATCATCATTTCATTGAATCCAGAATCGCCGAGTTCGTGCATATCAGCTCCAGCCATCTTTGCTAATATTGCAATTCTTTTCAATGTATCGATATCTGAACCCTCTTGTGATGTATGAACCCCCAGAGATGCTAATGCTCCTCCTTGATGGATTTTTTCAACCAAATTCCCCACATATTCAACCGTGTATCCGGGGTACGTTCCCGGTGCTGGCATACTAACGATATCTACACCTTCATCCAATACAAGCTGGATTTCTTCATTAGTAAGAAGTTGTCTAGGATCAACAGAATAATCCTGATCACCAATTAATCCAGGACCGTGGGACCGTCCAAACTCAAGTATTGCTTTTCCTTCAGTTATCTGGCGTATTTCTTTAATGCTCCTTTTAATTTCTTCAAAAGGCGCCCATCCAGAAACAAATATCATGTCAGCGCCAAGTTCTATTGCCTTTTCAGCATTCTCAGCTGTTGCTAAAATACTTCCGTAATGCTTTCTCGTTCCACTCTCATTCATTCCAGAATGAATTAGCAAGAGAATTGCTATCGGTCTACCAACTATTTCACGAATTTCTCTTAACGTCCAACCCCGTCCCATCGGAACTTGAACGTCTTTCGTTGGTAGATCATCTTCTGGATTCTTCGAAGGCCAACCTGTTATAAATGGATTAAAAGGTTCATAAGTATCTAACATCACAATATCTGCTCCAAATGCAGCAGAAACCTCTGCATTCGAGACATAATCCACTAAATTTCCACATCTAACCCTTGAAGCCACCAAAATAACTCTCCCCTCGCTAATTCTGATAGCTGTCAATAACTCCTCTGTTGACATAGCTAATAATTGTTTTGGTGATGCATGGAGGAATCTTAGCGCCATTTCTTTTTCCTTTCCGATCTCTTCTACCTTTTTATTGACATTGCCATTCGGCGATATGTATGCCGTCTTCCACGAATCGCAATCGAATAGTTCATTATGTTCAATGGTTCGATGATCGCTTCATTGAATCCTGAATCTCCCAGTTCATGCATATCTGCCCCAGCTTCTTTTGCCAGGATCGCAATACGTTTGATCGTATCGATATCAGAGCCCTCTTGAGATGTATGCAATCCTAAAGAAGCAAGAACCCCCGCATTATGGATCATCTCTACATACTTCCCTGCCAGTTCAACAGTGAATCCCGGATACGTGCCAGGTGCTGGTAATCCAAGGACATCCACCCCTGAATCGAGGATAGTACGGATCTCATCATCCGAAATCAATCCACTTGGTCCTAATTTTGTATCTGATTGTCCGATCAAACCCGGTCCATGAGGACGGCTGTATTCAAATATTGCGTTACCTTTTACTACTTTTCTTATTTCATCAAGGGTTTCTTTTAGAATATCGAGGGGAGCCCAACCTGTTACAGTCACCATATCAGCACCGGATTCAAGAGCTATTTTTGCATTTTCGGCACTGGCTAAGATATTCCCATAATGCTTTATCGCACCCGCTTTATTTTTATCTGAATGAACAACTAGTAATACTGCAACCGGTCTACCAACAATCCTTCGAATCTCTTTTAGGGAATATCCTTTTCCCTTCGGAACCTGAATATCCTTGGTTATTTCATCATCAGCAGGATCTTTTGAAGGCCATCCGGGAATATAGGGGTTTGCTGGTTCATAAGTGTCGAGCATGATTATGTCAGCTCCAAATGCGGCTGCGAGTTCGGCATTGGAAACATAGTCAACCAAATTACCACAGCGCGTTCGGGCACAGGACATGATCGTACGACCTTCACTTATTCGTATTGCTGTCAATAAATCACTCGATGACATTTCCAGTAACTGTTGTGGTGTTGCATGTAAAAATCTTAGAGCCATAATTAATTCACCTTTCCTAACGTAATATTGACATTGCCATTCTTCGATAGGTATGTCTTCTACCTCGAATTGCAATTGAATAATTCAATATATTCATTGGTTCAATCATTTGCTCATTGAATCCTGAATCACCTAATTCATGCAGATCGGCACCCGCCATTTTATTTAATATCGCCAATCGTTTGATCGTATCAATATCTGAACCTTCCTGAGATGTATGTAAGCCTAAACTTGCTAATGCCCCAGCGTTATGAATAATTTCGACCAAGTGTCCCACATACTCAACCGTATAACCCGGATATGTACCGGGACCTGCCAATCCAACCACATCCACACCTAAATCAAGATATAACCTAATCTCTTCTTCGCTGATTAATCCTTGAGGACCAAGTATTGTTCCACTCTGCCCAATTAACCCTGGCCCGTGCGGCCGGAAATATTCAAGGATCACTTTTCCTTTTGTGATTTTTCTAATTTCGGTAGTATTTTTAACAACCACATCTAAAGGTGCCCAACCTCCAACTGCGATCATATCTGCGCCAGATTCGACAGCAGCTCTTGCATTCTCAGGTGTAGCTAATATCTGACCATAATGCTTCATTGTCGATTCTTTATTCATTTCCCCATGAAATAAAAGCATACAAGCTATTGGACGACCAATGGTTTCGCGAATTTCTTTCAGGGAATAACCCCTCCCCATTGGAACCTGGATATCTTTCGTAACGTTATCGTCCAAAGGATTCTTTGAAGTCCAACCTGGCAAATAAGGATTAAGTGGTTGGAAAGTATCAACCATCACAATATCCGCACCGAAAGCAGCCGCTATCTCAGCATTAGAAACATAATCGACCAGGTTTCCCGCACGAGGTCTTGCGGAAACTGTCATAACCCTGCCTTCACTGATGCGAATAGCTGTAATCAGTTCGTCTGTAGACATACTTAATAACTGATTTGGCGTGGCGTGCAGAAATCTTAATGCCATGATTTAACCTCAAGCTCCATTGTCAATATTTTTTCGTTGACGAAATCTATTTCACGTCTTTCAGATGAGGTAAGATGTATTCATCGAACCCTTTTTCTCCATCCATGATGGCAAAAATCGTTCCACTGATTTCCTCCACAGGAACTTTATCCCCTACCATTTCCCGTATTCTTTTTGCGTGCCAGCGAACTTGAGGAGCGACAAGAACTACCACGTAATCTGAGAGGTCCGTTGTATACACCTCATCCACCGTATTTGTGTCAATCTTCAGGTCAATATCATATTTCAGAGCCGCTTTAATCAAATTCTTAGTAAAAAATGAGATCGATTGCCCCAAGGCACAAGCCGCAAAAACACGTACTTCCTTCATGATTCTTCCTCCTAGATAATTTCTGCTTGAATTACTTCAATTCCTTTTTCTCTGATTTTTCGAACAATTTCACGATCTAATTTTGTATCAGTGAAAATCACCTCTATCTTTTTTAGAGGGAAAATTGGACCGGATCCTTCGTCTGAAAATTGAGTGTGATCAGCAATAATGCATAAACTATGGCAATAATTTAAGATTTTAGAAAGAATTTGTGTCTCAAGATCCGAATTAAAAAATACACCTTTATCAATATCAATTGACTTACAACCGAAAATTGCAACATCAGAGATCATTGCGTTTATTACATTTTCAGTATAAGGTCCATAAATAATTCCAGTTTTTAGATCTATCTTTCCCCCAACTAGAAAAACCTCATGAATCTCCTGATTTCTCAATATCGCAACATGTCTGATATTTGAAGTAATAATGGTTAACCCATGTTTTTTACTCAAAAGGACATTAGCAATTACATCATTAATTTGCTCTGGACCAAGAAACACAATATTATTATTAGCTAGAGAATCAACAACCATTTGCGCAATAAATTGATTTTTCGCGAAATAATCATCCATGTTCGAACTAGGTGGTTTAATTCCGGAATAAATATTGCCTTTTATTTTCCAAATTCTATTTTCTTCTTGAAGAACCCTTAGATCTCTTCTTGCAGTAACTTCGCTTAGATTAAATGCTTTGCATACCTGATCTAGTGATATTTCACCATTTTCATAGATGAAAGTTAAAACACTTTGCCTTCTGAGTAATAACTTAGGTGAATTCATATGTTTATGATTGTATTATGACCAATATAATCATAATGTCAACTATTTTAGGTTTTTTTAATGTTATTGAACATTTTATGATCAATAATTCTTCATTTTTAACATTATTTGCTCTTTATTTTTACATATTTCGTTAATGCGTGGACAATTTTTTAAATCAATTGAGCTTATCGTTCAATATAAAGATGATACAAACGAAAGAGCAAGAATTAATACTGAATACAACGTGCTATTAAGTTAAGTATGGCTGAATTAGGCATGACTATAGAAAATGCTAGCGAAATTTATCGCCAAAGTGTAGTTGGCAGAACTCTATTTTCTGAATGTAAATGGGGCCTGTAGTCTCACTAAATTGAAAAGTTGAAGGATTAATGCCTATTCAATTAATCCATTTATAACCCCTCTGAAACAGTAAATCAAATTCTAAGGATATAATTGGAACCCTAGGTAATGGGATCTTCTAAATTTATAGGAATTCTTATCCATTAGTTCTTTCGCCATTCTAAATTCTCTAATCAAATAAAGAGAATGTGCTTCTGTTGAAATCGGAAGAACATGTATTCCGAGAAGCCCTAGAATTAACTCCCCAGTAAATGGAATAGATAAAAATAAAGCTAGTGCCATTTAGAAAGAATTTTATAAAACAGCTATCATAAGAATTGCTAAGTCAGTATACCTTATAGCAAGCACTTTAAAGGAGCGGTCAAGCATAGGAACTGATCGTTGTGGACACATTTATTAAATTTGTTTTTGGATTCTTATAATCACAAGCAGATAGAAATCGCTAAAGTTTTTCCCGTAAGGGTGCAATATTTTTCTGTAAATCGAGGGGATGTCTAGCACAAATATACTAATGATCATGGTTAATAGGTTTAAGAAAAAGATCCCTATTCATACGATCTATCTCAAGAGTTTAGTGAAATTGAACATCACTCCTAAAAAGTTTGCAATTCATAAAAAATGTTATATTGAAAGAGTAAACCGAAGAGTGTCAGAGGAATTTCTATAAACAGCATTCAGAAATTATATGAATCTTTAGGGTTTATGTAGGAATATTTCGGATGTTGGTTAGTGCACTATAAAAAGAAATCCTAGTTTCGGTAGTGATAATATGGGAATAAGTGGGTAATTGAGATAGTTGATTTGTATTTATCTAAAGTTGATGGAAAAATATTGTTATCCAAGTTGTGGATCTAAACAAGAAATAATTCAAGAGTATGGATATTTTTTATTTGCTCATATGTATTCGGGAAATTCAATAATCCTTTATCTGTTATCAATATATCAATGCAATTAAATGGGGAAATAATGGCTCCGGTCTGCCTTATGAATTTGCTTGAATCGGTAATTACAATATTTTTTTTTGAGTTTTTCATGAACGCTTGAGCAGTTATTGCTTGATCATACCGAGAGGTCATTAATCCATCTGATATATTTAATCCCCTTACACCCATAAAATATTTATCAAAATAAAAATTATCAATCATTTCAACAGAAAATTTTCCAACTAAACCAGGAACTTCTCTTTCAATCTTACCACCAGTTATAAGGACATTAAAATCGTTCCGTTGAGAAAGCATTCTTGCGATCTCATAATCGCCAACGATTATTGAAAGATTTTTTTTTCTACTCAGGTTTTGAGCAAAAGCCATCATGGTTGTACCGGTATTTAGTGCAATAAAATCTCCATCCTCAACCAATTCAGCTGCTTTTGCTCCAATTCGCATTTTCTCTGCCCAATGCGAATAATATTTGTGATAATTTAATATCTCAATATTTCTGGAAGTATTGATTTTTGCGCCCCCATAAAAACGTTCTATAAATTTTATTGATTCAAGATAAATTAAATCGCGCCGAATCGTTGGGTTGCTTACTTGGCATAAATCAGCCAACTCACCAATTGTCGCAAAATCTTTGTGTTGCAAAATTTCAATAATATTTCGTTGCCTATAAGTTAATCCGCGGTACTCATTCATTTTTCTTTCTTCTAAGTTCCCTAGATTCTACTCCAATGAAATCAGCTATTCGCGTTGAAATTTCTTTTCCTTCTTGAACTGATTTTCCGGGTTGAGGATAGGATACGCCACCAACACTTACCCATTCGTTATTAACCAATTCAATGGTTACTTCAACCAACTTTGTTTCAAGCACTATTTTCCGATCAGAACTTGCTTCTTCCCAAATAACACTTTTAATATCATCGAATAAATATTCTTTCACTGCATATGGGTAAAACATCCATCTTTTAATTACAGAGATTTTCTTTTTCTCTTTATCGATTATCATGCTATGGCTCCATCCTCCAATATATCTCGCGCCCAACCATAACATAATGCCAACCAGATACCAAGATGATTTAAAGATACTCCACCATTGAGATCCTCTTACACCAATAAATGCTAATGCGATTGCTACACCAGCAATAACTGACAGCATAATAAACCCGGATATTTTTGACACCAAGCTGTTTCCAATGATTATTTTGTTCTTTTTAAAATTTATCTCGCCGTTATTTATCAGTTTTCTCATCTTTCCCTTTTCCTGGAGGAAGATAAATATCAACCGCCATTTTTATTTAATTATTTTATGATTCTTTCGTTTATAAAATCTATTTATTATCATAAATTTCGAAATTGCATTATTGAGAAATGAAAAGTTTTAGTAATCAGGTTATTTGTAAATCACTATCTTCCAAAAAGTAGAGTCGAGTCGACTACTTTTTCTTGTTTGATCATTAATAATACCAAAGTACATCATATCATATTCATATAAATGACAAAATAATACTTATTATTCTACCCTCATTTATGTAATCATTTAGAAAAGCCAAAATAACAATATTGCCTTTTTAACATGTCCTATTCCTCGATATAAGTAATTTTCATTGCAAGTCCTACATACGGTATTAATACAACAATAAGATTTTATGAGTTGCCTAGTCGTAATTTACTTATCCGAGTAGAATACTATTTTTGAGTATTCACACTTTAAATTTATTATTCAGGGTTATTTTTTCAGGGATAAGAATAGTTCAAATGATATGAAAAGAATTACATGGCTTTATATTGTGGCAGCCTTTTATTGGATTGGACTATATACATATCCCGCAATTCTACCCATCTATATTCAAGAGATAGTCCACGATCTTTCCCTTACAGGTGCAATTCTTTCCATGTTTGGATTGTTGCAGATTTTCATTCGACTTCCTTTAGGTATCGCGTCTGACATTTTTGGAAACAGAAAGCAATTTGTACTTTTAGGATTGATCGCCTTAGGAATTGGACCATTAGTTTTATCGCAATCAACATCATCCCTAGGATTATTCGTCGGAAGAGCAATAACAGGAATTGCTGCCGGTACTTGGGTTCCTTTGTCCACACTTATTCTGAATGAAAATCCATTGCAAGTTTATAAAACAACCAGTATCCTCTCTTTTATCAGTAATTTCGGTAGCGCAATCGCCGTCCTCGCGGCACCTTTCTTAATTTCAACAAAACTTGGAGTCTCAGCATTATTCATTGCTGCATCTGTTTCTGCACTTTTTGCATTTGTATTATTAGTACCATTTAAAGATGATAAGAAAGAACATAGGTCAAATTTTTTGTTCAAATCCCTGATAAGGGAAATAACCAATCCCTTGAACGTACTTCCTGGATTATTATGCGCTATCGTTCTATTTGGAGCTTTCGCTACAACATTCACCTTTATCCCACTGATCGGAAAAGGATTACAACTTACTAATAATCAACTCAGTTCATTCATGATTTCTTACTTCATTATCTCAATGATTACAAATATGTGGCTCAATAGAATATCGAGTGCTCGAAACAGGATGCCAATTGCTATTATTGCATTTTTCATTTTAGGTTTTGGAGTATTTCTGACTGGGCATTCTAAATCCTATTTGGACCTTTTAATAGCGCAATTAGCAGTAGGACTTGCGTACGGTATAAATTTCCCTCTTCTTCTTGGGTTTTCAATGTCAAATTCTAAGAGAAATAGCAGAACAATTACAATGGGTATTTTTCAGTCAATTTATTCTATAGGGATGTTTGCCGGTCCACCCGTAAGCACGCTTATCGCCGAAAAATTCGGAATTAGTTTTATGTCTGTGTTAGTTGCAGTTTTTATTAGTATCGTTGGTCCATTATTAATTCTTCTTTACAATGATTTAATTCTAAAACACGCTATTAAACAAAAGTCAGATAAACAAAGCCTAAATTAGTTGATAATCTAATCTCTAATTTTTAAAAAATCCACATAATCCTCACTGAATTTTACTTTAATAACCATAAAACCCGCATCTAACCAACCATTTTTATGGGGTTCATTAACATTCTTCTGGTTGCTCCACCATGTTCGGAGTTCATGCGCAGATTGCGGTAATTTTTCTCCAATAATCTCTTCGATTTGTCCAAATGTTAATCGAATCATATTGTCGGATAATTCTGCCGACCTTAGATAATCCCTTAAATTATCATAATTTGCCATCATTCTCAACCTTTTATTGATATATGAAAATTATTCCATTCAAATGTAGATTTTACCTCTAATTTCAATAAAGGAAAATCGTTATTGAGTATTCATTATGCTATTGTATGTCCTATAATATATTCTATGTTGTTGGTAATTATGAATAATATTTGTTTTTTAGGTAAAAGATGAAATTCTCAATAATTAAAAACCCAACTAATTTTCAAGCATCATTGATCATTTTCTTCTTCTATTCATCAGCAGGAGCACTTTTCCCGATATTCAATTTGCTATTCCAGGAAAAAGGGTTCACCATTGCAGCAATCAGCTACTTATTGGTAATCCCAAACCTTTTTAATCTTTTTGCTGGTCCTTTGTGGGCATCGATAGCAGATATCTTCAACATTCATAAACGCGTTCTCACTTTAACTATGGCGTTAACCATACCTTTTATCATTGCCTTGAATTTTACTAAATCTTACTCAGGAACAATGGTTATTTTCTCTTTATTCGCTTTTAGTTTTGCCCCTTTGCTCACTATGACAGATAACGCAGTCTTAAATATCCTGGGGAATGATCAACATCAATTCGGTAGAATTCGGGTGTGGGGTTCAATATCTTATGGTTTGAGTGCATGGCTGGTAGGATTGTTAACAGATCACTATGGGATCAATATCGCTTATTGGATAAGCGCTCTTGCAATGGTGGTCACGATTATCATTACATGGAATCTTCCCACTAAACCTGCAGTCAAAACCCCTTCCTTTTGGGATAACTTCTATCATTTGATGAAAGATAAATCTTGGTTATTTTTCCTTGCGGGAGTTTTTATGGCAGGATATGGCCAATCTTTAATTATGGGGTATTTCCCAGCACTCATAAAAGATCTGGGAGCAAAGAATTCGCTTATTGGATTAGCAATCTATATCTCCGCAATTAGTGAAATTCCCATCATGATCTTTTCTCCGTATTTTTTTAAGAAAATATCCTTGAAAAAACTGTTTTTAATTTCGTTCTTTGCTTTAATATTGCGAAATTTGGGTTACATACTCTTTGGTAATATGATCCCAATTATATTTACTCAATTATTACATGGACTAACTTCCTCGTTATTCTGGATTACCGCAATACTATATGCGAGATCAATTGCACCTGAAGGTTTAAAAGCTACATCTCTTGCCATTCTTGGGGCAATTTATTATGGCTTGGCCGGGCTAACAGGTTCATTTCTTGGGGGACAAATATATTCAAAATTCGGTCCGATCGTGATGTTCCAAACGGGTTTACTTTTAGCATTTATTGGCACACTTATATTCTTGTTAAAGATAAAAAATGTCGCTCCAGATTAATTGGTTTACATATCTGTGTAAGTTCAATTTAAACGAATCACGCATAATAAAGCATGAAAATCATATTCATCGTTGAGAAACATACGATTATATAATTGACCTCTATACAAGAGAATGCCAACTATTTTCCTATACTTGGTCTTCATTCCCGCCTCGCAATAATCGCTTATCACTTTTCGCCCGATATGATGATACGTGTCGTAACTATATTAAAGATGAAGAAACAATAATATAGTCAAGGCTAATCAGAAATAATTGCTTTTTATCTTTAACTACTTGCATCAAAGCTTAGTTTGATATCCAATGATGAAACTCACCTATTACAGGTATAGTAATTTGTGATTAAACCATTAAATATTAATCAAGTCATTTCCACAAGCAAATAAATAATCTTTATATACTTGAATTATTGAATGCTGAAGAATAGCGGTTGGTTTATTGGGTAGAGATCCCGAACGAATATTCCGGTATTGATTTGGCAGATATTGAGATAATAAAGAAAGTGGTATTTCAATATTACTTAGATTCTCTATCATTAATCCTAAGGCTTCCTGAACATCTTCAACCGGGAAATAGTACCGAATACGATCACTAAAAGAGAAACGACGAGAAAATGCATTCTCCTCCTCGGAACCAAGATAATAACTCTGCCAATATTCAGGATAATCAAGCATTGCATTTTCTATAATATTGATGATATTAGATGTTTTCCAATCCTTCCGGATGCTGGATAATTCTTGCTCAATTAAAGCTAGCGCAAAAATAGCCTCACGATATGCAAATGTTAGTGCAGGTCCCACTTTTAATATTGCAAAATGATCCTCGACTAATTGTTTGAGCGAATTTTGAGTCTGGAAATCTGTGGAGTGAACTTCATAGATTAAATGCTTTTGTTTCTCTATAAAATGCTTCAAATCTACAGCCGCGGCAGGATCATAGTCAATTATTGTATGATCCCCAAACTCCACACCAGGTTGTACTACAACTGCAATGACACGCTCCCATGCTTCATCTAATCCCCAATTATAGAAAGCTCGTTTTGTGAGCTCGATTGTTTCCTGTATATCTTCTTGTTTTGTCGGATTCGCCGTCTCATTTTCTCCCTGAATACCTCCAGGTGTAGGGACCTCAGTACCAATAACATAGCGGAGATAATTCTTTTTTATACCCATTTTGGAGAATGTTGATTCCGAAACAGCAACTAAATCAGCAGTACGCTCAGCAATAACTTTTGGTTCTAACGGTCGATCTTGAGGATCATTTCCACATTTCATACTTGTATCAATATGAATTTTCTGGTAACCCGCGTTGATGTAATCGCGAACAAGTAACCGTGATTTTTCCATTGCTAGATCGGTTGCTTCATTTTTCCATACATTAGGTCCCAAATGATCTCCTCCAATCAGCAAATGATCTTCAGGAAAACCAATTTTTTCAGCAAGCGTTCGCAAGTGGGTGACAAAAGAGATCGGATCCATTCCAGTGTATCCACCATATTGGTTCACTTGATTACAGGTAGACTCTATTAATACTAAATTATCAGTTTTTAATGCATATCGCAAAATTGTTTCTAAGACTTCAGGGTTTGCTGAACAAATACTAGTGATACCAACTGCATTATCATTTTTTTGCAAATCTACAAGGTTGTCTAAAAAATTGAATGAGTACATCATTACTTCTATATTCCTTTTGTTCTAATAATCTTTGTAAGTAAATGCATTCACATTTGGTGCTTCGTAATATTTCGTGAATGGGAGTGCACATGATTCAACTAGCATTTTGATCCTCTTCATCCTTTTTGTCGCAATATCCATTAGAAAAACTTTCCTTTCTTTAGAATTAATCTCTGCTGCTTCTTTCCAAACTGCGCGACCTACGGCTACACCTGAAGCTCCATTTCGACATGCAATCTCAACTTGTTTTAAAAAAATATCAAAATCGACGGATGCTGAAAGCAATACCCAAGGTATATGAATTGATTCCGATAATTCCGAACATGCACGAGTCCAATCGGATTTGTCAGGAAATTTCATAATATCTAGAGGAAATTCTGTTTTTAATATATCTCCCCCACAAACAGTTAGTTGACGCGCGGTTTCAATAACAGTCTGTTTGCAATCATCACCAGTGATAGTTTTTTGGGTAGGATTGATCGAATATGTAAGTGGTTCAAGAATAAAGAGCATATCAAGTTTATTGCACTCATCAGCTACATGTAAAACCAGTTCTTTGATTTGAGTTGCCTTTTTTGAATTGGGGTGATAATAAACAAGTAATTTAACTGCATCGGCTCCCATGCGTTTAGCTTTTTCTACGCTCCAGCTAGTTAGAATATGGCTTTCTCTTTCTGAAGGATTTCCATCATATCCTGTTGCCTCTAGGGCAACAATTAAACCTGTTTTCCCTGGTAAAGCCTTTGATGCAATCGCTTGAAAAGCGCCTACTTCTGGGTCAAGTAATATTGAGCTAGCATTAGGAACGAGAGCTTTGGTAACCTCCAATTTAAAATTGCTAAGGTTGTCATTCGAAATTAATTCTGGATGAGTGGGATTTAATGCGGCACGTAGATTATTTCGGTGATCTAATGCTAATATAGCCAATCCACCTTTTGTTGTCGCACATTTTTCTAAACCCCGTAATTTGCCAAAGGTCAATGATTTCATTTTGTCCTTCTCTACTCTTTTTTAACTATTTATTATCCCTGACTTATTTTATTATCTTGTTTCTTGCTTGTGGGTCAGTTGAAAATAAATATTAAATTATCTTGGGGTTTCCACTCTATTCTTGTTAACCTTTACTTACTGCTCTAAATATAATCTATTGTACTCGTTTCATCTCCGCTCGTTTCACTGTATATATATCCATCTCCTTCCTCATAATTTTATTACCCATCGGATGTCTTAAAAATATCCATTCTAATGGAATTATCAAGAATAACCTACAATATAATTCTTCAGAATAAAAAGATCGCAAGTTAGAGTCTCCATAAAAGAATGCAATTTTATCGGCAATACGCAACCCGGATTTAGAACAAACATAAATATGATAGAAATTAATATTGATCAATATTTTCTATGTTAATCTGAACTTACTAATAACATTTTAATCAATAGGTTAAGGGGTCATATTCACAGCATCACAAACAAGCTACCTTGGCGATAAAGCCCATTTAGACATATGTTTAAGAAAAATAATTAAGTGAATAGAGCAAATTAGATGATTCATCTGCAGTGAGTTTTTTCAAATATTAGAATCGCCTTTCCCGTGGGTGCAAATCGGGATGCAATTGGGATGAAACAGGGTGGAAACAATGGACATAGTAGAAATTTTTAGACCTATATATGGGACTCAGTGGACTCTGTACCACCATATAGACACAATGGACTTAATGAAAACTGACTCTTAATCAGGTTGTTCAGGGTGAAGACCTTTCAACTATCCAGTGGATAGTTGAAAGCCCTGGTGCGTCATTTTTGTTATTTTTACTACTTGATAATACATTTGCAAATTATGCAACGTAGAGAATGCAATCAACCAAAATTGCAAATATTAATTGTGTGGGTAACCTAGATTCTGGATTAATGAGTTTATCTTTCCACCTTTTTAATCCGTACCATCTCATCCCCTTTTTCCACCTTCTGTCCCTTGGTAACCGCGACTTTTTCCACCAGCCCATCAAAAGGCCCGCGGAATTCCATCAGCATTTTCATTGACTCGAGCACCACCAGCACCTGATTGTGTTCCACTGTATCCCCAGCCTCAACCAGGATATTCGTTACCACGCCGGGGATGGGTGCCGTGATGGCGCCGGCTTCTTTCTTCTCAGCGCGCTTTTTACTTCTTCCTTTTTCCGATTCAACCACCGCGTCTACCTGTAAGCCGCGAGTGATGACGCGGTAAGTGCCGTCTTCCTGGGGTTCGATATAAAATTCACGTTTTCCAGTGTCCTTTTCTACCATGAACAGACCGTTCTCATTCAGAAAATGGATGCCGGCATAGATCGGTTGGCCGTTGATCCAAATGCGGTCGCCGTCAATTTCAATCAGATATTCATTTTCCCCTATGAATACCCTGTATTTTTCCATATTGGTTTAGAAATTCCCAGCCATTTGTTCGCGCCAGGCGATAGTACGCCAATGGTTAGCGGCTTCGGTGGCTTGGCGGGCTTTATGCTTTCGCATTTTATGAATAAAGAGTGTGGCTGCCACTGCAGTTTCTTTTTCCAGGCTTTCCAAATCATATGTTTCCTGGGGATGAAAAGATTCCAGATACATTGTGTCCACTTCCGCAGATAGGAAAGCTTCGCTGTGTACTACTTTTTTCAGGTAACCCAGGTCAGTAGTAACGCCCACGATCTGGAAATCATCCAGTGCGCTGATCATCTTACGGATGGCAGTTGAGCGGTCTTCCCCCCAGACAATCAATTTCGCAATAAGCGAGTCGTAATCGGTTGTAATCCATATACCCTGATAGAGAGCAGAGTCCACCCGCACGCCGTATCCAGCTGGTTCTTTTATATAAGAGATCTGGCCTGAGGTTGGCATGAAGGACTGGTTAGGATCTTCGGCGATGACGCGCGCTTCAATGGCTGTGCCGTGCATGCTAATCTGCTCCTGCCTGAGGGTCAGGCATCCGCTGACGGCCAGCAGGAGCTGCGTGTTGACCAGGTCGATGCCGGTGACCATTTCAGTGATTGGATGTTCCACCTGGATACGGGGATTGACCTCGATGAAGTAGAAATCATGGTTGCTGTCCATCAGGAATTCGACCGTGCCGAGGCTGCGGTAATTGAGCGCGAGCGCTATCTTGCGAGCCGCGTCATACAGGCGGGATCGGTCGGACGCATCCAAACCGGGCGCAGGCGATTCTTCAATTAATTTCTGGTGGCGGCGTTGTATAGAGCATTCCCTTTCACCGATTACCAGCACATTTCCTTTTCCGTCTCCCAATATTTGCACTTCGATATGGCGCGCCGGTCGAATGAACTTTTCGATGTACACATGTTCATCCCCAAAAGCCAGTTTGGCTTCCTGGCTGGCGGAGGTGACCGTGTTTTTCAACTCATCCTCGTTTTGGGCAAGGCGTATGCCGCGGCCGCCGCCGCCAGATACCGCTTTGACCAGCACGGGAAAACCAATCTCTGCCCCGATTGCTTCCGGAATATTTTCGTCAGATAGATTAAATTCGCAGCCTGGCAGAACAGGCACACCTACCTCATTGGCAATTCTGCGGGCAGCCAGCTTATCACCAGTGAGAGCGATGCTCTGCGGGCTTGGGCCGATAAAGATCAAACCGGCTTTTTCCACCCGCTCAGCAAATTCTGGGTTTTCAGAAAGAAAACCATACCCGGGGTGCACCGCATCTGCTCCAGACTTGCGCGCGGCAGAAAGGATCGCGTTGATATTAAGGTAGGACTTGGATGCGGGTGTTGGACCAATGTATACGGCCTCGTCGGCATAGCGAGTATGCAGTGCTTCGCGATCGCTGTCGGAATAAACAGCGACGCTTGAGAAACCCAGATCTCTGCAGGCTCGTATAAGGCGGACTGCAATTTCTCCACGATTTGCGATCAGGATTTTCATATTGTGTCCTTTCTACAAGGGTATATTGCCGTGCTTGCGCGCGGGAGTTTTTTTGCGTTTGTCTTTTAAGGATTCCAGAGCATCAATGATACGGGTTCTGGTTTCAGAGGGTTGGATAACATCATCCAGATATCCATTTGAAGCGGCGATATAAGGGTTAGCCATTTCACTGCGATATTGGCTAGTCAGTTCGGAGCGCAGTTCTGCCGGTTTTTCCGCAGCTGCCAGTTCCTTGCGGTAAATGATGTTGACCGCACCTTCAGGACCCATGACGGCTACTTCCGTATTAGGCCAAGCAAAATTGAGGTCACCGCCGAGATGTTTGGAACTCATCACAATATATGCGCCGCCATATGCTTTGCGCAGGATGACAGAAACTTTCGGCACGGATGCCTCGGCATAGGAAAAAATCATCTTCGCGCCATGACGGATGATGCCGTTGTGTTCCTGATCGACTCCCGGCAGGAATCCCGGTGTGTCTACCAACGTAAGGAGGGGGATATGAAAAGCATCGCAGAAGCGGATAAAACGCGCTCCCTTATCCGAAGAATTGATGTCTAAAACACCCGCCAGAACCATCGGCTGGTTGGCGACAATACCAACAGGATGACCGTCCATACGCGCAAAACCAATGATGATATTTTGGGCATAATTTTCCTGCACTTCCATGAATTCACCGTCATCGACGATTTCCTGGATCACCTCACGCATATCGTAAGGTTTTTGCGATTTGTCAGGTACGATCTCGTTTAATGCTTCCGTTTCTCGCCGCGGGTCGTCGGTGGGCACAACATACGGCGGCGATGTGAGGTTATTGGACGGCAGGAAGGATAAAAGCCAGCGAATACCATCAAAGATAGATATTTCATCATCAGCGGAGAAATGTGCGACACCGCTCTGATTGACATGCACTTCTGCCCCGCCAAGGGTTTCGAAATCCACATCCTCGTGGGTGACAGCCTTGACAACTTCCGGGCCAGTGATGAACATATTGCCGGTATCTTTAACAATAAAAGTGAAATCTGTAAGGGCGGGTGAGTAGACAGCCGCGCCGGCGCAGGGCCCCAGGATGGCAGTGATCTGCGGGATGACGCCTGAGGCACGCGTGTTGCGCAGGAAAATCTCTCCACAAGCAGCCAACGAATTAACACCTTCCTGAATGCGCGCACCGCCGGAGTCGTTCAGTCCAATCAACGGTGCACCGTTTTCGTAGGCCAAATCCATGATCTTGGCGATTTTCAGTCCGTGGCTCTCGCCAAGCGAACCGCCCATTATGGTAAAATCCTGCGCGTAGATATATACCAAGCGCCCATCTATCTTTCCCCAACCAGTCACGACGCCATCCGTTAGTGGATGAGTCTTTTCCAACCCAAAGCGGGTGGAGCGGTGGGTGCGGAACATATCCACTTCGCGGAAAGAACCGTCATCCAGGAGCTTTTCAATTCGTTCTCTTGCAGTGAGCTTACCTTTATCATGTTGTGCTTGAATGCGTTTTTCCCCGCCAGCCGCATGTGCCGTGCGCCGCATTTCTTCTAAATTTTCAGTATTGTCTTCTTTGTTTTCCATATTTTTTCCAATGACAGCATTGCTTGCTTTCTATTATTAAACCCAACATTACAGGTATAGTTTGCATTTTTAAGTGATTAACACTTGAAAAACCTATCAAATTGGTTATTTCGGGTTATATCTGGAGATTCCCAAAAAAACGGTTTAATTTTTTCCGTTGATTTGATGGCTACCGCAGCTGTAAAATTTACCTCCGGTGTAAAGCGCAGAAACCAGAAAGAGCCATCCAATTCCATTTCATAGTGACCAGAGGGTAAAACCTCCGTCAAACCCGGCTTCAAATGGTTCAATTGAGGCGAGTATGTCAATCCGGCACCTATTGCCTTACCGAATGCTTCCTTTTTAGTCCAGACGGTCAGAAAAGCAGTTTCCTTATCCTTTTCAGGGAGATTTTGACAAATATCTTGGTCGTTTTTAGAAAAATACTGTTTAACGATCCAATCTTTTGTGCTTACAGGTTGCTTGAATTCCAGGTCAATCCCGACCGGGCTGCCCTTTGAAAATGCAGCAACCATCATATTTTCTGAATGAGCAATATTGAATTCAACTGAGTCAGGTCTGCCATTTTGAAGCAAGTATGGTTTGCCGTTGGGCCCATATTTGAATTGAATATTCTCTGGTGGTTGGTTCACATAGATCGACAGAATAATTCTTAAGGCGGAGCGTGCCGATTGAAACCTCAGACTTTTTTCGGAGGATATCAATCTGGCTGCTCGTAACCGTTCACCAATGGATAAGATTTTTTGATAGTCCGCATGTGGACTTCCCGCATTCAATCCAACCTTCCAGATATGGATTTGACCATCATCCAGGTCAAGTTTTTCTGGGGGTAGCTTCCATTCGAACAAGCAGGACATGGGAATATCCAATTCTGAAACTTTGCCTCGAAATGCCATATCCATTTTTCATACCTGCGCCGCTGGATAATAGGATTCCAAGTCTAAGGGAAAGGAAACACTCTGCAATTTCAAACTCTGCACCCTGAAGCGGTATGCGCATCCAGTAAGAAGCTGCCAGGCAACATCGGCTACATGGCGGTTATGGTAATCTTCTAGATAAGTTCCCCGCGTCCATTCGTTGAATGCGCCCATCGAAGGCCCGCACCAGATCTGGTAATCCATTTTTCGGTCATCTATGCCATCGCGCGACCAGCGTGAAGAAAGGCCAAGATACCAACGAAAAATGAGCGCCATTTTCTTTTTAGGATTTTGATTGGCTTTGGTGATCTGCTCAGGGTTGCGCTTTTCGAAGAATGCTGAGGTTTCCTGCCAGATATCATCCATCGAACATTTGAAAACTTTGCTTTCCAATTCGTTTCGGACCGCACCGGGAATTTCTTCAATCGAATTATAGGTAGTGTACAGATCATACAATTTCTGAGCGCGCATAGGAAAAAAGGTGCCTTTTTTCAAAACCTGAACCCGGGTGCCCATTTCAAACATATCCGCAGAGGGCGCCATAGCCACGTCTGCCATTTCTGCTTGGGCCAGCAGGCTGCGGGTATGCTCACTGGCACCGGATTCGACACAGGCCTGGTTGATTGACCCCGTTGCAATATAAGCTGCACCCATCATGTAGGCAGCCAGGGCGGATTCGGGTGTACTAATCCCGCCGGCTGCACCGATGCGTACCGGTACTGTAAAGCGGTGTTCATTTTGAATCCGATCCCGCAGGGCAATGATGCTCGGCAGCAGAGAGACCAGCGGCTGGTTATCCGTGTGCCCTCCTGAATCACCCTCAACGGTGATGTCGTCTGCCATCGGAACCTGCCTCGCAAGGTCTGCCTGTTCAGAGGTAATGCACCCGTTGCCGACCAATTCTTCCAGGATATTCTCCGGAGCCGGGTTGAGGAAGAGTAGGGCGATCTCTTTTCTGGAAATCTTGGCGACGATCCGGTTTTCGATGTGGATGTTCCCTGAGGAATCTCTGGATAAGCCGGCTGCCCGGTATTGCACAATAGCAGGGGTCAGTCTGATAAACGCAGAGGCTTCAACCGTTCGGATGTGATTTTTAAGATATATTTCGATAGTTTGCTGTTCGATTTCGGGCTCAAAGGGATTATGGAGCAGATTAAACATGTACGGGCCATCAGAGACTGCAGCCTGAATCGTATCGATGGCTTTTTGCAGCCGCTCCAGCGAAAGACCGCCGCTGCCGAATGAACCCATTAAACCGGATTTTGCTAGAGTGATAACCATTTCCTCCGAGGCAATTGCATTGGCCATTCCTCCCGTGTAATAGGCTGCATTCACTCCATATATAGAGCAGAATGAAGGGTCGCCAAATTGGGAAAAAGACACAGGCGGCAGCCAGCCCACCAGGTTTGACGTTTTTCCAACTAAAGGAACCGAATTTCCGGTATTGGAAAATCCAACTTTCCCATTTTCCCGGACCGCGTAAACTGGTTGATTGAATTCGAGCAGGCTTTTTCGTAAACTATCATCGTCAAAAGCCAGGTCATGTTTTTTGCCATCCCATGAAAAAGAAAATAGATTGGTTTTTTCATTGGCTGCCGTATTTGAATCTAGGACCATATTCATCGTACTATCCTTCTCTCAATGTCATCGATATATTTTGGATTGAATAAATTCTTGTGCCATCCACCCAGAAATCGGCATCACCCAATAAATTGGTAGTTGTATCCGATGCGTAATGACTCTTCAGATGGACTTCGAAATAAATTTCACTGTTGGCAGGTATCACCTGACCGCGGTACTTCCAGTTAAGCGGATCACTATGCGAAAAATCAACAACAGGATTGTGAAAAATTTTATCCAGTTGGAAATGCTTCACAAAAGCCCACAATCCCTGGACAATTGCTTCAATACCCAATGACCCCGGCATAACAGGATCCTGAAAGAAGTGGTTTTCATAAAACCACTCTTTACCGCTAAGCTTTTTCTCGCCAATGATGATTCCATGACCATATCTGCCGCCTTTTTCTTTGAGTTGCAGCCTGTCAATTAAATCCAGGTGTCTTTTTGTGGATGGATTTCCTCGTGGAAATATGGATATAGGTTCCACCTGTTGGTAATCACCATGAATTGCGTGATCGCTAATTTCCGGCATTGTCTTCTCACCAATATCCATTCCGGTTTGTTTGTCCATGGCCGTCTGCCTGAAATATCCGAAAGATGATTCACCAGCTAAAAAAACGGACCTATCGGTAGATAGTTCGAAAGCAAATTTCTGGATGAGCATTCCGCCGCTTAAAACAGACATGAGCAATTTGGAATGATTGGTAACCGTCTGTTCGCAGAGGTCCGGGCAGGAGTGAAAGAAGATCATTCCATCCAAGTTCCGGAAAAGATTGACATCTGCGGGGAGCGATAATGAGGCCCCTAAATAAGCTGACAGGATGCCGCAGGGCTGCAGTGTGATTTCCATTAAAATAGCTAATGGAATGCCAGGATATTTGTTTTCGTTGATAAACCAGACATTCTTGGGGACTTCGAATTCCGTGGTGATGGAAGCTGGTGAATTCAGGTTACCGCGTTCCCCAGAAATCATTAAAACCCGATCAATCATTAACAGATCGCCGTTAGGTATGCGGGGTGATTTGCGCTGATCCAGAATTTCAAAATCAGGGCCGAAGCATTTCGCGATGGAACCGGTGCCGAATTCTTCTAGTTGGGTTTTGGTGATTACCGGCCGCTCTGAAGATTTTGTATTGGCGAAAAGATTCGGAAAACCAATGTAAGCGGCAATTGTCTGTAGGGTCTGTGCCTGGTGTTCCAGAAAACTTTGTTGAAGCTGGTTTGAACGGGAAAGATTTTCCTGCAACACAGCCAAGATCCTGTGAATATGTCCATCTACAGCATTTTTCCAAAAATTAGATGTGGTCTCAGGTTTATTCATTTTGGTAGCCATACGAATTACCTATTAAAGCTTTTAAATCAACTGGTATTTGGTGGCTGATCAACCTAGCTAAAAGTTTCAGGATGGATACATGGTCGTCCACATTGTTCTGATTGATTGACATTGTTGTGTGAGGTTTTTCTTTCAGAGTGGCTTCCACCCATTTGGAACAATTGTTGCCAGCTCCCAATTCTATGAATATGCGCGCGCCGTCTTCGTAAGCAAGATTGACAAGGCGTGGAAAATCAATGGGGTTAGTCAACATTTTTGCGAAACTCTTGGCGATGGATTTGGAATCATATTGCAATGGGGCATAATCCGCCGCGGTATAGATAGGAATGTCTGGTTTGTTCTCCACCGGCCAATCGTGCAGGCGCATGAATGCATCAAACTCGGATGCAATAGGTTCACAATGAATGGAATGGTGATAAGGCGCCTGCAAATGCATGCATTGAATGTTATCTACGACCCGCTTGCAGGCATTCTTTTCCCCCCCGATGACTACCTGCCGGGGAGTGTTGATGTGAGTGATATATACGCGTTCCTCATTTTGGATTGCTGCTCTCACCTTTTCAAAAGGAGCCATCAACACATAATTTGCCCAAATTGAAGAATTAGAATTTTCTCCGTTTTCTATGGGCATTTTCCAGAATTCCCGGATGGCATTCTGCTGGCCAGAAACGCGTGTATGAAAAATGGGGGATGCCTCAAGGGAAGTCCGCATGGCATCTGCCTGAGTCCAGACCCCCATTGCGAACATCATGCTATTTTCACCCAGACTATACCCAAAAGCAACATCCGGCTTTACTTTGAAGATATCTCTAAGAATAATAGTAAAGAGATAAGAAAAACAGACTCCACTGGAAATCATCTGGGTTGGATTGTTATTCAGTTTATTTTGCAGTTGTTCCCTAATGCTTGAAGTGAGTCTTTGTGGAAAAATCTCTGTTTCATTGATGGCACACCCCGGGTCAGAGGTCAGAGTAAGCAGAGCATCCTGTACCTGCGGGAAAAGATAAAAGATTTCTCTGCCCATTCCGACGTAGGTTCCAAACGCGCCGGGGTAGACAAATGCGATTTTTTCCTTTGGACCAAATGGATTAGGTGTAAAATAACTGCCCGTTGGCGTCTGCCAATCCCTTCCGTCTTCAATAGATTTCAAAACGCCATCTTGGGCATGCTCAAGTTCGTCTATAAATCCTGGTCCTGATGAACCCAGCACTACCAGCGTATAGATGCTAGGTTTTTGACTTTCAAATTCAGCCAAAGAATCATTGATAAAGTCTACAAGATTTGGGGTATTCGTTATTCTTTTTTTTATTTCCTCAATCCTTCGATTTCCCTGTTTTGGATTATCAAAACTAATTGGCAGAAGATAAAGCCCGAAATTCGAAAATGGCTGGTCAGGATGATAATTGGAAAGATACCCTTTTTCGAGCCAGATGGCTGAATCGTTATCTTTTCTTTCCTGCAGCCAGATCACACTCTCGCGTTTTTCTGCATATGGCAGTGGAAACCAGGGTCGTAAAAAATCGCGATATTCTTCGCTTGCTAATTCTTCAGCTTTCCAATTTGGCTCAGGATCAGGAAAGTGGGTCTGGTTGTTAAGGCTCAATGCAGATTGGATTAGTCTGACAATCGGTGCAGATTGAAAATGCGGGTATTCTTCGTTTTGAGTCTTCGCGTCTGAATTTTCAGTCCAAATTTCTGCCTTGGTGGGAATATCCAGCGATGAATTTGTGCTCTGAGATTGGAATTTTTTCCAAATCAAATCCGCATAAGAGTTATCAGCATTGGTTTGGTTTGAGAGTACAATGCAACCCAAACCTGTTAAAAGATCCTCTACCAAATCACCAGCCGGATTGGTGGAATCCGCATCCAGTATTTCAATGTGTGGACTTGAATATGAAAAGAAACTGAATAGGACAAGGTGTTTGCATGATGGGTTCTCTAAAAGGAATAGTGATCTTTCCAAAGCATCTTCAAAATTTCCTCGTACGATTACAGAGTTTTCCAGGGTTATAGGTGGATGGATTAATTTGGATATCCTCGTAAGAGATGTTTCTGAGGCATCCCGCCTCGTTAAATTTGGCTCACTGGAATTATTTACTGGAAAATGTACCACAGTAGATAAGAAGTCATTATCAGTTTGAACTTGGTCCAGTCCAGCATCCATTAAAGCCCGCTTCATCACCAATAACAGCAGGTATTCATTAAGGGTTAAATCATGCTGACTGGATTCTTCGATACCGACGGCTTGCAGGGCTAGATCTATTACTTCTTTACTGAAAATCAATCCAGTATTTTGGTAACTTCCGGTTAATAATAAATTTTTAAACGATTTCAAATTGGGACATATCGAGGTAAACAGGTCCATTCCGATAAGTGAATATGATTGAGAGATTTGCTCTTTTTGATTTTGCATAAATGTCACCGAATTAAAAAAAGGCAAAAATGAAAGCCTATGAATCCTTATTTCCGATAAAGCGCTTTAAATGCTTGCTGATTGTTCCCTCAATGCCTATAAAATTAAGGAATTCACCACCTTCTTCATCCTGTACTAGGATATTTCCGACAACAGCATGGTCGTTGTGATAAGTAATATTCAAAATTGCCCAGATTGATGTACCAAACGGGATCATACGATATTGATCCCATTGATGCATCCGTGAGGGAAGGCAGGGCGCATCATAAAATTTCTGGGTCCAAAGCAATAAACTTTGAATAATGGCATCATTAATATAGGGGTTGATTGTTCGAGCTGGAAACTGTCCCTGATTTATCGGTTCCATTTTTGGAAGCGATACCTTCGTGATAACGCTATCTTCATTTAAAAGAAGTAATTCCTGGATTCCTTGAAATGAGGGCCCTTGAAAAAGGGTCCCATTTTGGTAAAAATCAATTCCTTTTATGTATTTGGATGAATCCAGATTTAATTCCTGTATGGATTGATGCTTGTGTGGTGTTAATAATTCTTTTGCCAAAGTAATCTGTCCGCTGTAATGGAACAACTTCCTGTTATTTCCATTCTGACTGGTAACAATAGCTTCATATACTTTTTCGCTATCTTGGGTTTCTGAAAGAAGTTTTAATTCCAATTCATAATCATGGGCATTGTTATCGAATATGATTCCCTTTAATACTTTGAAATCCTCCATATGGATAAAAGAAAATCCCGGATTTAACGATTCACATGTATCAGCCAGCCAGGCAGATGCACAAGTCGCAGGTAGAACAGCCTGCGAACCAATGCGGTGGTCATTGAGGAAGGGATTATTTCTTAGATTAAGACGGCGGCATATCGTGATTTCATTGCTGCAAAATGGTTTGAATTCAATATTTGTATTAATCGGCCCACCAATCACAATTTGAGGTGTGTTTTGCTTTGCACAAGTTAATTCAGTAATCAATGCTTCAACCCCGAATTCAGTTGAGATCAATTGGATATTTCTTTCTTTGAATACTTTTTTTAATTCCGGGGAAACCATACCTGAATCCCACGGGCCCCAATTGATGGAAATCACACGGCAATCTGGTAGAGATTCCTGAAGAATATAGGCTGATTTATTGAGGATCTCATTCGCAATAGCATAATCGGATTGGCCGGTATTTCCAAAGAAACCTGCAACTGAAGAAAACAAGACTAGGAATTTTAGTGTTTCAGGATTGACAGCTTGAATGATATTCTTCAGACCTTTAATCTTGGTGTTAACCACTAGGTCGAAATCTCGACTGGTTTTGTTTTCTATTAATTTATCAGCGAGGTTTCCAGCACCGTGGATCACACCAGTTATCGGCCCGAATTTATTAACTGCCGATTGGACTTGAGGTATCAGAGTTTTTTCATTTGTCACATCGGCGGAAATATAGACAGCTTCTCCGCCATGTTTTTCAATTTCCTGCAATGTCGAAGAAATCTCACGGCTTGAAAGAACATTTTTTATTTCTTTTTGAAGGGCTTTAGGCGTGATTTTTTCACCCCTGTTTTTAAAATATTTCAACGCATTGTTCTGGAGTTCCTCACTACTTATAGAGCCATCTGCCCAATCGGGTTCCGGTTCCAATATGGAAGAACGTCCAACCAGAATAAACCGGCAGTGGGCATTCTCGGCAATTTTTATGGCACATTGGGATGTGATCCCTTTTGCTCCGCCGCTGATCAACAACACAGCGCTTTTATCTAAGAGGGTAGTATTTTCTCTAGTCATAATTACTCTCTAATCAACCTTCATGTTCAAGTATTAGGGTGTAGCGGCCATCCGGTGTGTAACCTACCTCTGTTAGAAGGAGGTTTGGGTCATGCAGCTCATCATTAATTATTTTCACAGCGATTTGCGCATCAATATCCGGGTGGATGTCCAAAGCACGGCAAAACACATTATTCCATTCCAGGCGCAGCGTCTTGGTTAATCCAGAAAATCCGCCTGGCACAGGGTTATTGGATGAATTTCCGTTTAGACCGAACTGGCCATCCATCTGGGAAACAGTCAGAAAAGCTGACCGGCTGTTTTCTCCGGCAGCTATCAGTGGCTTCTTCAGATGACGAGCCATCAGGAACACGGATTTCAAAATAGCTGCTTCCTTTTCTGAAATTTCCAAAATATCTTTCGGGTTTCCTTTGCTAGGAGGATTCATATGAATAAAAGCCCAAATATTATCATGTTTCGTAATAATTTCTTCCATTTTTGATTGAATCTCGTCCTCATTGCTTTCCTTGAGATAAAAATGTAGAATATCATTAGGTAAGTTTTTTATATTTTGGTTTTCAATCATGCCAAAATGGACCATACCAACTTTCAGGTTTTGCTTTAGATAGAATTCTGCAAGCAGCCGGGATTTTTCCGTACAATCATCCGTGATCAAGACCAAACCATCCTCTGGTATATCGAATTTCAGAAAATCTGGTTGGGGAAGCTGTTTTACCTTAACCAGCAAACGTTCAATACTGGCTGGATTTGATTGTGCTTTTTCTTCAACCGTTTGGGCCGAAGAGACTGTTTCAACCACAGCTTTGGTTTCCGTACCGCTATTGAATTTCTCTATGATTTGTTCAATGGTGCGCAGCATGGTTAATTCTTCCGTTTCAATCACAGGAAGCTGTGGGAATCGTTCTTGCATGGCACCGAGTATCTCAACGCGTTTAATCGAATCAATGCCTAAATCTGCTTCCATATCCATCCCCAATTCCAATATATCGGTTGGATAACCGGTTGTTTCACTCACGATATCCAGAAAAGCAGATTGGAGGTCGGATTCTGGATATGCATTTGTTTTTCCTCCCTCAACCTTTACGGTATTCAGTTCTGATGAAAGTGCTTGTTCTCTTGGTTGTTTCTGTTCAGCTTTTTGCGGTGTGCTGTTGAATGCACCGACAATCTGTTCAAGCGTCCGCAGAACCGTTAAATCTTCTGGTTGGATTATGGGAAGATCTGGGTATTGTTCCCGCATTGCTCCTAGAATTTCCACTCTTTTGATCGAGTCGATGCCCAGGTCTGCTTCCATGTCCATATTCAGATCAAGCATTTCAGTTGGATAACCGGTTTTCTCACTTACAATCTTGAGAAAAGATTGTGTCAATTGATTGACATCGTACGTTGTGGAAGAGGATGAGCCGGTTTGAGGAGGTTGTATTTCGTTTTGAAGAGGAGTTGATTCCATAGAAGGTACTTTCACGACTGGAGAAGAAACTTCCATATGCGTACCCTCTACCAAGAAGTCATTTTGTTCTTCTGGTTGATAATTACTATTTCCCTCCGAGTTGATTAATTCCTTAATCAGCGCAGCGTATTGTTGGGAAAAAGTCGTTTGTGATTTGATGTATTCCAGGTGTGCTTCAGATATTCCACTATGTTGGCTGTTAACGAATTCAGCACTTTTTTCCATGACGGAAAGTGCTTGAGCTGCATTCGCCTGTTGCGGAGTGCCATTCATTTTTGAAATGATCGAAAGTTCCGCCTGGGTAATTTCTTGGATGATTTTTTTGGAAGCATTGTCATTTTGAAGGAATTGTTCATGTGCTTTTAAGAAATCATGCTGGTGTACCTGGAAGCGTTCGATCAAGGATTGGATGTATTGGTGATTGTTATTCATTTGGGGCACCTCCAACGCTGGGGATAATTCTACTTTTTCATTTGTGGGTGAATTAGAAGATTCATTTTGAAGTTTTGTACCTGGCACTATATTGTCAGTATTTTCAATTGAAGCCTGTTTCTTAGTTTGATCTAATGTAGCGGTTTTGTGATTTTTATGGGGGTTTTCCTGGAGAGCATTTTCAAAATCGCTGCGGGTTTTTTCGGACGTGTAAAGACCACCATTTAAAATGACGGTTACCTTGCTGTAATTAGGCTTGGAATGATCTTGATATTTTCTATATGGGTCAATATCGCCTAGTTTGAATCCAAGCACCCGCATTTGCAGCACCGCCTGACGATATTGAAAGTCGCTGTCACCTTTTGGATTTGGATTCAGGGCGATGGTTTCATGGGGTCTGCCATTTAAAATGTCTTTCACAAGATTGGTCAATATATTTTTAGGTCCGATTTCGATAAAAATGGAACCACCCATTTTATAGATATTTTCGATTTCCTCTTTAAATTTCACCGTGTTCAAAATGTGACCAGCAAGTATCTGAGAGATTCTTTGCGGATTTTTTTCATATTCATGCGCAGTGGAATTGGAATAAACTGTGCCGTTGGGTTTCTGAAAGGTTTCCTTCTGGATAGCCAGTTCGAAAGGCGCCTGGGCGTGTTTTACAAAGGAAGTATGGAATGCTGCTGAAACCTGAAGCGGATATACCTTAAGTCCTATTTCTTCCAATTTTGGCTTAATAGCCTGAACTGCATTTGTAGAACCGGCTAATACAACTTGCGTTGGGGAATTGAAGTTAGCAATGGTAATATCGTTGCGGTCTTTGAGGAGATTTTGAATTTTTTCCACATCTCCTTTCACCGCGATCATCGCGCCAGAATCCTTTTCCGAGGATATCGGCAAACTCATCGCTTCACCCCGTGCTTTGGCCAGCCTTAAGAATGCATCTTCCTTAAAAACACCGCAAGCCCATAGAGCTGTCAATTCACCAAAACTATGTCCGGCGTAAAAGTCAGCTTGAAAACCAGCGTTACAAAGTAGCTGGTATAAAGCCAAACTGAAAGTACCAATGGCAGGCTGCGCGTTCTCCGTTTTCGTGAGCCGTTCTGTCTGTCTTTGTTTTTCTTCCTCAGAAAATACTGGTATAGGATAGACAATATTAGTAAGGGGTTCTCTTCCATCACTAGAGATAATTTCATTCGCTCTTTCAAATGCTTGCCGGAAAGGTGGAAAATTAACGGTAAGCTCCTTGCCCATGTTTACATACTGTGAACCCTGGCCGGGGAACAGAGCAACAGTTTTTCCTTTAGGATCCATTCCCGATTTTCTGAAATAAATCCCTTTGGGATGAGACCAAGTTTCCTGATTTTTATTCGCAGTGATTAACTTGATACAGTCACGCAAGTTGTCGCAGGCATCCTCTGCTGATTCGGCGACAAACCCAACTCTGATGTCTTCTACCGGAATGACTGAATTGCAGGTCTCCTGATCGAGTTGGTTGAGATAATTACCGCTGTCCGCCCTCTCCAGTTTTGCCAGTGCTTCCCGGCAATTTTCCAGTAGTTGCTCCGTTGTCTGTGCTGAAAGCAGGATAGTATATGGTGCTTGATGGATTCGATAAGCCTTCCCCTGTTCTGGTTGGTATTCTTCCAAGGCGATGTGGAAGTTTGTTCCGCCAAAACCAAAAGCACTGACACCTGCTCGGCGGGGAGTACCCTGGATGTTTCTAAACCACGGGCGGGTTTCTGTATTTAGATAGAATGGAGAATTTTCGATATCGAGATTTGGCTGCGGTTTGGAAACATTGATGGTTGCCGGTAAGATCTTATGATAGAGGGCTAGTGAGGCTTTGATCAAGCTCGCTGCGCCAGCTGCTGCTTTGGTGTGCCCGATCTGAGATTTGACGCTGCCTAAGGCAATATATTGTTTTTCGGGATTATCTTCACCAAAGACCTCATTAAGGCCTTCAAATTCCGCCGGGTCACCAGTGACTGTTCCGGTGCCGTGGGCTTCGATCAAGCCAACGGAAGCTGGCGAATAGCCAGAGTTTTCATAAGCCCGCCGCAACGCTTTTGCCTGCCCGCTTGGTCTGGGTGCGTAAATACTTTTGAAATGCCCGTCGCTTGAGGTGCCTACACCGCGGATTACGGCATAGATGCGATCATGGTCTCTTTCTGCGTCTTCCAGGCGTTTTAGGACAAGCATGCCAATTCCTTCGCCGGAAAGCATGCCATCTGATTCCGCGCTGAAAGCACGCAGCCTATCGCCTTTTGAAAAGGCAGGCGTCTTACTGAAGCACATGTAGGTTAATATGGAATTATCCGTATCCACGCCACCTGTGATCATCATGTCCGCTCTGCCTAGAGACAGTTCACTGACAGCCATGCTGACGGCTGCCAGTGAACTTCCGCAAGCTGCATCCACAATGCAGTTCGTACCTCCCAAATCCAGGCGGTTGGCGATGCGGCCAGCAACCACATTACCTATTGCACCCGGGAAAGCGTTTTCGTTCCAGGCAATGTAGGCGAGTTTCATTTTTTCGATAATTGCAGGGATTTCATTTTCCGGAATGGAACTGGTTTTTAAAACTTTTTCCCAGATTGGGTACTGCAGACGGTTCAAGAGAGGGTGAATCACTTTCGATGACATACCAACCATACCCAGAATAACCCCAGTATGATCAAGAATATCTTCATTTGCATTTGCGTAACCCGCATCCGCGAGTGCGTCTTTTGCGACTATCAAAGATATAAGTTGTGAGACATCTGTTACCTCAAGAATATTAGGCGGGAGGCCGAATTCCATTGGATCGAATGGAATATCCGGGATAAAACCGCCATATTTGCTGTAGGTCTTGTCTGGTGCATTAGGGTCAGGGTCGTAATATGTATCAATATCCCACCTTGAAGATGGTACTTTACTGATGCAATTGACCTCGCCCAGAATATTATCCCAATATTGATATAAATTTTCTGCTTTCGGGAAGATTGACGACATTCCAATGATTGCAATGGGTTTCATGGTGACCTCATATAAAATATTCCTATGCATTTATCAAAATTAATTTCATCAAGTTTGTTTAGAACGAAAATATCAAAATTTCAACTCACCTAAAAGGCTATTATTGATTGATATAACACAGGAATTTGAGCTAAGTTTCATAATTTATTGGATAAGATAAAAAACAGCGTATTTTTTCTTGCAGCCTCATTCTAATTAATTCGAAGAAATGAAGGCCTTAAATAATAGTAATAGAGTGCAACTGATCAGAATCGACGATTGCAATTATGGGTTATTAGTATTCAGAATTGATAATAGAAGAAAGGGAAATCCTAATGAATAACGTGTTATCCGTTGAACTCATACGCCGGATACAACTAAAAGAAAATATCCTGATGGATTCGGTACTTATTATTATTGGAAGTATGCTTGTGGCAATAAGCTCTCAACTTGCCCTCTATTTACCATTTTCACCAATCCCCGTAACTGGCCAAACTTTTGCAGTTTTCTTATGCGGCGCAGTTTTAGGATCCAGACGAGGTGGGTTGAGTTTATCGCTCTATTTTCTAGAAGGTGCGATTGGATTGCCGGTTTTTGCTGGAGGTAGAGGTGGAATGGCTGTGCTCTTTGGACCGTCTGCAGGTTACCTGGTGGGTTTTATCCCCGCGGCATTTCTGGTTGGTGCGCTCGCGGAAATAGGATTTGACAGGCATTGGTACTCAATGCTATTCGCTTTCTTTTTTGGACAGGTCGTAATTTATCTTTTTGGTGTAATGCGACTTTTATCATTTGTTCATGATGAACAAATAATAAAAATCGGGGTAATCCCGTTTTTGATTGGAGATGCTATAAAAGCTGGAATATTAATAATTCTACTTCCGTCAAGTTGGAAATTGATAAATAAAAGAAGATAGATTAGATAGCCGTATTCTCATCAAACTTGCACATAGATTTAAGAAGAGTCACCTTTTGCATTTCGGGTACAAATCGGGTGCAATTGAATCGATACAGGGTGGACACAGTAGACGCTGTGTATGCAGTAGATGTCAAGCCCCCAAAAGTTGTACCACTTATAAGTAGACACTTTCCAGATTAGCAGCGAATTCATAGGGGGTTTGATTGCCCAGAGATGCATGCGGGCG
>LDZU01010446.1_pt1 | contig 34505 bp, 31 predicted proteins | sample 615531 | NCBI WGS metagenome assembly LDZU01 (sample SAMN03408293, study PRJNA278302) | terrestrial metagenome | isolation source: oil reservoir sample SB2 | place: USA: Alaska, North Slope, Schrader Bluff formation | collected 2011-09 | reverse complement strand
AATGGATGTTTAAGGCAATTCGAAAAATCATTCAAATCAGAGAAATGGGCAATGTTTGCTCTGATTGTTATTCAAAAACGAAGGGTTTGATTTTAATAGATATGCAATTACGCTAGATGAATTTGACTCTGCGCGCTGCAAATACCACCATCTTTACCAGTAACCAGCCATGTTTCCAACGCTGGATGTTGGTGGTGCCGTAGGTGCGCTCCTTATATCGGATTGGCAGGTCAATGATCTTGAGGTTGAGTTTGGCAGCTCCGAATAACAGATCGAAGTCTCCAAAGGGATCAAAATCACCGAAATATGCCCGGTTGGCAGCGATGCGTTCGTAATCTTTTTTCCACAATACTTTGGTGCCGCACAGGGTATCTTTCACGGGTTGGTCAAGCAGGTAGGAGAACAACAAGCTGAAAGTTTTATTCCCAATATAGTTGAAAAAACGCATGGCTTGCTTTTCCATGGGATACACCAGCCGCACTCCGTTGATAAAATCTCCCCTTCCGGATTGGATGGCATGGTAAAAACGCGGCAGATCTTCAGGGGGCACAGTGAGATCTGCATCCAGGATCATCAATATATCCCCATTCGCATGGGCGTAACCAAGACGAACGGCGTCCCCTTTGCCTTTTCCCTCCTGGCGAAAGAGCTTGGCGTCTACTTCTGGATGAGCTTTTATCTGCTGTTGGATGGTCTCATAGGTGTTGTCGTGAGAATGCCCCTCCACAAAGATCAATTCGGTGCCCGAACCCATTTGTGGGATGCGTTCGAAAATATGTTTGATATTTCCCGCTTCATTGCGCGCAGGAACCACTACCGAAACGCGGGATTGGGAGGTTTCTTTCATAGCGCCAGGCATCGGTCTGGCAAGTGTAAATGCGGTCATTGCTAGGGAACGGAATAACCATGTTCGTACCAGAAAATAGTTGCATAGTGGAGCAAGAATGGGAACTGGCAACGGCGCGAGAACCTCTTCCCATTCTCGAATGACCTCAAAATTACCCAGATACAGCAGGTTCTTGACGTCATCCACTGATAACCAGTTCTGCGGGAGAGTGCGCTGTGCTAAATGCAGTTTCTGCGCGAGTGCCAGCGGCCATTCCCATAAGCGGTTGTAATAGTTCAAAATAATGCGGGTGGAAGGCTTGGACCACGCTCGGATTTTGTGGAAAACAGTTTCCACGTCCCACAAATCATTGATCAGGTCAGAGAGGATGATGTAATCGAATTTCTCATTGAGTTCGACCTCATGAATATCGGCATGGATGAAATGCATTTCAGGATGGCGCAGCTGAGCGCGCTCGATCATTTCATTGGAAAAATCAATGCCCACCCCTCGTTTGGGTTCTAGGGATGCAAGGAGATCTCCACGGGCGCAGCCTATCTCCAGCACATCCATTCCGGCAGGGATGATAAAATGATAGACCTTTTTTAGCCTGTTGCGATAGTATCCGCCCCAACCTTTCCAGTGGTCCAACTGTCGTGCAACCGTGTCCCAGTGTTTTTCGTGATTGGTTTGGTATTCTAAAAATTTATCTGTGTTTTGCATGCATCTCGCTCAATAAAAATAATCATTAATTCAGGAAAAGTATAACATCATGACACAAAAGCGGGTTGTATTAGCTTTTTTGCCTTTTCTTGACGGATACGATTCCCTGTTTTATAATTCAGCAACTGAATATTGAACAATGGCGAATTCAAACAATCATGAAAATCGCGATCTGGATATTCTTGAGCACATCGAACAAGATCCTGAAACCACACAGGCAACCATGGCTGCCCGATTGGGCGTGGCGGTAGGAACAGTAAACTGGCATCTCAAGCGATTGATCGAAAAAGGGTATGTAAAGGTGCGGCGCGTTGAGCGCCGCAAACTACGCTATATCATCACACCTCAAGGGATTGCATACCGAACTAACCTGCTGGTTGATTATATCCACACTTCGTTCGATATATACCGACTGGTCCGCCAGCGTTCGATGGATGCAATCGCTCACATCAAAGAGAAAAATTTCTCCCAGGTATATCTAGATGGTAGTGGTGATGTGGCAGAAATCTGCCGTTTGACTTGCCTGGAACAAGGCATAGATATCACGGAAAAGAAAAGCTACCCGATTTTTCACATTGAAGGTTTGAAAATCTTTATCATTTTGGAGGATTCTAAGCATGACAACCCATGAACTACCATTTTTCAGCGAAAATCGTTTTTGTGTAACTGGTGGAGCAGGTTTCTTGGGGCAGGTGGTTGTACGCAAGCTGAGGGAGCGCGGAGCGAAAGACATTTTTGTTCCCACCATTGAACGGTACGATCTCACCCAGCTTGATTCCATTCAACAAATGTTGACGGATGCTCAACCAGACGTGATCATTCACCTGGCGGCGCAGGTGGGGGGCATCGGAGCGAACCGGGAACACCCCGGCGAATTCTTCTATAACAACCTCATGATGGGTGTGCAGCTCATGCATGAATCCTGGAGACGCTCGGTGAAAAAATTTGTGGCGATCGGTACCATCTGTGCCTATCCAAAATCCACACCTGTCCCCTTTAAAGAAGAAAACCTATGGGATGGATACCCGGAGGAGACCAATGCACCCTATGGCTTGGCAAAAAAGATGCTACTGGTGCAGGCGCAATCCTATCGCCAGCAGTACGGCTTTAACGCTGTGTTCTTACTACCTGTGAATCTATACGGTCCGGGGGACAATTTCAATCCGGCTTCATCCCATGTCATCCCGGCGCTGATCCGCAAATGCGTGCAGGCAGTAGATGAAGGCAAAACAGAGATCGAAGTTTGGGGAGATGGCTCTCCTACTCGCGAGTTCATATACGTTGAGGATGCAGCCGAAGGTATTTTGCTGGCTGCGGAAAAATACAATGACTCCGAGCCGGTCAATCTGGGTTCAGGTTTTGAAATTAGCATCAAGGATCTGGTGAGCATGATCGCGAAATTGACCGGATACAAAGGAACTTTCAGATGGAATACGACCAAACCAAATGGGCAGCCTCGCCGCTGTTTGGATACAACGCGTGCCAAAGAATATTTTGGCTTTGAAGCGCACATGTCTTTCGAAGAGGGATTGAAACAAACTATTGCCTGGTATCAGGATAACAAAGGAAGGATCAAATAGTAGAAATGGCTGCCACTAACGAACCACGCACCATTACCATAAGACCATCCAAAGGATGGGCTGCATTAAACCTTAAGGATATCTGGAATTACCGGGAATTGATCTATTTTTTCACCTGGCGAGATCTGAAAGTACGCTATAAACAGACTTTGTTAGGAGCCAGCTGGGCGGTTTTACAACCTTTCTTAACTATGGTTGTATTTAGTGTCTTCTTTGGTGGTTTGGCAAAGGTGCCATCTGATGGCGTACCGTATCCGATCTTTTCATACACGGCATTGCTGCCATGGACTCTATTTTCGAAAGCCATGCAGGATGCCAGTCGGTCTCTGGTTTCAAGTGCGAACATCATATCCAAGGTATATTTTCCACGCTTGATCTTACCTCTGGCTTCCGTGCTGGCAGGTGTGGTTGATTTCTTGATCGCATTTGTGGTGCTGTTAGCCATGATGTTGTATTACGGCATCCGCCCCACCGCGAATGTGTGGACGCTACCTTTATTCGTACTGCTGGCTCTGATCACTGCCATTGGGGTGGGCTTATGGCTTTCTGCCTTGAATGTGATGTACCGTGATGTTGGGTATATCATTCCTTTCCTGACCCAATTCTGGATGTATATTACGCCTATTGCTTATCCAGCATCCATGGTGCCGGAAAAATGGAAATTCATATATGCGCTGAATCCTCTTACCGGTGTGGTGGAAGGATTTCGTTGGGCTTTGCTGGGTACCGGAGAAGGTCCCGGCACTTCCCTGTTCATTTCAGCCAGTATTTCCATCCTGTTGACCATTTCTGGTTTGTTCTACTTCCGGCGAATGGAACGTAAATTTGCGGATATGGTTTGATCCAATGAGAGAGATGATTCAATGAGCAAAACAGCGATTCGTGTAGAAAATCTTGGAAAACAATACAACATCGGTTTACCGCAGATCAAGTATCCAACCTTGCGCGATAAAATGGCGGATGCCGTAAAACGAAGAGAAAAAGCAGCCGATAGCTACATCTGGGCATTGAAAGACATGTCATTCGAAGTGAAAGAGGGGCAGGCTCTGGGTGTGGTGGGGCGAAATGGAGCAGGAAAGAGTACCCTCTTGAAGATTCTTTCACGTGTTACGGAACCGACCGAGGGATTGGTCGAAATTCGAGGGCGCGTGGGTTCCTTGCTGGAAGTTGGCACAGGGTTTCATCCGGAACTGACCGGACGGGAAAACATCTCCCTCAACGGTGCTATTCTAGGAATGAAGAGAGCTGAGATTGATAAAAAATTTGATGAAATTGTTGATTTTGCCGGGGTGGAGAAGTTCATTGATACCCCGGTAAAACGCTATTCCAGCGGTATGTATTTACGGCTGGCGTTTGCCGTTGCCGCTCACCTGGAACCGGAAATCTTGGTAGTGGATGAGGTGCTGGCGGTTGGGGATGCAGAATTCCAAAAAAAGTGTCTGGGTAAGATGAGCGATGTAGCACAAGAGGGGCGCACCGTACTTTTTGTGAGCCATAATATGTCGGCAGTCTTGCGATTGACACAGGAAACGCTGGTCATTGATCAAGGGCAGCTTCTCATGCGTGGACCAACCCCCGAGGCAATTGATTATTATCTTTCCAAAGGGCTAACGGAAGAAGGGCAAAAAACCTGGCAGCCTGAAGAGGTTGCTACAGCCAGCAAACCTTTCAAACCCATCGCCATTCGTATTCTGAATAAACAGGGTGACATTGCCGAAGTTGTTCGTTCAACGGAACCTTTCATGCTCGAAATCGAATATGAGTTGGAAAAACAGATCAAAGGGCTGCGGGTGGGCATCTATCTATTGACTACCCAAGGAGAATACATCTTTACGTCCTTTGATACCGATGATGCACGCTTGTATGAAAGTCAGACTGTTCGTGAAGCAGGTCGCTATATCAGCCGCTGTGAGATTCCCGCTAACTTATTGAATGAAGGGCGTTATGTGGTAGGAGTGAACGCCAGTACCTATATGATCAAACGATATTTTCAGGATGATCAAGCGCTGCTTTTCAATGTTGACCCGGCTGGCGCTCCCGGTATGCAGTGGATTGAAACGCGTTTAGGACCCATCAGACCTGCCTTGAGCTGGCAGATTGAAAACTTTGAAAATGGTGATAAGAAACATGGAAAATAGCGATAATTCCCAGCGAAAAACCAAAGAATTGATGAAAAATATCCTCGGTGAAATTCCCCTGACTGTTGAACTTTATTGGTTGATACGCAATCGCAGTAAAGGATTACGCAGCCGGTTTTCTCTTTCTGATCTCGAGAAGAGAATTCCAGAGCTGGTTGATTATTTACAGAAACATGAAGTCGAAAACAAGGAAAAGAAAAAGATCCTTGTTTTTGCTACCCTGCACTATTGGATCAGTCATGCCGCTTTGATCAGTACGGTTTTTTCTGGAATGGGGCATGATGTGTATTTGGGTTTTTTGCCCTATCACGATTGGCAAAATCCCATTAACCGCTTTGATCTGCGTCGCCAAAATTTGTATGCACAGGATGTTCTCAAGAAGCTCAATCCTTTTGTCAGGGCATTTTCATTTCTTAATGTCTATGCCGGTTATAAAACTCTTCCGACTGACCTGGTACAAAGGATTGAACAGATAACCAGGTTTGACAGCCAATATACACTGCAGGTCGAGGATGTGGATACAGACAATCCTGTTTACAAAATGCGATTAGATAGGAATGAAAGCGTCGCACGCAGTGCGCTTTCATGGTTGAGCACAAATAAACCGGATGTTGTTGTGATTCCTAATGGGACGATACAGGAATTTGCTGTAATGTACGAGGTGGCAAGTTATCTGGGTATCCCGGTAACCACCTATGAATTTGGTGACCAGCGCCAGCGTGTTTGGATCGCACAAAATGCAAAAGTAATGGAGCAGGAAACCGATGCTTTGTGGGAAGCTTATATGGATGTGCCTCTGGATCGAGCGGAGACACGCAAGATCCATGAACTGTTTGAATCACGGCGTAAAGCGTCCATTTGGAAGAACTTTTCTCGCTTGTGGCAGCGCGCACCAGCAAAGGGTGTGGCTCAAGCTCGCAAGGAATTGGGGTTAGATGACGAACGACCTGTGGTTTTATTGGCTACCAATGTTTTAGGGGATAGCCTGACATTGGGGAGAGAAGTGTTCACCCATACCATGGAAGAATGGATCGTACGAACCCTGCAATATTTCATGGGCAAGCCGAATGTACAGTTGGTTATTCGTATCCATCCAGGTGAAATGCTGATCCATGGACAATCGATGGTGGATGTTATCGAACATGTCTCACCTGACCTGCCGGAACATATCCATCTCATCAAGCCGGATGATCCAACCAATACCTATGATTTGATCGCAGCAGCCGACCTGGGGCTGGTTTATACAACCACAGTGGGGTTGGAAATGGCGATGAGTGGTATTCCGGTCATTGTGGCAGGGAAAACCCATTATAAGGGCAAGGGATTTACCAAAGACCCGCAATCCTGGGTGAAATACTATAAATTGATCGGGTCTATCTTACAGGATCCGCAAGGGAATCGTTTAACCGATCGTGAAATTGAATTAGCTTGGGCGTACGCCTATCGTTTCTTCTTCGATTTTCCCAGACCAATCCCCTGGCATTTGGTGAGTTTGTGGGAAGATTATGAACAGACCCCTCTTTCAAAGGTACTTTCGCCTGAAGGTAGAAAGGAATACGAAGCAACTTTCCGTTACTTGCTTGGGGAACCGTTGGACTGGGCAAAAATTCGTGATGCAAAGGAAATGTGAGTTCGATGAGCGATTTTAATATCCAGGAAGTAAAGGACTTTTATAACAGTATCGGTTGGCAGGTGACTGAAGAAGGCGTCTACCAGAATGCTCATTATGAGGATTTGCGTCCCGTCTCACGAAATTACATTCACAAATGTCATTTGAGGATCAACCGGCATCTAACCCATTCGGGAAAATATATTCTCGATGCCGGTTCAGGGCCAATCCAATATCCAGAATATCTGACCTATTCACAGGGTTATTCTTATCGTGTATGCCTTGACCTTTCTCATGTGGCGCTGGTGGATGCGCGCAAACGGATTGGTGATCATGGTCTTTTTATCGTAGCAGATGTGGCAAACTTACCCTTCAACGAGGGTGTATTTGATGACATTGTTTCCTTACACACCTTTCATCATTTACCTATCGAAGGACGGAAGAGGGCTTATAAAGAGGCATTCCGTGTGCTTAAATCAGGTGCGTCCGCAGTGATTGTGAACGGCTGGAATTATTCCCCATTGATGGCGCGCGCAAACGGTCTCATCAAACTGGGAGAAAGATTATTCCAAAGGGAGATCAGGATTGATCCGGCTGCGAAAAAAGTGCCACCGAAAAAACAGCAAACAACCACAAAACCAACTGGTACCTTTGTGGAAAAATTTGATGCCTCTACTTTCAAAAGAGAAATTTTGCCTGAATACAATGCGCGCATCTATGTTTGGCGATCGGTCAGCGTTCGATTTCTAAGGGCAGTCATACACAAAGGGTGGTGTGGAAAAGTAAGATTAGGCATTCTTTACGGGCTGGAAGAATTGTTTCCACGTTATTTCGGAGAGAATGGGCAGTATCCGCTGATCGTTATTAAAAAGAAAGAAGAATGAGGATAATAGAAATATGAACTGGAATGATAAAGTGATCCTGGTTACCGGTGGCACCGGTTCATTCGGAAAAAAATTCATCGAGATCATGTTAAAAGAATTTCATCCGGCTAAACTGATCGTATACAGTCGTGATGAGCAGAAACAGCATGAAATGCGCCAGATGGGTTTTCAAAGCGAGAATTTGCGTTACTTTATTGGCGATATTCGTGATCAGGAACGCTTGCGCCGCGCATTTCAGGGTGTTGATTATGTGGTGCATGCGGCTGCTTTAAAACAGGTGCCTGCCTGTGAATATAATCCGATGGAAGCAGTAAAAACAAATATCCTCGGCAGCAGCAATGTGATCGATGCAGCCCTGGATGCGAATGTCAAACGGGTTATTGCGCTCAGCACGGATAAAGCGGTCAACCCCATTAATCTATATGGCGCTACCAAGTTAGCTGCTGAAAAATTGTTTGTTCAAAGCAATGCGTATGCTGGTGGGCGGGAAACCCGTTTCAGTTGCGTGCGTTATGGCAATGTGGTTGGTAGCCGCGGGAGCGTTGTGCCTGTTTTCTTGCGCCAGCGCAAATCTGGTTCGATCACCATCACTGATGATCGTATGACGCGCTTCTGGATATCTCTGGAACAAGGGGTACGATTCGTGATTCGTTGCCTGGAAGAAATGCACGGTGGTGAGGTATTTGTCCCCAAGATTCCCAGTATGAAGGTCATTGATCTGGCACGTGCTGTTGCGCCAGAAGCAAAGATCGATATTGTCGGTATTCGTCCGGGAGAAAAACTACATGAGGTACTTATCTCAGAGGATGAAGCTCGCACTGTGATCGAACTGGAGGATATGTATGTGGTACAGCCTGCAGCTGCATTATGGTTTGGTCATGAATGGGAAAACCTGGGGAAGAAAATCGATGACGATTTCCGTTATGTATCCAATACCAATACCGATTGGTTGGATGTTGATGAGATTCAGGAATTTATTACACCCTTCGAGACTACAGCAGATAAATAAAGACGGAGTAATGGTATGCGAGTTCTGGTAAGTGGCGCCAGCGGTTTATTAGGTTTGAATTTCTGTTTGCGATTTGCATCGGAACATACAATAGATGGCATTGTTCACAGCCACGTTCTCACAGATCTCCCTTTCACGGTTCAATCTGAAGACCTTACTGAAGAAAAGAACGCTCGTACCCTGATCGAATGCTATAAACCAGACTTGCTGGTTCATTGTGCTGCACTGGCGGATATTGATGCCTGTGAGCAGGATCCTGATCGAGCCCGATTTTTAAACGCAGAATTACCCGGTTGGCTTGCGGAGGAATGCGAACAACACAGCGTCAAAATGGTCCACATCTCAACGGATGCGGTTTTCGATGGCACACAAGAGGGGAAATATGTCGAAACGGACGCCACCCATCCAGTGAGCGTGTATGCCCAAACCAAACTTGCCGGTGAGCAAGCTGTGCGGCAGGTAAGTTATTCAGCTTTTATCGCGAGGGTGAATTTCTACGGGTACAGTATCTCCGGTAGGCATAGTCTTGCGGAGTTTTTCCTGCGGAATTTGCAGGCTGGCAAACCCATGTATGGATTCACGGATATGGAATTCAGCCCCTTCTATGTACTCGATCTGGCAGAGACTTTAATGAAGGGTATCGAAAAGGATTTACATGGGATCTACCACGTGACCAGCCCGCAATCTCAAAGCAAATACAGTTTTGGAGTAGAAATAGCACGGAAATGGGGATTGAATGAAGAGCTGGTCTCCCCACGCTCAGTACAGGAGGCAGATTTTTTGACGGCTCCCCGCTCACTTAATCTAGCGCTTAATCCCGGGAAACTAGAAAAGGCGCTTGGTATCCAACTCCCTTCCCAGCAGGACGGGTTGGATCGCTTTTATGAGGATTATAAAGACGGTCTTGCACAACGCATTTACAATCTCAATATAGAATAGTGGTATTTGGAAGGAGAGCAAAATGACCATGAAAATTGGCAAGCACGAAATCGGAATGCAACACCCCGTGTATTTCATTGCGGATATCGCAGCCAACCATGATGGTGATCTGGAACGTGCCAAACTATTGATCCGTCTGGCGAAAGAAGCTGGGGCTGATGCGGCAAAGTTCCAGAATTTTCAAGCTCCTAAAATTGTGTCTGATTATGGTTTCAAATCGCTGGGCGGACAGCAATCCCACCAATCCAAGTGGAAGAAATCTGTTTTCGAAGTATATAAAGACGCTACCGTTCCTTTTGATTGGACTCCCATCCTCAAGGAAGAGTGTGATAAACAAGGAATGGATTATTTCTCTGCCCCCTATGATTTTGATGCTATCGATATGCTCGAAAAATATGTGCCGGCTTACAAGGTTGGTTCCGGTGAGATCGATTGGATCGAATCATTGGAGTACATGGCAGCCAAAGGAAAGCCCATGCTCATCGCTACCGGTGCGGCGAACATCGGAGAGGTGCAGCGGGCAGTGCATGCTATTCTGAAGATTAATAAGAACTTGGTAGTGATGCAATGCAATACCAATTACACTGCCAGTTTGGAGAATTTCAAATATATCAATTTGAATGTCCTCAAGACCTACGCTACTATGTTCCCTGATGTCGTTTTAGGATTATCCGATCATACTCCCGGGCATGCCACTGTGTTGGGGGCAGTGACTTTGGGCGCACGCGTGATCGAAAAACATTTTACCGATGATAATAATCGTGTCGGTCCGGATCACCTGTTTGCCATGAACCCCCAAACCTGGGCGGAGATGGTGGAGAATACCCGCCAATTGGAGCAAGCGCTGGGTTCTGCAGATAAATTTGTGGCTGAAAATGAACAGGAGACGGTCATCATCCAACGCCGTTGTTTACGGGCAGCGCGCACCATCGAAAAAGGCGAAATTCTCACGCGTGATATGTTGGATGTACTGCGCCCGGCTACTCCAGGTGCCATCCTGCCTGATCAGATCGAGTCTGTATTAGGATCGCGTGCCATAGAGACAATCCCATCCGGGCATGAGCTGCACTGGACCGACCTGGGCAAGTAAAAGGAACTGACCTTTGCGAATATTGTACTGTTCACAGGATTATTGCCCTCACGATCATCGTTTTCTAACTGCCTTATCTGGCAGTGAGCATCAGGTTTTCTGGCTGCGTTTGGAAGATAGTCATCGTATGTTGGAATCACGCCCACTGCCAGCCAGTATCAAGCAGGTGCAATGGCGCGCTGATGATGGCATGGTGCATTGGTGGCGCTATCCACGCTTGAAAGCTCAGTTCCACTCAGCAGTTGATAGAATTCAACCTGATCTGATCCATGCCGGACCCATCCAGCCGGTCAGCATCCTGCCTGCCATGATTGGGTTTCATCCTCTTGTGAGCATGTCATGGGGCTTTGATATGCTGCAAGATGCGGAACGCAATCTAGCTTGGAAGCAAGCCACCAAATACGTGCTGTCACGGTCAGATTGGCTGTTCTGCGATTGCCATACAGTTGAGGAGAAAGCTATCCAGTGGGGTTTTACCCCTCAGCATGTCACCGTCTTCCCGTGGGGAGTTGACCTGCATACTTTCAAACCCTCTCCATCGCCGAAAAAAAAACCGGGAGAACTGACCATTCTGAGCACACGTTCCTGGGAACCGCGATATGGGATGGATGTGGCGCTTAAGGGTTTTGCACTGGCTGTTGAACAAATGCCTGATTTGCGTTTATTGCTGCTGAGCAGTGGTTCGCAGGCTGATTGGATACATCAGTTCGTTCAAGAGCACCATCTTGAAAAGAACGTGGAATTTCGCGGTCAGATCAAGAATGATGAACTGGTTGCGATCTATCATGAAGCGGATGTTTATCTCAGTGCATCGCACATTGATGGGTCATCAGTGGCGTTACTGGAAGCGCTGGCATGCGGAACCCCCGCTTTGGTATCGGATATCCCCTCCAATCTGGAATGGGTGAGAGATGGCGTTGATGGCTGGGTGTTTGAAGATGGAAATGCGCATGACCTGGCATCTACCCTTATCCGCATCGCATCTCAACCTGAGTCTTTACCTGCTATGGCAGTCCATGCCAGGCGAACCGCACAAGAGCGGGCTGATTGGAACAAGAATGTGAGCAGCATGCTTGATGCCTATCAAGTGATAGTGGGAGGGCAATCAAGATGAGAGAACAGCGTGTGGTTGCCATCATCCAGGCACGCATGAGTTCCAGCCGTCTGCCGGGAAAGGTGTTGCGAGATATTCATGGTAAACCCATGTTGGTATGGGTGGTTGAACGAGCCCGCAGAGCACAGTGCTTGACTGAAGTAATGGTTGCTACGACGACTGACCCTGCTGACGATATGATTGAACAGGTATGCCGGCAACTGGGTATTGCTTGTTTCCGTGGAAATGGTTTTGATGTGCTGGATCGCTACTATCAGGCTGCACGTGAAGCAGAAGCGGATGTGATCGTCCGCATCACTGCCGATTGCCCGTTGATCGATCCGGGATTGATAGATGTGGTGGTGGAGCGCTTTTTTGAGAAAAAAGTAGATTTTGCGGCGAACCGTCTACCTCCGCCCTATCAGCGCACTTATCCCATCGGATTGGATGTGGAGGTGGTCTCTTTCACTGCACTGCAACGTGCCTGGCAGCAAGCGACAGAAAAACACGAAAGAGAACATGTCCTCCCTTACCTTTATGAAATTCCCGGTCGTTTCAACATTCTCACTGTTGATTATGAAAGGGATCTAGGATCCTACCGCTGGACGGTGGATACATACCAAGATCTGCAATTTGTGCAGCAGGTCTTTGCCCTGCTTCCTGATCGGGAGAGCTTTACCTGGTTGGATGTGCTCAAGATTGTGCAAGATAACCCTCATTTAAACGAGATCAATGCCGGCATAACGCATAAGACCTTTAAGGATGTGGATGCCCGTGCACAGAAAGATAAAAAGGATAATGCCTGAACCATTCATTACATTCTTTACTGCTCCCAAACCATTTACGAATGCCCATATCAACATTATCCAACGCAATGCTATCCTCTCGTGGAAAAAACTGGGTGATGCCGTTGAAATATTCTTAATGGGAGCTGATGAGGGCATTGACCGCGCAGCAGCAGATTTTGACGTTCGTCATTTTCCACAGGTGCGCTGTAATGAAAGAGGAACTCCGCTCATCAGTTCCATGCTGGAACTGGTTCGTGCGAACAGTCACAGCCCCTTTTTATGTATCATCAACACTGATATTTTGGTTATGCCCGATATACTGCAAACAGTGAAAACAGTCTCGCAGAAAATGGAAAAATTTATATTGGTAGGGCAGCGCTGGGATGTGGAAGTGACATCCTTGTTTGAAGATAGGGATCCGTTTTTTCTACAAATTGAAAGATCTATTCAAGAGAAAGGGCACTTACACCCACCTACGGGAAGCGATTACTTCCTGTTCCCCCGTGTCTGTTTCCCATCCATCCCTGATTTTGCGATTGGCAGAGCCGGTTGGGATAACTGGATGATCTATAAAGCTCGGTATGAAGGGTGGCAGGTCATTGATGCTAGCCATGCTATTACCATTGCCCATCAATCCCACGATTATAGCCATCTTGAGAACGGCAAACCACATTATAGACAACCCGAAACGTACGTGAATGTAGATCTGGCAGGGGGTGAATATGCCATATTTACGTTGCGTGATGCACAAAGAAGGATCGTGGATGGACAAATAAAACATAATCCCATGACATGGAAACGTTTTTGTCGGGCTGTTGAGATCATGCCAACCACGCTGCTCAAGAGTCAGCCCCTGGCAAAGGTCAATTACACTATCTTCCATCCACGGAAAACATATTCGCAATTAAGAGCTGCTTTGAAGAAAAATCTTGTTCAGCCTAAAAAATAGCACTGAGCAACCCGGTTTCTAGTTTTTAATACCTGCACTACAGGTTTCGCCGTAGTCAAATTCTTCTATATTCCAGAGATCGCTGGATGGTTGCCCTGATGGTGAAAGTCCACACAGATCAGAGCGTGCTATGCTGATATCCACATGATAAAAAAGAGGGATCAATGGGATCGAGGTTTCAGGAATCTCCAGGTTTGATGATCCTGAACACTGACTGCTAATCTTCTCATCTTTGGAAATACCGGGGAAAGTGAAATTTCCCGCTTCAGTTGCAACCATGGTACAGGGGAATTCAGCGGTGATTCGTTGGGTAACCAATCTCACATCATAATCCTTATAGATTGGTGTGTTTTCCATTTGATAATAATCTGCTGCCTGGTATGGCTGGATATCCAGCTGGATACCACAATCTTGCAGTGAGAGCTGCAGCAATTCTGCTTCTCTTTCGTAAAAGGGATCATTGAGGATGGGCAAGGAAAGGGTAAGGGCTGTGCCATTCTGGATGGATTCGACTTCATTTGACACGCGTGCTGTCCCTGGATCTCCATCATCATCATGCCATCCCAGTGTTTCCAGTGCCTGTGCAGCTTCATCAGGAGCATACAGATTGTTGGCAGCATCATAGCTGACCGTATAGATGGATTCTGTTGGAAGGGCTATGCCATAATTGAGCTTGCTGTTGAGATAACTGCGGTCAATACATTGCGAGAGGATGGGCTGTAGATCAGTGACCCAACCTTTTTGTGGATTGAGCCATAACCCTTCTAAAATTTCATTGGAGGGGTTATTTACCAAAATGGCAGGGGTTATATAGTAATCCAAAAGATAATCGAACATATCATACTGATCAGAGAAGTCTACCGTGCTATCTACCACATCGCATTGATCCATATAGTGAGTGCTCCCATCAGGGCTCCAATTATATTCAAATATCTCGTAGGGTGCGTAGTCAAAATCCAATGTTGCCAGATTGGTGTCTCCTTGGACTGAGGTGAAGCGAAATTCCAACTCCTCAAAGGCAGGCAATCCTTCTGCGGCACGATAATAGTAAGGATTCCTTTCCAAATAGATCGAATCCGTACCCCATTCTTTGATTCTGTATGCACCCCAACTCAAAGGAGTTTCATTTGCGAAAGGAGCCTGCAATATCTCTGCAACACTGTAATCACCCCATGCATGCAAAGGTAAGGGGTTAAAAAAATAGGGCAGGGGGTTTTGCGAAATTACCCCAGGAAACAGGGAAACGGAAAGGGTTGATTGGTCTATGGCTTTATAATCCGCGATCTGGCGAATGAGGGTTTTATCAATAGGTGTGAGCGGGTCTGAAGCCAATACATAGGAAAAAACTGAATCCTGTGCGGTCAAGGGAGTGCCGTCCGACCATTTCAAGTCATCGAGCAACTGGAAGCTAAGTTTTACTTTATCTACCAAAACAGATTCAGTTCCATCCCATTTTTTTGCACAATCCAGCGTGCTGCAACCGCTCGGGAAGAACTGCACCCCCTTTTCAAGAGGGACTGTATTGCCAGATGTGTCTACAAGCATGTCTCCCTCTATCAGAGCCGTGGATGTGATTTCCAAACCTCCGTTTTCATGGGAGGGAATGCCCTTTAATATGGTTGGGAAAGTTTCACCATCAGATGTGATGGTTGGCAAATCATACATGGCTTGCAGGATATCCCATTCTACCTGTGTGGTGGCTTTGTAAAAAAACAGTGATTCTGGGCTGTAACCCAGACAAACGGTCAATTTGCGGTTTTGTATGGATGTTGTCTGTTCATCGGAAGGTTGTGAGATATCAGTTTGGTCAACTGGAAGGTTTGGTTTGCAGGAACAGATCAGAATGGAGAGAAGAAGAGAGAAAATAAGTGCGGAAATACGCTTTTTATTGCTCATTTTGCGATTATACGATACTTTATTCTTTCTTTACAGAAAAGGTACAATCAAACTATGGTAGCATTAATCCCGCTTTTGGAGTGCTCATGCGTGTTGGTCAAAATCCTGCTAAAAAACTAAAAACTCTTCCGCAACCCCAGCGGGTTACTGTGGCGGTGCTGAACTATATCCCCAATCAGGAGGGTTATTTTTCAGAATCCTTTGCAGTGCTCCAACTATGTTTGGGTAGCATTTTAGAGAATACAGAACATCCATTTGATCTGATGGTTTTCGATAACGGCAGTTGCCCTGAGGTGAAACAATATCTGCTTGAAATGCAGGCATCGGGCAATATTCAATATCTGATATTCTCTGAGAAGAATGTCGGCAAGGGTGGCGCCTGGGAATTTATTTTTAATGCAGCGCCGGGGGAGATTATTGCGTATAGTGATAACGACGCTTTCTTTAAGAACGGGTGGCTGACGGAAAGTTTGAAAATTCTTGAGACGTATCCGAATGTAGGGATGGTTACCGCCAGACCGCTGCGCACGATCCCCGAATTATCCACTGGAACAATTGCATGGGCTGAGAAGAATCCGGATGTCAAACTTGAAGTAGGTGATTTTATCAGTTACGAGGATTATTATGAGTTCTCATCTACGCTGGGATATTCAGAAGAGAAATTAAAACATGAGTATGAAAACAAAATAGATACGCGTTTGACCTATCAGCACATCGAAGCGTTTGTCGGCGCCAATCATTTTCAATTCACAGGTTGGAAGAGAACGTTTCAGCAATGCCTTCCGTTTGATATGGAAAAACCCCTTGGACAGGTGAGACAATTGGATGAGCGCTTGAATGATGCCGGTTATCTGCGGTTAATGATCAACAAACCGCTCATTCAGAATATGAGCAATCGCGTTTCCCAAAATGATCAAAAAACGAATCTGGTATCATCTAAAAAAAGATTTAAACTGCGTAACGTAAATTTTATTAAAAAAACTCTCCTTCGAATCCATGATCGGATCTTTACCCTTTATTATGAACAATAACCTCTCAGCTTTCAACAAAAAAAAGAAATATCGAATTTTTATCAGTGCAGATCATGGTTTAGCCATTGTCTATTTTTTACAAACCTATGTTGTGCCATCCCTTCTCTATGAAGATGTTGAAGTGATTCTTCTTACAGATGATGAACTGGTGGGGAAGATTCAGGACCGATTTGGGCAACCGGGGTTGATCATTGAAGGGTTGCGTTTAAATGCGGTTAAAGACTACTTGAAGACTTACAGACCATCCCGCCAGTGGTGGATCAATTTTTTCCGTCGCGTAGGGGCTTCAAAGAAGATCAATACCGAGGCGTTGGATTCGCATGTACGCCAGGTGGAAGGTGAAGCAACCGGGAAACGTATCTTCTTTGTGGATTTTATTCGCTTTGTGGTAACGATTCTGCGGAATTCGCGGGTTGCACGAAAGTTCCTTGTCAGCCGGCAAAAACGACTGGTGCCCAAACAACCGGGTATTTATGGGGACCTATTCGAAAAATACCAGCCTGATCTGGTTGTAGCCAGTACACCGGCATGGCGCTTGGACCGTTTTCTTGTTCGGGAAGCTGCAAAACGAAATATCCAGACCGTTGCTGTGATCGTGGGATGGGACAATCCGTCCAGTTACAGTTTGAATGGGGGCAAGGTGGATTGGATCACCTGCTGGTCGGAGATCCAAAAAGAGGAATTGGTGCAGGGCTCTGATTGGGACCCCAGCAAGGTGAATATAGGCGGAATTCCATCTTATGATGGGTATTTCCAGGAAAAATGGCTGATGGGGAAAGACCAGTATTTTCAGATACATCATTTGGACCCCACCAGAAAATTGTTGGGGTATGCATGCAGTTTTACGACCTTCTCTCCGAATTATCAAAATATCGAAGCCATTATCGAGTTAATGGATTCTGAAGAATTGATCGAACCCTGCCAGCTTTTAATCCGATTGCACCCCAATCATTTCTTGGATGATCCACTTTTCCGGGCAGAGAAAGACCACATTACGAAATTAGCCGAGCGCAATCCACATGTGCACCTGGTTGAACCGGTGCCGTTGGGCGGAGATTTGGGCTATTATTCGGGGGAAGATATGCCCGAAAAATCGTCTATGATGGCATATTCCGATGTCTTTCTGACAGTATATTCCACCATGGTGGTGGAAGCTTCCATCCACGAAACACCCATCGTAAGTATTTGTTTGGATGTTCCCGATGGGTGGGGTGTGGAAAATCGTTTTTATCTGCCTCTTTCGACCATTGGAAACTGGCCTACTCATAAGCGCTTCATCGATTCAGGCGCAGGTCGGGTTGCGCTAAGCAAAGCGGAATTGAAAGACCATCTGAATATATATTTAAAATGCCCGGAAATCGATTTGGAAAAACAGCGCAAATTCATCAAGGATGAATGCACCTACGTGGATGCCAGTGCGGGTCGCCGAACGGCAGGTTTTCTGTTGTCGTTGATAAGGCAATAATAAGAGGAGAGAATAATATGCCAAGAATTGGGATGAATCCTTCCAGAGGGCAGAGCACCGATTACAAACCGGCGAAGGTGTCTTTGGTTATGCTCACATATATTCCCAATGACGTGGGCTATTTCGAGAAACGTTTTGAAGTCATGCGAGCCAGTCTGGAGAGTTATATTCAAAATACTGGTATGCCACACGACTTGATCGTCTTTGACAACAACAGCAATGAAAAAGTAGTCAACTATCTGAAAGATATGCGCGATAGCGGAAAGATCGATTATCTCATTCTTTCCAGCCGCAATATTGGGAAAATGGGAGCATTGCAGATCGCCTTTAGAGCCGCGCCGGGTGAGATCATCGCCTACAGTGATGACGATGTTTTCTTCATGCCCGGTTGGTTGGAGCGCCATCTGGAAATTCTGGAAACCTATCCAAAAGTGGGTATGGTGACAGGTTTGTACATCCGCCCTCACATGAAAGAGGGGATCGGTTCTGTGCTGCGTTTTGCAGAACAGGAGGGCGTACAAGCGCGTAGGGGGGACCTGGTTTCAAAAGACTTGCAACTACATTACATCAATAATACAGGTCGAACCTGGGAACAGTATGAAAAAGAAACCAAAGGTCTTGAAGATATTGTGTTGACCTATAAAGGGGTGGATGCATTGGCATCTGCCGGGCATTATCAATTTGTCACACGTAAGGAAGTGATTCTGCAAGCTTTGCCCGGAATATGGCAGAATCAATTAATGGGAAAGATGAGGGAACTCGATTTACAGGTGGACCTGATGGGTTATTTACGATTATGCACGCATCCCGCCACCATCCGGCTGCTGGGTAATGTGATTGATGGTGAAATGGCACACCAACTTGAACAATTTGGCATTTCCATCAACCCCGATGAGGTAGAACCACAACCAGCCAAGCCGAAAGTACCCATCACTCGTTTCCCCTTGGTCAAACGAGTGGCTTATTTCTTATATAATCGTTTGTTCAAGATTATTAATTCTTGATCGAGATTTCACAACCTATCCGATTTGTATATACTGGTGTAAGAACATGAAATTTTTAGTAGCTGGGCTGGGATCGATTGGACGCAGACACCTTCGCAACCTGGTAACACTGGGTGAGAAGGATGTCATCTTATTTCGTACCCACCAGGCTACCTTATCAGATGCGGACCTGGCAGATTTTCCGGTGGAGACTGATCTGGAAAAAGCATTGGCGTTACAACCAGATGCTGTGATCGTCTCCAATCCCACTTCTTTACATCTACAAGTTGCCATTCCAGCGGCACAGGTTGGCTGTAACTTGCTCTTGGAAAAACCGCTCAGCACAGATTGTGCTGGGTTGGATACATTGCATGAATTGATGGAGAAAAGTCAAAAGCAAGCTTTGGTGGGTTTTCAGTTTCGTTTTCATCCAGCTTTCCAGAAGATCGAAAACTGGCTGCAAGAAGGATTGATCGGTCGTATCATATCTACCAGCGTTTATTGGGGAGAGTATCTACCTGCTTGGCATCCATGGGAAGATTATCGCACTGCATACAGTGCGCGTAAGGATTTGGGAGGTGGCGTGGTGCTGACACTCTGCCATCCCATCGATTATGTACGCTGGTTGCTGGGAGAGGTGCATTCCGTCGCGGCTTTTGTGGGTCATGTCAGTGATTTGGATTTGGAGGTCGAGGATATGGCAGAGATCACTATGAAGCACACCAATGGCGCCATATCGCACATCCACCTGGATTATTACCGCCAGCCCAAACGGCATTCACTGGAGATCACCGGAAGCAAGGGTTCCATAATATGGAATGAAGAAGAGAATATAGCCCGTCTTTTCGCGGCTGATTCTCAGGGGTACTTAACTTTCCAACCTGAGCCATCTTTCGAACGGAATGATCTTTTCCTGGCAGAGATGTACCATTTCCTTTCAATGCTAAAAGACGGAGAACGATCGGTATGCTCTTTGGAAGATGGCATTCGTGTCCAGCATATCCTGTCTGCAATCTACCAAAGCGCTGACCAAGGGCAGCAAGAAGTTATCCTGCTGAAGGGCTAATGGAGTGAATAATGGCGAGTATTGTTGAAAACACCTTTGATCTGACTGATCGTGTCATCCTGGTGACCGGTGCTGCGGGATTGATCGGTTCCCATTTCTGTGAGCTGCTTGCCCGAGCTCATGCCAGAGTGGTTGCCGTGGACCTTGACCGGCACAGAATTGACCAGCTGACGCAAAAGATGCAGGAGAACGATTTGCCCATAGTAGGATTTCAAATGGATATCACCGACCCCAACTCAATTCAGGCGGGTGTGCAAAAAATCGAGCATGAGTTGGGTGGGTTGGATGTGCTGATTCATTGTGCCGCGATGGATCCCAAGTTTGATCGTGAACATAAAGATACCCATAGCGCAACTTTTGAAGATTTCCCGCTCGATGCATGGAAGAATGCGATGGATGTGAACCTGACCGGTGCTTTTTTATGCGTGCAACAAGCGGCAAAGCTGATGCTGAAACAAGGGCACGGAAATATCATTCTGTTCTCGTCAATATATGGGATGGTGGCGCCCGATCAACGGGTTTATGAAAGTGGTTCATTCAAACCGCCCTATTACAGCGTCTCCAAAGCCGGTATTCTGGGTTTGACCCGCTATATCGCGTCCTATTATGCTGGAAAGAATATTCGCGCCAATGCCCTTTCACCGGGTGGGATTTATAATAACCATGAAGATGCATTCGTTCAAACTTACTCATCGCGTTCCATGATTGGGCGCATGGCAGATATTTCTGAGCTGGATGGTGCGTTGCTGTTCCTTGCCTCTGGTGCATCCGGTTACATGACGGGGTTCAATCTGGTGGTGGATGGAGGTTGGACGGCTTGGTAATTCAGCAAAAGGATCAAGATATGGAAAAATCGCGAATGGAAATTTTAGCAGTGATCCCGGCACGCGGGAATTCTAAGAGCATTCCACGCAAGAATGTCAAGGAATTAGCTGGCTTTCCTCTGATCGCATACTCCATTGCTGCGGCGCTGCAATCCCGCAGTGTGACAAGGGTGATTGTCTCAACCGATGATGCAGAGATAGCAGCGGTTGCCCGGCAATTTGGCGCAGAGGTTCCATTTATGCGTCCTGCAGAATTCGCGCAGGATCAGACCCCTGATCTGCCTGTTTTTGAACATGCCCTGATATGGTTGAAGGAAAACGAGGGGTATGAACCCGATGTTGTCATTCAGTTGCGTCCCACCTCGCCGATCAGACCCAAGAGTTGTGTTGATAGCGCGGTAGCTGTATTAGGCGAGCACCCGGAAGCTGATTGTGTGCGCGGTGTGGTATTGGCAGGGCAGAACCCTTACAAGATGTGGCATATCCAATCTGATGGAGCGCTGGCACCCATCCTGACTGTTACGGGGATCAAAGAAGCTTACAATGCGCCCCGCCAGGACCTTCCTTTGGTGTACTGGCAGACGGGTCATATTGATGCCATCCGTCCTGTAACCATACTGAAGAAACGATCCATGACCGGGGATATTATCTATCCCTTGATCATTGATCCGCTCTACACGGTCGATATCGATACTATGACGGACTGGCGTAATGCTGAGCAGCTTGTCAACGAAGGCTATTTGGATATGGTCATCCCGGAAATGGAAAAAGAACAAATGCCTCAAAAAATTTCCATGCTCATCATGGATTTTGATGGAGTCATGACCGATGATCGCGTTTGGGTGGATGAGGATGGGCGCGAAATGGTTGCCGCCAACCGTAGTGATGGCATGGGATTGGAACTCGTGCGCAAGCAGCTTAATATTCCCATTATTGTTATTTCCAAAGAGAAGAATCCGGTGGTGGCACGCCGTTGTGAAAAGCTTCATTTACCCTACCGGCAGGGTGTAGATAAGAAAGCTTCTGTGATCAAAACCATTCTGGCAGAACAGAAAATCGATCCAAAGCAGGTGGCTTACATCGGTAATGACGTGAATGATCTGGAATGCTTTGATCTGGTGGGGTATCGGGTGGCGCCGGCGGATGCGCATGAATCTGTCAGGCGGAAAGCCGACCTGATTTTACAAAACAAAGGAGGGCATGGAGCTGTGCGCGAGCTTTGTGACCGTATATTAAAGGAATATTCATAGTTGGTTCAGGTATTATTAAAACTATATGGTCGTTGACACATATTGCAATGCCCAGGTTATAATGTTTTCTCGGCACGAGTCTATAAATACGATGATGGAGAAAAAGTATGATTGATATCCATTTTTATCAAAAAGTCTATGATTTGAAATACCGCGTTATGAACGGTGAGAAATTTGAGCGGGATTTTTTGCTGCAAAAATTGGAAGAATTCCGCAGCCCTGATCCGGTCTTATACAATATCGAGACCACCAATTCATGCAATATGCGCTGCGAAATGTGCCCCCGCACAACCATGATGACCCGACCCATTGAAACGTTGGAGCCAGAACTATTCAAAAAGATCATTGATCAGCTCCGACCCTGGTCAAACGAAGAATGGCAGGGCTGGGAAAAATTCGTAACCGAAAATTATCACATCAAACCTGATGACATGAGTGAGAATCATTTTTTCTTGTATGTCATTCCTAAGGTCATCGTACTGCACGGATATGGGGATCCATTGCTCGATAAGCAAATTCCGCAGTATGTTGGCTGGATGACCGAAAAGGGCATCCCCAGCTATTTCAGCTGCAATCCAGCCAATATCAATATGAAGCGCACCGTCGAGACCTTTGAAAATGGGCTAGATTATATCAAGTATTCGATCGAAAGTGTGGATGATACCCGTCATAAGGAGATCAGAGGTTATCTATCCAATTTTACCGAAAGCTACCAGCAGATCGTGGAACTGCTCAATGTGAAGGCGCAAAAGAATCTTTCCACAACCATCGTTATCACCATGCTGAACCTCAATAAACCGGGTCAACGGGATGAATTTGAACAGCTCAAAGAAAAATTCAAAGATTTGGATGTGTATATCTATTTGAAGAGCCAGGACCAGCAATGGTACGAAGATAATAAGGCTGGTACGAATTCCATCCATTGGATCGAATTCTGCCAGTTCCCCTGGTCTTCCATGACGATTAAATCGAATGGCGAATCCTGCGAGTGTGTGGAGGATTTCAACAATGAGATCGTATTGGGTGACGCTCGCCAGCAATCCCTGTATGATATTTGGAACGGCGAGAAATATCGCAAGTTCCGCATGGATCATTTTAACCTGACCCCCGGAATCAAATGTACCGAACAGTGTGATATGCAGTTGATCGGTAGCTTCTTAGCGTCATAAAGAACGATTGGAGTTTTTCATGAAACGAGAAATAAAGATCGGCAATAGAATGGTAGGGGACGGGTATCCAACCTATGTGGTGGCGGAAATTGGCATCAATCATAATGGGGATCTGGATATCGCAAAACAATTGATCTTGGCAGCCAAAGATGCAGGCGTGGATGCGGTCAAGTTCCAGAAACGCACACCTGAGATTTGTGTCCCCAAAGAACAGCAGAACCAGATGAGGGAAACCCCCTGGGGTTATATTTCTTACCTGGATTACCGTTACAAAGTTGAATTTAACGAACAGCAATATGGTGTGATTAATGAACTCTGCAAGCAGATCGGGCTGGATTGGTTTGTTTCTGTGTGGGACAAGAATTCGGTTGATTTTATGGAGAAATTCTCCCCTGTTTGCTACAAACTGCCCTCTGCTTCTCTGACCGATCATGAATTGTTGTTGAAAATACGGAAGACCGGGCGTCCAATAATCCTTTCCACTGGCATGTCCACCGCTGAACAGATTAAAGATGCGGTGCAGGTGGTGGGTTTAGAAAACCTGCTTATCACCCACTCTACCAGCGCCTATCCGTGCGATCCCAATGAACTAAATCTAAAGATGGTGCAGACCTTGCGCGATGTATATCCCTGCCCGATCGGTTATTCCGGTCATGAGGTGGGTCTGGTGACATCCGTGGTGGCAGTAGCCATGGGTGCTTGTTTGGTGGAACGCCATTTTACGCTCGACCGTGCCATGTGGGGCAGCGACCAGGCTGCTTCGGTGGAGCCAGGCGGATTTCGTAAGCTGGTTAAATATATTCGGGTTACCGAACAAGCGCTGGGAGATGGTGTTAAAAAGGTTTATGATAGTGAACTCTCTTCCTTAAAAAAACTGCGCCGGGTTCAATAAACTATAGAATCGATAGCTTGAAGCACTATATTCATAATACAATTGTCCTGTGAAAAAACCTATCAGACGCCTCTCTGGCAAAATAAAACGCGAATACATCCATTCCCTGAATCGAAGGCGAATTGCTCGTATTTCAAAGCAGATTCCTGATAACGACCCAGAAAATCCTGAACAAGCTCCTATTTTGATCTTCAATGCTTCCACACGCTTGGAGGAAATCAGTCTCAATGCCGGTTTTTCGTTGGTCACAGGGTGGGCACTGCGTCAGGCGGGTTATCCTGTGATCCATTTTGTGTGTGCACGGGGAATGAGCCGCTGCGTATTGGGAACTGATCGTAAAGACCCTATTCTGGCACCTCCCTGTACGCGTTGCATTCGAACCTCCAGAGATATTTATCAAAATTGCAGTGTGCGCGCATTTGAATTTGAAATGAACAAGGAAATGAAAGAGCAGCTTGAACCTCTTTCGTTGGAAGAGCTGCTTCAGTTTAAATATGGTGGAATCCCGTATGGAAAGTTGATTCTGCCATCGCTGCGCTGGATTCTGCGCAGACATCATCTGCCTGATGATGAGGACACGTGCCGGCTAGCCCGCCATTATATTCTCTCAGCTGAGAACATCCAGCGCGAATTTGACAATTTGCTGGATCAGGCTGAGCCGCAAGCAGTGATCGTATTCAATGGTATGTTCTATCCTGAAGCCGTTGCGCGCTATCTTGCACAAAGACGAGATATTCCTGTCTATACCCATGAAGTGGGCATGCTGCCACATTCAGTTTTCTTTACCAGTGGGGAGGCTACCGCCTATCCTATCGATATCCCAGATTCATTTACTCTGAACGAATCGCAGCAGCAGCAGTTGGATGATTATCTTTTGAAAAGAACAACGGGTAAGTTCAGCACTGCTGGGGTGGAATTCTGGCCGGAGATGCAGGGATTGGACCCTGTTTTACAGAAAGACATGCAGGTTTTTCAAGCGGTTGTTCCCGTTTTTACCAATGTGGTTTTTGATACAAGCCAGGCGCATGCCAATGTGGTATTTCCTCACATGTTTGCCTGGCTGGAAGCGGTGTTGAAAGCTATACACACCCACCCCGAAGTACTTTTCATCATTCGCGCTCATCCTGATGAATTGCGACCTGGTAAGGAAAGTGAAGAGACAGTGGCACAGTGGATCGGGAAAAACAATGTGCTTGATCTGCCAAACGTGCGTTTTATCAATGCCAGGGAATATGTCAGTTCCTATGAACTGATCAAGGTCGCCAAATTTGTGATGGTCTATAATTCCACTATTGGCTTGGAAGCCACGATATTTGGAAAACCAGTATTGTGCGCGGGAAAAGCACGCTACACCCAGCTACCCACCGTCTTTTTTCCACCCAGCAAGAAAGAATTTTGCGCACAATTGGAAGATTTTTTGGTACAAGAAAAAATTGACCTGCCTGCACAATTTGTTGATAACGCGAGAAAAGTACTCTATCACCAGCTTTTCCTTGCTTCTCTCCCGTTTGATGAATTTCTGGAAGATGAGAACTACTGGAAGGGTTATGTGAAGATGCTCAATTTCGATCCGGAAAAGCTCAAGGCGGATCGGTCATTATCCATCAGAACCATTCTGCGAGGTATCCAGGAAAAGGAGCAGTTCTTACAGGAAACATGAAAGCGCTTTGTTCTATTATCATCCGTGCTTACAATGAAGAGAAACATCTCGGAAAGTTGCTGCAAGGGATCGCTTCGCAGACTGTACAGCCTGTTCAGGTTATCCTGGTCGATTCTGGTTCCACGGATAGAACTAGAACCATCGCGCAGGATTTTGGGGCGGAGATTGTTCATATCAAACCGGATCAATTTACCTTTGGACGGTCTCTCAACCTGGGGATCGACCATGCCGAGGCGGAAATCGTGATCATGGCAAGCGCGCATGTCTATCCTGTTTATCCCGACTGGCTTGAAAAGTTGATGGAGCCCTTCAAAGACGAAAAGGTTGCCCTGGTGTATGGGAAACAATCTGGTTGCGATACTTCCAAGTTCTCCGAACTACAGGGGTTCCGTCACTGGTATCCGGATGTTTCTGACTACAATCAGGATACTCCCTTTTGCAATAATGCCAATGCTGCCATTCGCAAGAACCTGTGGCAGTCCCATCCCTACGATGAGAGCCTAACCGGATTAGAAGACCTGGCGTGGGCAAAATGGGTCAAACAGCAGGGCTACCGCATCGCTTACAGTGCAGAGGCGGAGATCGTGCATGTCCATCAAGAAACCTGGAAGGGTGTGTACAATCGTTATCGCCGTGAAGGCATGGCGTTCAAGCACATCAACCCCGAGGCTACTTTCTCAATCGGAGAGTTCATTAAAGCGTTGCATGAAAATGTGCACAATGACTGGCGCGAAGCTCGCAAGCAAAAAAAACTGACCAAAGAATGTTGTAATGTTGTGAAATTCCGTGCGTGCCAATTCTGGGGAACATACCAGGGCTATCGCCAATCTGGTCCATTGACCTGGCAGTTAAAGCAAACTTTTTATTACCCGCGTACCCATCTTCCGATGGATAATAATAATGGACGGCAGGGCGTGAAACCGATTTCCTATGAGGAAATATCATCCTCTGATAAAGAAAAGGAGAGTGGTAAATGAAATTCAAAAAAGTTGTGGCATTGGTACCCATGCGCCATCATTCTCAACGCGTTCCACAAAAGAATTTCCGTGATTTGGCAGGCAAACCTCTCTATATGCACATCCTCTTTTCCCTTTCAAAATGTGATCTCATTGATGAGATCGTGGTGGATACGGATAGTCCTATTATTCAAGAGGGCATCGCGGAGAAATTTCCTCATATCACAGTTTTGAAGCGACCAGAACATCTATGTGCTGATACTGTTCCCATGAATGAGATCCTTTTTTATGACACCGAACAGGTGCGTGCGGATGTGTATTTGCAAACCCACAGTACCAATCCTTTGCTGCAAACCAACACTATCGAGAAAGCCATCCGGGATTTTTCCAATGCGTTTCCGGCTTATGACTCTTTATTCTCTGTGACCCGCATGCAGACCCGTTTGTGGGATGCACTGGCTCGCCCGATCAATCACAACCCTGCCATCTTGCTGCAAACCCAGGACTTGCCACCGGTCTATGAAGAAAACTCCTGTATCTATTTATTTACCCGTGAAGGATTGTTGAAGCATCGCACACGCATTGGTGACCGACCATTGATGTTTGAAATATCCGCACTGGAAGCTCAGGATATTGATGAAGAACAGGATTTTCTCATTGCAGATCTGCTGTTGAAATACCAGCAGCGCAATCAATTGCTATAATTTCAAGTAAAGGAAGGCGTTATGCCGACTGTTCTGTTATCCGCACCTTATATGCTGCCTTTTGTCGAACGGTTTAAAGTGGTGTTCGATCATTATGGTATTGATTTGCTCATTCCGGATGTGCATGAGCGCATGGAAGAGGCACACATCCTGGAATATGCCGGTCAGTTTGACGGGACAATCTGCGGGGATGATCGCTATTCTGAAGCTGTTATCAGACAGTGCCTGCCCCGACTGAAGGTTATCTCTAAATGGGGTACCGGCATCGATTCCATCAACAAGATCTTTGCGGAAAGTGTGGGCATCATGGTTGGCAATACACCCAATGCCTTTACCCTGCCGGTTTCAGATTCCGTGATGGGATATGTGCTGGCGTTCGCCCGTAGACAACCCTGGATGGATCGCGCCATACGCTCAGGCGTATGGGAAAAGATTCCCGGTCGTTCATTGAGTGAATGTACCCTGGGTGTAATCGGGGTGGGTAATATTGGTAAAGCGGTCATCCGCCGGGCAAAGGGGTTTGGTATGCGCATGCTTGGCAATGACATCATACCCATTGCCTCCGATTTCATCATCGAGAACCGTGTGGAAATGGTTGGGCTTGAAGAATTACTGGCACAAGCTGATTTCATCAGCTTAAACTGCGATCTTAACCCGAGCAGCTTTCACATTATCAATGCTCATACGCTTGAATGGGTCACATCCCATGCGGTGCTCATCAACACCGCGCGCGGAGCGTTGGTGGATGAACCTGCGCTGGTGACAGCTTTACAGAGTGGTCAACTGAATGGAGCGGCTCTGGATGTGTTTGAAGTGGAACCACTGCCTCCTGATTCCCCGTTGCGGGAAATGGAGAACGTCATGCTGGCATCGCACAATTCCAACTCCAGCCCTTCTGCGTGGGAACGGGTGCATTGGAACACCATTCGCAATTTGCTGCAGGGACTGCACATCGAACATGCTGACCTGGAAGATTTGCAGCGGAAATACGCGCGATTTGATTGAGTAAAGGAGTGCCATGTCAGAACCAAAGATAGTCTTGATCACAGGCGCTGCCGGAGGGATTGGCAGTGCCACGGTTCGCAGATTCTCGCAAGCCGGGTGGAAAGTGATCGGTGTGGATCGTCGGGAATTTGAAGAGGATTTCCCATCGGATGGCTTATTCATCCTGGCAGATATCTCCAAACCGCAGGATATCTCTGCAATCTACGACCAGGCAAGTGCGTTTTCACCTTATCTGAATGCAGTCGTCAACAATGCTGCGGTTCAGATATCCAAGCCCATTGTGGAGACTTCCATTGAGGAATGGGATATGGTCATGGCATCCAATTTGCGCTCAGCTTTTCTCGGAGCCAAATTTGCCCATCCCCTGCTGGTCAAAGCGGGTGGGGGTGCTATCGTGAACGTCTCTTCGGTGCATGCGGTGGCGACATCGGTCAATGTGGCTGCTTATGCTGCTAGTAAAGGGGGTATGCTGGCGCTCACCCGGGCGATGGCAATTGAATTTGCACCCGATAACATTCGTGTGAATGCCGTGCTGCCGGGTGCAGTCGATACAGCCATGCTGCGGGATGGCATGAATCGCGGTCAACATGGAGGAGCTTCGATGCAGGAACGCCTTGAGAATCTGGCACGTAAGACAGTCAATGGTCGTATTGGTCAGCCACAGGAAATTGCCAATACCATTTTCTTCCTGGCGGGAGAGCAATCCTCCTTCATGACCGGGCAGGCATTGATCGTGGATGGTGGGGCAACAGCTCGGTTGAGTACGGAGTGAATCATGCGTGATACGGTAAAAGAACATCTTCCAGAGGGATTGCTCAATGCAGGGCGATCTACATTGGATTGGATCAACCGGGTACCGGAAGATCTTTCTGCCGCGGTCCATCCCTGGCGGGTGGATTCGCGTAACAAGATCAGGACATTTCATGATAAGTACAAAGGAAAACGCTGTTTTGTCATTGGAAATGGTCCCAGCTTGAAAAACACCGATCTGCAAAAATTGAAAGGGGAATATACCTTCGGGATGAACCGTATCTATTTGATGTTCCCCGAGTTGGGTTTCCCAACCTCATTTTTGGTGTGCGTCAACGATCTGGTCATTGAACAGACGGCTGATGAGATGCAGAACCTCACCATCCCGCGTTTCTTTTCTTGGCGCTCAAGAAAATGGCTGCATCCGGCGCAGGATCTGCATTTTTTGCACACCACCTATACCGGTCCAAAATTTGCACAAAATGCTGCTAGACGGTTATGGGAGGGTGCAACTGTAACGTATGTGTGCTTGCAGCTGGCTTTTTATTTTGGGTTTGAGGAGGTCATTCTGATCGGGGTGGATCACAGTTTTGTGACCAAGGGCAAACCTAATACTACCATTGTCTCTGAAGGGGATGACCCTAACCACTTCAACCCCGGTTATTTTGGGAAGGGTTTCCGTTGGCAGCTGCCTGATCTGGATACCTCCGAGGTGGCATACAGCATGGCAAAACAAGCCTTTGAAGCGGATGGGCGTAACATTGTGGATGCTACCCTTGGTGGGAAACTGACCATTTTCCCCAAAGTTGCTTATGACGATTTTTTCTAGGAGATTGGGATGCAGCCATTGATTTCTATTATCACCCCTTCCTACAATCAGGCTGCATTTCTAGAGACTACCCTCCAATCTGTGTTGGATCAGGAATATACCAATCTGGAATACCTGGTCGTGGATGGGAAATCCACGGATGGCAGTCAGGACATCATCCGGCGCTATGCGGATCGGATAGCCTGGTGGGTATCTGAAAAGGATAACGGGCAGGCGGATGCCATCAATAAGGGGTTGTTACGCGCTCAGGGCGACATCATTGCCTGGCTCAATTCCGATGATTTCTACCTGCCGGGAACCTTGATTAAGGTGGCTGACCATTTTCAAACCCATCCGGAAACGGGGTTGTTATTTGGGAACTTGCTGGCAGTGGATGAAACGGGTGACCAGATCAATACGCTGCGGTATGCAGGCTACACCCTGGCGGATTTGATGACATTTCATATCATCGGGCAGCCAGCTGTGTTCTTCCGCCGGGAAGTGTTGCAACAGGCTGGATTGCTGGATCTTTCGTACCAGTATTTGCTCGATCACCAGTTGTGGATCCGCATGGCTTCCATCTGCCAGATGAGGTACATACCGGAACCGCTGGCTGCTGCCCGCTACCATATTGGAGCCAAAAATGTGGCAGCGGCAGAAAAATTTGGGCAGGAAGCCTACCGTATTGTGGACTGGATGCGTACTTTTGATGGCACCGCTGCAATTTTCCCATCCATTGAACGCAAGGTGCAGGCAGGAGCATGTTTGATCGATGGGCGCTATCTGCTGGATGGTGGCAAAGGCTGGGCATCCTTCAAGGCTTACCTACACAGCATTGTCCTGCATCCAGCCACAGGATTTCGAGAATTTCACCGCATGCTGTATGCGCTGGCAGCCGCCCTGGGATTGGTGCGTGTGCGTAATGTGGTGGAACGCCGCAGAAAAATGAATACAATGAAAGCAACTTTTCAAAGGAAACGATGAGTCGATGCAGGCTGTGAAACCGAAAAAGAAACCCTTGTTCGTTTTGCTGACCATTGTGGTGGTCTTGCTGGGTACTCTGATACGTATTTACGACCTTTCAGATGCACCGCTTGATTTTCACCCCACACGCCAGCTGCATTCTGCGTTGATGTCGCGCGGTATGTATTATCAATTGACAGGAGAAACCAGCGCACAGGCGCAGCGGGCGATTGAACAGTGGAAGTTGGAAGGCTTGATCGAGCCTCCCATCATGGAATGGTTAACCGCATTTGGATACCGCCTGGTTGGGGAGGTTGATCTGCGCATCCCGCGCTTGATCGCGATGACATTCTGGCTTCTCTCAGCTATTTTGCTGGTTATTGGGGCAAAAGAAGAACAGGGCTGGAAAGCAGCGTTGATCGGTGTGGCTTTCTTTCTCTTCTATCCCTATGGTGTTATTGCCAGCCGCTCTTTTCAGCCTGAGACCCTGCTGGTGTTCTTTCTGGCTTTTTTCCTGCTGGCTTTATTACAGTGGGATAAACGGCGCAACTGGCGTTGGGCAGTTGCCGCCGGGCTGCTGGGAGGGGTAGCAATTTTCGTCAAAACCGTGGCAGCTTTCTTTGTAGCCGGAATGTGGCTGGGATGGTTGCTGAGCGATAAGAATTGGAAAACAGTTTTTAAAGATGCCAAAATATGGGTCGCATTCCTCCTCACCATTCTGCCTTATGGTATCTATCTGGTATATGGTGTGTGGATCGATAAGGGACTGGCAGGGCAATTCAGCTTGCGCTTTTTCCCATCCATGTGGACGGATGTTGCTTTTTATCTGCGCTGGTTATCCAACTTGCGCAGAGTGGTCAGTGTGGAATGGCTGGTTGCGGCACTGGTAGGAATATTTCTCATGGAAAAGAAGAGCACTCGCAATATCCTGCTGGGAGCAGGCGTGGGCTATATTCTGCTGGGCTTTGCCCTTCCACATCATATTTCCACTCATGATTACTATCATCTGCCACTGCTGCTGTTGGTAGCATTTGCTGTGACCGCTTTGTTTCAAAAACTTATACGCTGGCTAGGGGAGAAGAAAACGGGTGTGCAGGTTGCGACTGGAATTGCTTTCTGTATGCTGTTCGGCATCTATGCCATGGATGCTCGCTCCACATTGAATAAGCAGGATTATCGCCAGGAAGTGACATATTGGGAGAGAGTAGGCACGATGTTTTCCCCGCAAGATAAAGTGGTAGCACTCAGCCAGGATTACAGCTACCGCCTGGCTTACTGGGGCTGGGTTAGTTCGCGCAACTGGCCTAACATGGATGATATAGCGCTGCGCCAGCAAGCCGGGTTGGATGTGGACATAGCAGACTATTTTGAAGACTATACTTCCGGATATGATTATTTCTTGGTGACAGATTTTGAGGAGTTTACGCGCCAACCCGAGTTGGAGGAATGGCTGCGTGCCAATTATCCATTGCTATCTACGGAAGAGGGTGTTCTTGTATTTGATCTGACTCCAGCGAATCCATGAGGAATGTATGCAGAGCATCCAGCTGGATAGAAAAAAATATTTCATGATTGACAGTTGATCTATTGGAATATTTTGTAAATATTTCGCACTTGTTATAGCTGTGGATTGGAGCAAGACCATAAAAAGGGTAATGATAAAATAGAAACTTGCAAATGGAAAACAGAACAATGAAACCTCATTTTCAATGCCCACTTGATCGGCAAAAAACTAACCGTTTATTTTATACAGCATTAGTTTTTGCGAGTTTATTCTTATCTATTGCGTTAGCAGTCTATGTTTATCGTGGTTTCTACTCTCGTTATTGGGCAGATGATTATTGTCACAGCGCCACACTTCAAGAATATGGGATTGCTCGTGGAGTGCTGAATTCGTACAATAATTGGTCCAATCGATTTTCAGCGATTTTTTTTGTTGGTATTAGTGAATTGTTTGGCGATAAAGCAATTTCATTTTTACCAGGTTTAGTCATTGCTCTTACTGTATTGATTTATGCGTATTTATTTCATCTGCTTTTTCTGCTGAAAAAATGTAAAGTAAATTTTCTTGTATCCTTCCTTATTAGCCAAATTTTTACGTTTTTTTTGTTGCTCATGTCTCCAAATTTATTTCAAAGTATTTATTGGCGGGCTGGGATGATTAGTTACTTTGCTCCACTCATCTTTTTGGGATTGGCGTTTGTAATTTTGTGTGTGGATTTAACATATGGGATTAAAAAGTATAAATATGTTATATTTTTTCTCTTATCATTTGTTATGGGTGGTTTTTCTGAGACTTTTACTGTATTCCAAATTGGAATTTGGTGTATTTTGTGGATCACAACATTGATTTTTGTAAAAGGTCAGAACAAAGATAAACTTAAAAAAGATTTTATTCCCTTAATTTTGGGTGCATTGTTATCCTTGGTAATTGTATTAATGGCGCCCGGTAATTTTGTAAGATTAAACCAAGCTCATACTGAACTTAAATTTACTAATTTGATACCATTGTCGTTAAAATATGGCTGGGATTTTGTTTATGATTCGATAAAAAGCTTTCCTGTACCGAATTTTTTACTTTTTGCTCAAATGTCTATTATTGGGTATCATACAGTACAAGATTCTTCAAAATTCTTTCAATCAAAAAATACGGCAAGAAACTTTTTTATTTTTTTGTTTTTGTTTTCATATATTTTAATTGTTTGTGTCGCTGCCCCCTCTGTTTTTACAATGCAGACTTACCCTGAAGAACGCGCCTGGATGCTGGGACGTTTCGTTACGGTTCTCACAATTATCGTGACTGGTTTCAGCGCTGGAATTCTCAGTCATCGCTGGATGGATCGCGTTGTGGATACCTGCCTGATATCCATTATTATTTTGCTACTATTGAGCATCTATCCCCTTAAAGGGGCTTGGGCTGAATGGCAACAACTGCCGCAGTGGCAGGCGATTGCCCAAGCCTGGGATGAACGCCATGCTGATATTCTGAAAAAAACTGCATCGGGAGAAACTTCTTTGATCGTGCCTGCTTTTGATTCCATTGGCTCAGTGGCTGAACTGACCGCTGACCCACATTACTGGGTAAATGTGTGCGCGGCTGAGTATTATGGGCTTGAGGAGATTACTGCTTTGGAAGTGCTGCCTTGAGTGACTTACCGCTGGTTTCCATTGTGACACCCTCTTTCAATCAGGCATATTACCTTGAAAAGACCATTTGTTCGGTGCTGGAGCAAAATTACCCTAATCTGGAGTACATCATTGTGGATGGGGGTTCGACCGATGGCAGTGTTGAGATCATCAAGCAATACAGCGATCGCATAGCCTGGTGGGTATCCGAGCCGGATTGTGGTCAAACAGAAGCCATCAACAAAGGTTTCCAACATGCCAACGGAAAGATCTATGCCTGGTTGAATTCGGATGATACCTATCAGCCAGGAGCGATTCGGGAAGCGGTA
>LDZU01010368.1_pt1 | contig 34628 bp, 32 predicted proteins | sample 615531 | NCBI WGS metagenome assembly LDZU01 (sample SAMN03408293, study PRJNA278302) | terrestrial metagenome | isolation source: oil reservoir sample SB2 | place: USA: Alaska, North Slope, Schrader Bluff formation | collected 2011-09 | reverse complement strand
TGAACTTTTTCAGCAGGCCGGGGTGAAGCCGGTCTCACTCGGCAAACGCATTTTGCGCATGGAGACAGCCGCCATCGTAGCCCCTGCATTGATCCTGTATGAACTGGGAGAGATGGGGGTCTAAAACAAGCGCGGGGGCAACAGATTCTTCAGGCGCTCTTTGAGCGCTTTGGCACGCCCCAGCACCCGACCGCTTTCGTCTTTGACCAACAATGTTTCTCCAACCAGAGCACTGCCCGCGCGAAAACTGAAGATATCCTGCCTTTCCAGATACGAGCGGCTCTGCTCTTCATCCAAAACGGCAATTCCATTTTTAAAAAGATGGCCAAAGCGGGCAGCGCATTCGTGGCTGATCTGAAAACCCGCGGGGATACGTTTGAAGGCGTTCAACCCGAAGCTGGAGATGGGCAGTTCGGCAAATTCACGGAATAGCCGCTCTGGAACAAGCAGGATGGCATTTCCGCTTTCCATGATACACAATTGCTGTGCTTGCAGCACTGCTTCCAGATCAAATCCATAAAAAGATTTCATCCAATCACAAATCCTTTGCTGGTCCTTCCGCGAAAAGAGGTTCTTTTTATCTATTCGGCTGGTCGAGCGGAGGGCATCGGTATCGGTTGAAAGGATTCGCGATGCCTGTTTGGTAAAGCGCGCGCTGAAGAAGCCGGTTGTTCCGAAGATATGCGGCCATAAGCGCACCGCATTGCGCATGTGCGGGGAAAAGGTATAGCTTCCATCCTGGAGCAGGGCGGGGGCGGGTCGGGGCAGCTTTGCGGAAAGGTCATCCAACCTGATTAGGCTGCCGAATGCATCCAGGATGCGCTGAACGACCTGTTCATCTTCTTCCGGTGAAAGCGTACAGGTGGAATACACCACCTGCCCGCCGACTTTAACTGTTTGCAGCGCGCTCCTGAGCAGGAGGAACTGGCGGTTGCTCAGACTTTGCTGTTCGCCCGGGCTGACCTCGCGTGAAGGATGGGAAGAGGTATCGTAGAGGTTCTGCATGCTGCAGGGTGCATCCAGCAGGACCGCATCAAAGGTTTCAGGAAGCTGGCTGCCGAAATATTCTCCGTGCAGGCAGGTGACTGCTTGATTGATGGCGCCCCATTTGGCCAGCACCACGCGCAGGGCAGCGATGCGCCCGCTGCTGGCATCATTGGCGATCACCAATCCACAGTCGGAGGTTTTATCCACCAGGTGGGTGGTCTTGCCGCCCGGAGAAGCGGCCATATCCAGGATCAATGGGGAGGTATGCTGGGTGAGATCGAACAGTTCCACAGGCAGCATGGAAGCACTTTCCTGGATGTAATAATCTCCCAACGCGTGTTCAATGGTTTTGGCGATGCTGCCGGAGGGAGCTGTGAGGTTAAATCCGCTGGCACAATATGGTACGGGAGAGAAATCCCAGCCGTAGCGGTCATGCAACTGCCGGGAAAATTGGGTGGGATCCTGTTTCAGCAAATTAATGCGGATGGATGGAAGCAGGTCCTGCGTCAGAACTTCCAGCAGACGGGTAAATTCTGCAGAACTCAGAAGCGGGCGAAAACGCTCCAGAGCGGCACTGACGGTCGGCGAAAGGGCGGGGGAATAGGTCATGCTATCCGGCTCCCTTGTGGATGCAGAAAACGATCTCGTCCTCAAAGACGATTTCATCAACCGGCCAGGCCAGCCCCTGCAAGTTTTCCATGACCAGGCTGCGCATGCGCTCCCGCAAGTCGTGCGTTTTCCCGATATCCCGGCAGGGCAGGGAAACCAGCAGGGTATTTACCTGCAGCGCTTCCCATAACAGGCGGTTGCTGCCTTTGCGGCGCTGCTCCATGCGGTGTGCTTCTTTGAAAAAGAAAGCCATATCCGCCTTTTGGGTGGGGGGTGATACCAGGATGTCGCGTTGTTCAGCGTGCGCATGCGGGAGATCCAATTTCTGGAAAAAGGCGTTGAGTAGGTTGATGCGCGGAAGATGGATATCATAGGCACTATAAACTACACTCTTATCCAATCCCATTTCGGGCAGCGCGAAGGGATTTAATCCGCAGGCCACATCCAGGATGCTGTGTGGGCAACCGACTGCCCGGAAAAGCGTTTGATAAAAAGCCTGGATATAGGGAAGCCGTTCGCGGGTGGAGGTATGCGTTGAAAGCATGCGGCTGGCGAAAGCGTTCAACGCTTCTTCCTCTGTTAAAGCCTGAAGTTCCTCCAGCGCTTGCGCGTAATCAGGATCACCCAGATACAGGGCGATAAGCTGATGCAGCTTCTGGCGCACGCTTTCCTGCATGCTCTTCTGATCGGGATGACGCAGGCTTTCCTGTTGGATGAGGTCCTGAATGGTCTCCAATGGCAGGTGCAGGTCGCGGTATTTGCGCGACTGCATGATCTTGTTGGCAAATTCCTTGCTGGAGGTCATGCTTTAATTTCCTCTTTCCACCCGGTAAGCCAATTCGCTCTCAAAGAGGAATTTCTTGTAATCCCAACCCAGATCAGAAAGCAGACTTTCAAACTGGCTGGAATAATGAGCCAGCATGCCCTTTTCTTTTCCACCGATGCTGCGTACGGGGAAACTGACGATCAGGGAACGTGCGTCAATACCGGTCAGGATGCGCCGGGCACTATCCTTCTCTGCCTGTTCCAGACAGGGCAGGGTTTTCAAGAGCAGAGCGACCTGCGCTTTTTCCTGCGGGATGCGGGTGAGCAGGTTGCAGAGACCGGCTTTCCCGTTTTTTTGGAAATGGTCAAAGAAAGCCTGCAGAAAATCCGTCATATCCTGGAAGATATCGCATGCAGTGTAAGCCGCAGTGGGATCAATGGGCATCCAGCCCAGAGCGAGCGGATTGAATCCGCAGGCCAGGTCCAGAATGGAATTTACCGGCTGGATATCATCCAAAAGAGCATGGTAAAAATCGGAAAGAATGGGCAGGCGTTCTCTGGTGGAAGCATGTTCCTGCATCAACCGGAAACAAAAAGCTCGGCTGTCTCCAGCATGGATATCCGGTGGTAAATTGGCAAGTTCTTTTGCATGCGCACTGTAGGCGGGCTGATCGTTCCAATATGCCCAGGCCACCTGGTGCAGTTTGTTGGTGGTGGCTTTCACTGCTTCTTTGAGAGAAGCGCGTTTCTTGACCTCTGCGCCGGCTATGAAAGCCACCAGATCCGCATCAAGGTGCTGGTATTTTTTCTTCCCCAGCACCTGCCGGATGACTTCATCCACATCCGGGAGCGTGCTCATGCGGCTGCTCCGCGCAGATAGCGGATGATGCGCGCCATGAAATATAAATTATGAATGGTCGCCAGACGCGCGAACAGGTTTTCATTGATCTGGTGCAGGTGATGGATATAGCCCATGCTGTAATTCCGGCAGGTGTGGCAGTCGCAGGCTGGGTCAATGGGATTTTTATCCCGGATATGGCGTTCGTCTTGCGCATAGATATAATCAAGCCAGGCTGGCTGGTCCACAGAAATCTCGCCGCGCAGCCGGTACAGGCGCCCATGGCGCGCATCGCGGGTGGGCATGGCGCAATCGAAAAGCTGGTAACCCAATTGATAGGTCTTTACAAGATTATAAGGATGCCCGATGCCCAGGGCATGCATGGGAAATTGAGGCGGGATCAGCTCGCGCGTGTAGCCCACCATATCCTCAACCAGGTTGCCGTCCTTATCCAGCGGCCAACCACCGTATCCATATCCGTCGAACCCGATTTCCAGCAGATCCATGGCGCAGGTCTGCCTGAGCGTTCGAAAACCACCGCCCTGCACAACCGCGAAGATTTTCCTCTTTCCATCCTGCTCCGCTTTGGTGTTGTTCTGCAGACGTTGGAATTCCTGCTTGCAGCGCTTTGCCCAGGCCACCGTGCGCTGCACCGATAAGACCTGTTCACTTTCAACATCATCTACATGCGTGCAATCATCCAGGCAAAACAGCACATCGGCGCCCATTTTCCACTGCATCTGGATGCTTTTTTCGGGAGTGAGCGCGATCTTTTTCCCGCGTGCAGCATCTTTGAGCACGATGCCGTCATCCGAAAAGCTGCCAAAATTGCTGTTTTGGCGAATGAGCGAATAAGCTTGGAAGCCGCCGGAGTCTGTGAAAATGGGTCCCTGCCAGCCGCTGAAAGAATGCAAGCCGCCCAGGGAGCTGATCACGGTGGTGCCGGGTTTTTGCATCAGGTGGTAGGAATTCATCATGACCGCCTGCACACCGCAGGCTGCCAGATCCTGTGCATCCAGGCTGCGCACCTGCCCAAAGGTGGCATCCGGCAGGAAAGCCGGCAGGGGAATTTCTCCGTGGGATGTTAAAAAAGTTTTATCCATTGTCTTGATAAAACTGATTGTAACATTGAGAATTGGAAGGGCGAAACGGTTCATTGAAAACAGTTAACGCGTGCAGGGTCGCCCAGTGATCAACCGTATCCTGCCCGGCGGTGAAAGCCCAGGTGCGTCTGCGATCCGGGCTGGCTCCGCGCCACAAACCGCTCTTTCGCTGTTTACCTCCCAACCAATCCAGTGCTTGTTTGGCGGAGGGATGCTCCAGCGCGTTCAATTCATGCAGCACACGCAACGTGAAAAGGATGTCGGTATTGTAAAAAAGGGGAAAATTCAAGGAGAACCAGGACTTGTGGATCTTCTGCCGGTAGGGATAATCGGCTTTGACGAGGGAATAGCGCTCGAGGATGAATTCCAATCCGTGCTGGATGGCATGCTGCACCTGCGGTGTGCGCTTTTCGGCGGAGATGGCTGCCAGGCCCCACATGGCACGGATCAATCCCCACGCGCAAGGTAGCTTGTAATTCCAGTCGCATCTGGCGTCATTCTCGATTTCGCGCACCAACAGAGAAATTGTTTTTTGGACGGTCGCATCCGCCACCAGCCCGCAATGAATCTGGTACTTTGTGAAATTCCCCCAGAAGCAAGCAAATCCTGCTTCATTATCGCGGATCTGTTCTAGGAGACTTTTCTGCATGCGGCTGCGCATATACAGCGCACCTGCCTGCATCGCCGGGTGCAAACCGGAAAGACCAAGCTCCATTAAAAGCTGCATCGTCCAATGGGTGGCTTTGAATTTGGGAGTGTAATGGCTGTGATCCCACATCCAGTATCCATCAGGATGCTGTTCATTGAGAATGGAAATGACCGGTTCTTGCGTTGCCACCTGTGATTGTTCCTGTGCAACTTGGGGATGGTCTTCCGGGAACCCTTTTAAACGCGTTAAAGCAAACAGGCGGATCGAAGGAGTATCCGCCTGCTGTAATGTTTTTATCAATTCTTCACGAGATTGCATAGTATGTTCCTTCTCTCGTGCGATAGGTTTATTCTTTTTTCTTGGGTTTGATAAACGCACTGATCAATACGATCACACCCAGCCCGATGATGAACAGTGGCCACAAATTTCCTACGGACCAGCCTAATCCAAAAGTTCCGCCGAAGATGATGAATCCCGCGGCACTGATTGCTATGAGAACCAGACTGCTGCTTTCAAATTTCGGGCCGCTGCGGTCGATCAGCCCGCTCAATAAAATCCCTACACCCACAAAACCGGGGATCAATGTCCAGGCATAGGTCCAGGTATCCCACATGCCGGTCATTTCCTGATAATAGAGGATGCCGCCGATCCCACCAACGATACAGCCGGGGATCGCCAACCCACCATTTCTCGATAAAATGGAAGCCAGCAGAAAGATGGCGCCTACAGCGATAATTGAAAATGGCCAATCCAGAAAATTGAATGTATCCAGAAAAACGCGGGTGACCAGAAGGAATGCACCGATGATAATGAGGATGAGCCCCCAGACCAGATCACTTCGATTTTTCATTTTTACTCCTTTGTTGTCTTAGATACTCTATTTCATATACGCAAAAGGATTGGCAGGGTTTCAAAAAAGAGAAAGGGTTTTCCTCTTCTCTTTAAAATCATCAGTTTTACGAAAGACTGGTGGCTAATTCAGCGGTAAGGGATTGAATTTGCTGAAGGTCTTTATCCAAGGCTTGCCCTTTGAATTCAACATTTCCGAGCAATTCCCATTTGAGGATTTCACATTGTTTATTGATGAAACGCATCGCACCGCCGCCCCAGCCGTAACTTCCGATATAGATAGCTTTCTTATTGGTCATGCGCTTTTTATCCGCCATTTCTAGCACAAATTCCATGGTGGGGAAGAGAGCTCCTTCATAAGTGGGTGCACAGATCACCACTCCTGCACTTTTCCACAGCGCCGGCAGAACGGAACTGATATGGGTCTGCGTGACATCCATACTCTCGAATTCATAGCCTGCATCTTGAATAGACTTTTCAATAACCGGAACAATCCTGGCAGTGTTGCCGTACATGGAAGCATGCAGAAGGCAGACTTTTTTCGGATAATTGCCGCCGGCATAGCCTGACCATTGGATATACAGGTCGAGGATGCGGGCAGGCTTTGAACGCCAGACCAATCCGTGGGAGGGGGCGACCATATTCACTTTCAGGGCAGCGATCTTTTCCGCCGCTTTCAGAACGGGTTTGCTGAACGCACACACGATGTTGGAAAAGTATCTCAGGGATTCTTTTTCATAAAAATCCAGATCGGACTGCTGATCATCAAAAATGCCATTCTCCAATTTGCCATACCCGCCAAATCCATCACACGAGAACAGGATCCCGCTCGTTTCTTCATACGTCATGATCGTTTCTGGCCAGTGCACCATGGGGGTGGAGAGGAAGCGCAGAGAATGCTTACCGAGAGCGATGCTTTCTCCATCCGTGACGGTTTGAATATGTTCGGTGATCCCAAAGAAAGATGCCAACATTTCTCGTGTTTTTTCATTCCCTAGAATGGTGATATGCGGGGCGATCTTGAGCAGCTTTCTGATCGCTCCCGAATGATCGGGTTCCATATGGTTGACAACCAGATACGTGAGCTGCTGAGGATCAATACAGGCTTTGATATTCTCAATTAATAGGTCACCGGTATCACTTTTCGATAGATCGATCAGCGCACTCTTTTCGTCTTTGATCAGGTAGCTGTTATAAGAGATACCTTCTTTCTCGATCGACCAGAGTCCTTCAAAGAGTTTTGTGGTTGTGTCGTTCACCCCGATCCAGAAAATCCCATCTGATAAAGCGATTGGTTTCATCGTTTCTCCAAATGAAAAAGAAATATGGCATCATTTTAAGCCATATTTCACAAAAATTATCTTCTTTCTGATCTTTGTTTTAATGCGAAATGCCCAGCAGGTTGCTGATAAGGATCGAAACCAATCCGGCTGCCAGAGTTTTCAATCCGCTCACGATCAGGCTTTGTTTGGAGATATTGCCGAGGAACATTCCCAACCCGAATAACACCACCAGAGCGAAACCGATGGACGTGTAATAGATATAGTGGATATCGGTAAATAGATTGGCGAAGAAAAATGGGATTAAAACCACCAGGCTTGCTAAAAATGGCGAAAGCCCATCGATTATGGATACAGCGACTGCGGCAAACCGGGAGGCTTTGTCGATCTTACTGCCGTTCAGGTCAGAGAGTGTGCTTTGACTTAATTCCGCCATCTCGCGTTTGCGTTCTGCGGATTCCGTCAAGAAGGAGCCCCACAAACCGGAAATCCCGATGGCGATAGAGGTTGTCAGACCGGTCGTAACAACGATCATGGGGTCATCAACCCCAGCCGCATAATGGCCGGTCAGAACTCCGATGATGGTCAAAACACCGTCAAACGCATTCATGGCAAAATAACGCCGGGCTATTTCACCAATATTGGCAATTTCATTGTATTCACTTATCCTCTCAGCCATACGTTTGAGAGGATTATCTTTTTTTTTCATGATGTCTTCTGGCGGGGTTTAATCCTGGAGAGTTGCCGCGTCATCAATGATCATCTTACCGGCGACAACTTCATCGATAGAGTGAATGGAACCACCCTGGTCATGAATCAGTGCAGCTACAATATCATAGTCGAGGTCATCACCTTCAATGGTGATCTTGGCGTTTTCAACTTTGTGGTCGATTTCAGCGATGCTGATATTGACAGCGGAAATGCCATCCAAAACGCTGAGTCTTTTTGCAAGGTCCACAATACTTGGCTCGATCGGTTTTAAGGTGTCGAGCACTAACCTGCGAATTTTACCTATCATCTCTGTTTCTTAAGAATACTCCTTTCATGAGCGAAGAGATTTGAACGGTTCAATTTATACCATATTTTATGATTTTCTGCGGTCGTTTATTTATTTCTTATACAGATCCTCAACCCATGCTTTGTTTTTCCACAGAGCACAGGAGCCGTCACTTTCATCAAGCCGATCCCCACTATTGCGGATGGTCTCGAGATGGCTTGAACGCAGCGCATCCAGCAGGCTGACCTCTTTAAGATTCGCGTCGGAGAACGGAGAAAAGGGGCAGGGCTGCACATCTCCCAGCGGGTTGATGTGGATGAGCCCTTTCCCGCCAGCCAGGCAGCCTCCAATTTCCACTTCTCCGCCTGGAAAGGCGAGGAATAAAGCAGGGTATTTGGCACGCAGCTTTTTTAATATTTCAAGATGCTGCTCGACCTGCTGCCGGTCCAGGGCTAGATGGTTGGTCTGCGGATTCACCGGCAGGTAGTTGATAAAAAAGAAGACCTGGCAGCCTTTCTCCATCATATGTACCAAATACTCCTCATCATTGACCAGGTCGAAATTCTGGCTGGTCTGCGTGATGGAAGTACCAAACAAAATCTTTTTGCATTTCAGTTTTGCGAAGACCTCATGGGCGCGTTCGAAAACGCCGCCGCCCCGCCTGAGGTCGGTATCGTGCTGGTCACCTTCCAGGCTGATGATGGTGAGGATATTCCTTTGCTTCTTGAGGCTTTGGATGGCAGTATCATCCAACAGCGTGCCATTTGTGAAAAGGAGGAAGATCATTTTCGGGAATTCCTTGAGGGTCTTCAGCAAGCCATCCCGCATGAGGGGTTCCCCTCCAGCCAGCAAGAAAATGGACACTCCTAAATCCTGTGCGTCATGCAGCAATTGTTTGAACTGGCCGGCATTCAACTCTGTTTCATTGGAATTGTGCAGGAGCTTGGCATAACAACCCGCACAGTCAAGATTGCAGGCGTTGGTTACACTGAAGATGATCATGGGTGGAATTTGTATACCCTGTTCTATGTATTCCGCTCTCTTTTTGGATGCGCGCCGGAAAGCAAGATACAATCTACCGGCTTTCAAAAGAAGAGCGGGATTTTGGATACTAAAAGCCATGATCTGTTTAAGACCAATGCGGATATTCTCATTAAAATAACCGGTTAAATCCTGTGATTTTTCTTTCATTTCCAAACCATCTTTCCATAACAAGATAGAATAAACGAAACATGTTATTCTACTCTGGAGAATGAAAACATGGGGAAGAAACTTTGCCCGAAGATCATCCTGGAAGGAACCCGTCTAACCATGAAGACGGAGATCGCCTTTGCATTGAACGAGCATCCGCGCATTGTAGGACCTCGAAAATATCGCTATCATTCACCGATCATTTCTGCTGAGTGGTGTGGTTTTACGAATTTCCCGTGGGGCAGAGGATTGATCAATTTTCTTGGCGAAGAAGAAGCCATGGCTATGGACGAATTGCCTCAAATAAAAAGTAACCAAGAGGGAGAACGCTGACTCAAAAAAGAAGTTACCATCCGGCATAGAAAAGATGCCGGGAGGAGCCAATGATGAACTTCAAATAATATACTATACGACCGCTATCTATGACATTGCCAATATTTTTATATGTGTATTTATTCCTTTTGTATAACATAATATTGGAGACAAAATTCACGGACAAATAAAATGGAATCCTGGATGCATAGTTTGAAGAACATGGAATATCCTATGGAATTGCTTCATTGAAGATTCCTCGCCATGATTTTCCGGAAGGTCATCCTCATCCGGTCGATCAATTGATTTCCCTCAGGCGTTCTGAAGTATTCCAAATCCGTCATTTTGAATATAATAGGAATTACAAAACGAAAAGGCAAACCCGTTGAAAAATGGGGACGCAAAGCCATGGGTCTAAAGGTGGAAACACCCAGGATTGCCAGGTTGCCGAAAGTGGAATTCACTATTCCGGCAGCTGGTACACGCCAGCTGTTTTCGTTTTGAAAACCGAAGAAAGGAGATAACACATGCAGATGAAAAGAATGGCAGCGCTTGCGCTGGCAATAATATTGCTGGCAGGTTTTGCCAATCCGGTGTTTGCTCAAAGCGAGACGGATCCGATCACAGAACCCGAGCCAGAACGGGAGAAGCTCAATCCCATCATTCAGTTGATTGCGGACTTTTTCAGAGATCTCTTTACAGTTGAGACGCCGGTTGTTCCAAAAGAAACCACAGAGCCTGAAAGTATCCCTGAAAGCGATGGCACAGAAATCCCCGAAGAAGCCATTCCCACTGAAGAACCCGTGCTGACTGCTGAAGAGTTGATCACTGCCTATCATGAAGAGGATGAGCTGGGTTTTGGCGTTTTGGTAAAACTGCTGGGCATCGCCGAGGACTTGAAAGAGGAATGCGCATCCACAGGCTTGAATTGTGATGTGGACGTGGATACTCTGATCGAGCAGTTCAAGGCAGGGGTAAGCATCGGAACGCTGACTGAAACCTATGGAAAACCCGAGACTCTGGGTGTGGGTCATATTAAAGAAAATGCCGGTCAAAATCAGAACAAAGTAAAAAACGAGAACACCCATAAAAATGGAAAATAGAATTTAATTTGGATTTTCCGCAAGAATCTATGGAACAAAAAACGCACTTGCTCAGAAGCAGGTGCGTTTTGAATTTATTTAAGAATTTTTCTGCTATTCTGCTGAATTCACATGATTCCCCTGACCGATGCCAAAATAGCGAAAGCCCATTTCCCGCAGCGATTCACTATCCCATTGATTGCGACCGTCAATCAGCACCGGTGTGCGCATAATGCTGTGAACACGCTTGAAATCAAGTTGCTTGAATTCATTCCATTCGGTTACCAGGATCAAGCCATCGGCATCCTGGGCGACTTCATACGGATTCTTGCATAACTGCAGGTCCGGGATGGCTTTTGCAGCATTTTCCATTGCCTGGGGATCATAGGCTTTCACATGCGCGCCTTCATTGCGCAGCAAGTACACCAATTCTAGCGCAGGAGCTTCGCGGATATCATCGGTGTTCGGTTTGAATGAAAGACCTAAAACACCAATGTTCTTATCAATTAATGAACCACCTAATAAATTACGCAGTTTCATGACAACACGCCTGCGCTGGTTGCGGTTGATCTCCATGACAGCCTGCAGTAATTGAGGATGAGTGCCATGCAGCACTGCCATGTGCGCCAGGGCTTTCACATCCTTGGGGAAGCAGCTGCCTCCCCAGCCCAGGCCGGCATCCAGAAAAGTGCGGCCGATACGCTTGTCCAATCCCATACCGTCTGCCACTTCGCGCACATCCGCACCAAGCTCATCACAAATATTGGCGATCTCATTGATAAAAGAAATGCGAGTAGCCAGAAAGGCGTTCGAAGCGTACTTGATCATTTCAGCGGTACGCAGATCGGTGATCAGGGTAGGCGCCCGTAAGGGTTGATAGAGAGCGGCAACCGATTCGGCGGCATGGCGGTGGATTGATCCTAAAACGACCCGATCGGGCTGCATAAAATCATGGATCGCTGAACCTTCCCGGAGGAATTCCGGATTGGAGACCACATAATACTCCAGCGAATTCTCTCCGCGTTTCTTTCGGATGATGTCAGCCACCCAATCTCCGGTACCGACTGGAACGGTTGATTTATTCACAATAATAATGGGATGGTCGATCACTTCGGCGATCTTCTCAGCGGCATCGCGCACATAACTTAAATCCGCTTCACCGTCCACCCCGGAGGGAGTACCAACCGCAATAAAAGCGAATTCGGCATCGCGCAGGGCTTCGTTGTAATCAGTGGTGAAGAATAACCGGTTGGCGGATACATTTCTTTCAACAATTTCTTCAAGACCGGGTTCATAAATCGGCATTACACCTTTTTTCAGGTTCTCGATTCTCTTTTCGTTGATATCCAGGCAATGTACTGTGTTGCCCAAATCAGAGAAACAGACGCCTGTTACCAATCCAACATAGCCGGTTCCAATTACACAAATATTACTCATACATTTCTCTCCAAAGAAAAGATTATAGCCTAAGAATCTACCTGTTCGCCAGAAAAGTATTTTGATTATTGTATAATCCTTTTACTATTTTGTGTTGGGAGTCGGAAATGAATGTAACAATCATTGATGGAAAAAAAATCGCTGAAGAAATACGCCAGCGGGTGGCTGAAAAAATTATGGAGCGAAAAAAACAGGGCAAATCGATTCCCGGGCTGGCAACGGTCCTGGTGGGTGAAGACCCTGCCTCGCAGGTCTATGTGCGCTCAAAACACAAAGCATGCGAGCAATTGGGCATCCAATCCTTCAGCCACGTTCTGCCCGCATCCACCTCGCAAGAGACACTGGTAAAACTGGTGGATGACCTTAATCAAGACACCCGTGTGCATGGTATTCTTGTCCAGCTTCCTCTTCCCGCAGGATTGGATGAAGAAGAAGTCTTGCTACGGATCTCGGTAAAAAAGGACGTGGATGGTTTTCATCCCATCAATATTGGGAAACTGGCTCAAAAAGGACGCACTCCCAGTTTTGTTCCCTGCACACCGGCCGGCGTTATTGAATTATTAAGATCAACCGGAGTATCCCTGGATGGGAAAAATGCGGTTGTACTGGGGCGCTCGAACATCGTTGGGATGCCGGTTGCACTGCTGCTGGTGAAGGAAAATGCCACCGTCACCATCTGTCATTCGCGCTCGCATAATCTCCCCGAAATTACGCGTATGGCGGATATTCTGGTTGCCTCGGTTGGCAAACCCGCGATGGTGCGCAGTGATTGGGTAAAACCGGGAGCGGTGGTCATTGATGTAGGCATTAATCGGGTGGATGATCCATCTGCCGAAAAAGGATATCGGCTGGTGGGAGATGTTGCTTTTGATGAGGTTAGTGAAGTCGCATCTGCGATCACTCCTGTCCCGGGAGGGGTGGGTCCGATGACCATTGCTATGCTGATGGAAAATACCTTGCGCGCAGCAGAACTGGCGGATTGATTTAATAAACTTATCTTCTTAAAAAGTGAAACAATACCATTAATTGTCCGACAATTAATGGTATTATTAATTTGGTAATAATCATTCCGACGAAAGGGATTGATATGGCTACTCTGCTCATAAAAAACATCCATACCCTGGTCACCATGGATGCATCACGCCGGGAGATCAAAAATGGGGGAATGTTCATTAAGGATGGTTTTATTCAACAGGTGGGCAGTTCGGATGAACTCCCTGCCGGCGCAGATGAAAGTTACGATCTGAAAGATCACATCGTTTTTCCCGGTTTCATTAACACCCACCACCATTTTTACCAGACACTCACACGGGTGGTTCCTGCAGCGCAGGATGCCAATCTCTTCAATTGGTTGAAAACGCTCTATCCTATCTGGGCGCGCATGACAGGGGATGATATTTATCTATCTACCAAAACCGCCCTGGCTGAATTAGCGTTATCCGGCTGCACCACCGCTGCAGATCATCTATACTTGTTTCCCAACGGATCAAGCCTGGATGATGAGATCAGAGCTGCTCAAGAAATGGGCATGCGGATGCATGCCTCGCGCGGTTCGATGAGCCTGGGCGAAAGCAAAGGCGGGCTTCCCCCTGATAGTGTGGTGGATGAAGAAGAATTCATTCTCAAAGACAGCCAGCGGCTGATCGAGAAATACCACGATCCTGCTGCCGGATCCATGGTGCAGATCGTTCTCGCACCCTGTTCTCCATTCAGCGTGACCGGGGACCTGATGCGCGAAAGTGCACACCTGGCAAGGCAGTATGGCGTGCATTTGCACACCCATTTAGCCGAAACAGAAGATGAAGTGCAATTTACAATGGGAAAATATGGGCTGCGCCCACTGGGGTATATGCAATCTCTGGAATGGGTAGGCGAAGATGTCTGGTTCGCTCATTCTGTTTATATCAATGAAGAAGAACAAAAGATTTTCGCTGATACCGGATGTGGAGTGGCACACTGCCCGACATCGAATATGCGTCTGGCATCCGGGATTGCGCCCATCCGGGAATACATGCAATTGGGTATCAAAGTTGGCTTGGGAGTTGATGGTTCAGCGAGCAATGATGGATCGCATATGTTGGAAGAAGTTCGCCAGGCAATGCTGCTTGCGCGGGTACGCTCCGGCTTGGAAGGAGCTTCATTATCCGATTCTGCTGCATTGCCGATCATGACCGCCCGCCAGGCATTGGAATTGGCAACGCTTGGTGGAGCGCGCGTATTGGGGCGCAAGGATATTGGATCGCTGGAGGCGGGGAAGTGCGCCGATTTCACTGCGATCAATCTGAACCAAATTTCCTACGCCGGTGGGCTGCATGACCCGGTTTCTGCCATTGTATTCTGCTATCCCAGAAATGTGGATTTCACATTTGTCCATGGAAAAGCAATTGTAGAAAAAGGTCAATTGGTTCCACTGGATTTAAGCGAACATATTCAGAAACATAACAGCGCAGCAGCCCGATTGCTCAGTGAATAGTAGTGCTGAAGGAGTTTTCATTGCCGAACATGCAACCATATCAACGCTTACAAATTGAATTGGAAAAAATCATCGCAAACAAAGGTGCAGGCGCAAAACTGCCCTCTGAACCCCTGCTGGCTAAGAACCTGGGGGTTTCTCGGTCCACTCTGCGGGAAGCCATGCGTACTTTCGAAGTGCAGGGGTTGATCCGGCGCAGACAGGGTCAGGGTACCTTTGTGGTTGGAAAACAAAAAACATTTGAAGGAGGTCTGGAAGTATTAGAGAGTATCGAAACATTATCAGAGAGAATCGGATTGAATGTTCGGATGGGAGAATTTCAAGTAAAACGATTCAAAGTAGAAAAAGATAACCAAACATTTTTGAACTTCCCTTTGAAATCCACCGTAATTCAAATCGACCGGACCATAAACACTGAAGATCGACCCATTGCATATCTGATCGATATTGCCCCCATCACTATTTTGGATGAAAAAGATTTACAGGAAGGCTTTGATGGGTCCGTGCTCGATTGGCTGTTGAAGCGTGGAAATCCAATATTGGACCGCTCAAAATCACACGTTGATTCCATCGCGGCATCCAGTGAAATCGCACATAAACTGCAAATTCAGCGCGGTGCCCCACTTTTGTTCTTTGCATCGGATGTTTACGATACATCCGGGCAGCTGGTTACCCATTCCTACAGTTATTTCATTCCCGGTTTTTTTGATTTTCACATCGTAAGAAAAGTTGCCAATAAAAAATTCTAATAAAAATGGAGGTATGTCATGAGAAGTTTTTTGGGACGCGATATTTTATCTTTGAAAGATTTTGAACGATCGGAATTTTTCCGCTTGTTCGAAGTTGCTTTGGAAATGGATGAGATTGCGCGCAGCCGCAGGAACTCGGATATTCTAAAAGAAAAGACCCTTGTAACAGCATTCTATCAACCCAGCACTCGCACCCGCCTGGCTCACGAAGCAGCCATGCACCGGTTAGGTGGGCACGTCACCGGTTTCTCCGACGCAAAAATGACGCGCGCTGGAGACTGGTATCAGGAATCCATCAAAGACACTGTTCATATGCTTGAATATTATGGGGATGCAATTGTAATGCGCCATTTCCAGCAAGGCGCTCCTGCTGAAGCTGCAAAATGGTCCAGTGTGCCGATCATCAATGCCGGTGACGGATGGGGAGAACACCCCACCCAGGTTCTAACTGACCTGTATACAGTCTGGAATGAATTGGGCACCATCGATGGACTCACATTCCTCTGTATCGGTGATATGCGCATGCGCACCATGCATTCTCTCTCCTATGCATTGACACAGTTTGACAGCGAGGTTTACTATGTTTGCCCGCCTGAAATGTCATTGACTGATGAATTTAAAAAAGAATTAGACGAGAAGAACCTTGTCTATTATGAAGCAGATCATGTTGCTGATGTGATTGAGAAAGCTGACGTAATCTACATGGAACCGGTTGTTCAGCCCGATTACACAAAGGCTCGTCAGGAAGCCTCGGCAGATAAAGGTCTGACCCCCGATAATTACAAAGTAACCCGCAAATTATTGAAGGAGAAAGCCAAACCTGATTCCATCATTTTGCATTCTCTGCCCCGTATGGATGAGCTTCCTCCCGATGTTGATAGCACTCGCCACGCACGCTACTGGGAAGAAGCATTCAATGGCGTTGTCATGCGCATGTCCATTCTTGCCCTGGTTCTGGGTGCAATGGAATAAAACAAATGAGGGGCGGGAATGAACTTCCTGCCCATTGAATAGAGGAGCAAATTATGCAGACTAATTTACACGGAAGAGACCTCATTGGCGATCTCGATTTTACGAAAGAAGAAGTAGAAACCGTGCTGGATGTCGCCTGGGATCTGAAGCGCAAACGCGCGTTGAACGAGCCGCATGCGTATCTACGCGATAAAGTGCTGGCAATGCTGTTCTTCTTCAGCAGCACTCGCACACGCGGTTCCTTTGAAGCCGGGATGGCACAGTTGGGCGGTCATGCCGCATTTATCGAAAGTAAAACAACCCAGATTGCTCATGGAGATACCGAAAAAGAGATCGGGGATATTTTCGGACGCTATTTTGATGGGATCGCTATTCGACACGTGGAATGGGGTACCGGAAATCGGTATTTAAATCTGGTTGCGCAAGCTTCACGTGTACCGGTTCTCAATATGCAGTGCGAGATCTACCATCCTTTTCAGTGTCTGGCGGATTTAATGACGATCATCGAAAAGAAAGGCCGTGACCTGCGCAAGAAGAAAATGGTAGTATCGTGGGCTTTCGCAGAATCGTACTCAAAACCAATTTCTGTTCCGCAAAGCCTTATCCTGCAAATGCCGCGCTTCGGATTGGATATCACCCTTGCACATCCACCAGAGTTTGCTTTAATGCCTGAGATCATGGATCAAGCCAAAGCTGAAGCAAAAAAATATGGCACCAGTTTCGAAGTAGTGCATGATATGGATGAGGGATTCAAAGATGCCGATATCGTTTACGCAAAATCCTGGGGTCCCCTGGTGTATACGGCTGATGCAGCAAAAGGAGCTGAAATAACCAAGCAGTATTCCGGTTGGATCACGGACGAAAAACGGATGGCTCTGGCAAAAGAAGATGCGATCTATATGCATCCTCTTCCTGCTGATCGAAATATTGAAGTAACTGATGGCGTGATTGATGGTGCGCATTCAGTGGTGTTCGATGAAGCGGAAAATCGACTGCATGCTCAAAAAGCCGTCATGGCATTGACAATGGGATAACAGAAAATGAAAAAACAAGTAGCCGTAGTAGCGATCGGCGGTAATTCGCTGATTAAAGATAATAAGAATGTTTCCGTAGAAAGCCAGTACCAGGCCGCCAAAGAGACTACATTCCACATTGCGGATATGATCGAATCTGGATGGGATGTTGCCATCGGTCATGGCAACGGTCCGCAGGTGGGTTTCATTTTACGGCGGTCTGAGATCGCACATCGTGTGGAAGGCATGCATGAAGTACCGCTGGATGTCTGCGGAGCGGATAGCCAGGGCGCGGTTGGATATGCCTTACAACAGACTCTGCAAAATGAGCTTTATCGCCGGGGAATAAAAAAACCGGTTGCAACTGTGATAACACAGGTTCTGGTTGATAAAAATGATAAAGCTTTTAAGAATCCCTCCAAACCAATTGGTGGTTTCATGGATGAAGCGGAAGCCAGGAAAAAGGAGAAGGATCTGGGTTGGAATGTAGTAGAAGATGCCGGCAGAGGATGGAGGCGTGTGGTTGCTTCACCCATCCCACAAGAAGTTGTAGAACTTGAGGCAGTGAAAGATCTGATCAATGCCGGTGTGATCGTCATCACCGTCGGTGGCGGGGGAATTCCCGTCATTGATGAAGGGAACAGGCAATTTGTAGGGACGGCGGCCGTCATTGATAAGGATTACGCCAGCAGTCTTTTGGCGCGTGAGATTAACGCAGATCTCTTCTTGATCTCCACAGCGGTGGAAAAAGTTGCATTGAACTATGGAAAACCCGATCAAAAAGAGGTCGACCATCTGACGCTCTCGGAAGTAAAAAAATATCTGGCAGAAGGTACTCATTTCGCCAAGGGTTCCATGGCGCCAAAGATACAGGCAATCATCTGGTACCTGGAAGCCGGCGGAAAGAAAGCTATCATTACCAATCCTGAGAATATCGGGCGAGCCCTGAAAGGTGAAACCGGGACCGTGATCGAACCTGATTAAAAATTTAAGATTATTTTATCTTAAAACATTGTCTATACAATTGAATAAAAAGACCTGTTGATGTACAATGCCAAATTGTGTTTCGTGTTTCTTACGAAATGACATAATAATTCAGGAGGAGAGGTGTATTATAGAAATATCAACAGGTCTTTGGTTTTAAATACAAACGGAGGAGAATATGAATTCAAAAAGTTGGAAAACGTTCGTTGCAATACTGGTTGCCGCCACACTGATGCTTTCAGCATGCGCGACAAAAACAAGTGAACCTGAAGCAGCTGCGGAGGAAAGTGAAAAATTCATTTTCGGTTTGCTGATGGTTGGCGCGTATAATGATCAAGGCTGGAGCCAGGCTCATTATGATGCAGGTCTGTATGTTCAAGAAAATGTTCCAGGAACTGAAATGGTCTATATTGACAAGGTAAACACAGCCGATCGTCCCGGAACAACTCCTGCTCAATTAGCTGAAGAACTGGTTGCGAAAGGTGCGAAGCTGATCATCTTCAACTCGGATGATATGAAAGACAGCGCTCACGAATTCGCAGCGGCACACCCCGAAATCACTGTCATCCACGCCTCTGGCGATGGTGCCTGGGTGGACGGGAATGCCTATCAGGATCTACCGAATTTAACCAATGTAATGTCACGGATGGAATATGGCAAGGAAATGGCAGGTTGTGCTGCAGCGCTGACATCAACCACCGGTAAGATCGGGTATCTTGGCCCACTGATCAACGAAGAAACCCGCAGACTTGCCGCTTCTGCATATTTGGGTGCGAAGTACTGCTGGGAAAATGTAGCTGGCAATGATCCGACCGCTCTGGAATTTGAGGTAATGTGGATCGGCTTCTGGTTCAACATTCCTGGTGTCACATCCGATCCAACCCAGGTTGCCGATGATTTCTACAACCGTGGTTTTGATGTGGTAATTTCCGGTATTGATACAACAGAAGCTCTGACAGAAGCCAAGAAATACACGGATGAAGGAAGCACAGTGTATGCGATTCCGTATGACTTCAAGGGTGCTTGTGAGCAAGCCTCGGATGTTTGCCTGGGCGTCCCATATTACAATTGGGGCCCGAGCTATGTGAAATACATCCAGGCGGCCATGGATGGCAGTTTTGCACCCAGTTGGGATTTTGTCGGCCCCGATTGGACGGATATCAATAATGCCGATACAAGCGCCCTGGGATTCGAAAAAGGTGCTGCTCTTACCGAAGAGAATGCTGCCAAATTGGATGAATTCATCACAGCCCTGGCTGGTGGTCTGAATTTGTGGACCGGCCCGCTCAACTTGCAGGATGGCACTGCTTTCCTGGCTGATGGTGAAGTAGCGACCGATTACCAGGTCTGGTATCTACCGCAGTTATTGGAAGGAATGACCGGGTTGAGCACACCCGCAGAGTAAAAATGATCTAAGATTAGAAGGGAAAAACAACCTTTGTTTTTCCCTTCTTTCTATTAAAAATCATGAAAATTGAAATCAGAGATATTCATAAATATTTTGGGAAAGTACATGCCAATAATGGCATTTCATTAACTGTGCATGCAGGTGAGATTCTAGGTGTTTTGGGAGAGAACGGAGCAGGAAAAACGACATTGATGAAGATTCTCGCCGGATTGTTGCACTGTAATTCCGGTGAAATCTTAATCAATGATGAGCCGGTACAGATTTCTTCCGCGAATGAAGCTCTTGCAAGGGGGATTGGAATGCTCTCTCAGGATCCCTTAGATTTTCCTATGATGACAATTTTTGATAACCTCTATCTTGGCGGACAAAAAGGCTTTTTTATACAGAAAAAAGCATTTCAAAAAAAGGTGGAGGAAACACAGAAAAACCTCGGATTTCATTTCAATTTAGATTGTTTCGTAGGTGATTTAAGTATTGGAGAACGTCAACAACTGGAGATTTTACGACTTCTCTTATTCGGTTCGGAACTCATTATCCTCGATGAACCAACCACAGGTATCAGCGCTCAACAAAAGAAGCAATTATTCGAATTATTAAAACAGCTCTCTACGCTTGGAAAATCTATCATTTTTGTTACTCATAAACTTGCCGAGGTAAATGAGCTTTGTCAACGAACGATCGTATTAAGACAGGGAAAGCTGGTGGGGGAGGTTGCGCTTCCCTGCGGCTCTTCATCATTAATTGAACTGATGTTTGGGAAAGCCATCGAATTTCAGAGTATTGATGATGTCTCCAAATCCAAACAGCATTTCGAAGTAAGGGATCTGGTTATCAAAGATATTCGCTTTTTTTCCAACCCTGTTAACCTGAGCATCCGCCAGGGTGAAATCCTTGGATTAGCGGGAATGGAAGGTTCGGGGCAAAAAACCTTCCTCAGAACGCTGGCGGGTTTAGAAAAACCGATTGAAGGGAAAATTCTGGAAGGGGGAAGCCCAATTAGTGGGAATTCACCCCATTATTTTACAAAGATCGGTGTCTATTTTATGCCCGCAGCTCGTATGGAAGAAGGACTGGTTCAGGGGATGAACCTGGAAGAGCATTTTATTCTTTCGCAGGCAACAGATAAATTTCTCATCGATCGAAAAAAATCGCTCAAAATTACAGAATCACGGATAAAGGAATTTGCCATTCGTGGCTTTCCACACTCCACCGTGGAAGAATTATCCGGCGGAAATCAACAACGCTTGTTGTTGGCAATGTTGAATAAGAATGCCAGATTGTTGTTGCTCGAGAATCCCACCCGCGGATTGGATATTGAATCTACTAATTGGATGTGGAACAAGCTTCATGAACGCTGCGAAAAGGGTGCCAGCATTATTTTTGCTTCTGCCGATATTGATGAACTGCTGCGCTTCAGCAATCGCATCGTTGTTTTCTTTGGTGGGAAGATCTCCAATCCTTATTGGTCGCAAGAATTAAATTCAGAGAGGTTAGGGGCATTGATCGGAGGAGAGGGGTGGGAGTGAAGAAAAAAACAATTGAATTTTCCAGACGGCTTTCATCATCTGTATTACTATCATTAGCTGCCTTTGCAGGCGCCTTGATTTTTACATCCATTATCCTTTGGGTAGCCGGTGCCCAACCAGGATTGACATTTCAAAAGATAATCCAGGGTGCCTTTGGGGATAATATCAAGATTGCCAATGGGCTTGTGGTGTGGGCTCCACTTTCTTTGATCTCTGGAGCATTGATTATCACTTTCACGGCTGGATTATGGAATCTGGGGATCGAAGGGCAGATTATGCTTGGGGCAATTTTTACCACCTGGAGCATGCGATTGCTTGAAAACTCAGCATTGTCTCCAACCATCATCATCATCCTTTCCTGTCTGATGGGAATCGTGGGAGGAGCATTGTGGGCTTCTTTAACCGGTGTCTTGCGATTGTATGGCGGTGTAAGTGAAATATTTGCAGGAGTCGGATTGAATTTTGTTGCCACAGCACTTTCGCTATGGCTTATTTTTGGTCCTTGGAAACGTCCTGGAGTAGGATCGATGAGCGGTACTCAACCCTTTGATGAGAAATTATGGCTTGTTCAGATCCCGGGATATCGTCTGAGCATCTGGTCTCTCCTTTTAGTGATTGTAGTTTTTATTGGTCTATTTATCCTGTTAAAAAAGACACGTTTTGGTATTCAAATCAAAGCAATTGGGAAGAATCTTGAAGCAGCCCGACTAATGGGAATTCAAACCAGAAAAGTGATGATGCTGGCCATGCTTTTCTGTGGTGGGATTGCAGGTTTAGCTGGCGCTCTACAGGTAGTGGGTGTCTATCATCGACTGATCCCTTCCATTTCTTCAGGCTATGGCTTCCTGGCTATGCTGGTTGCGATGCTGGCCAATAATGATTTCTTCCTTACACTTATTGTTGCTTACCTGTTTTCAATTTTGAACATCGGAGGAATCCAACTTCCAATTGATTTACATCTGGATTCAACCCTTTCGGGAGTTCTTCAGGCAGCGCTGGTCCTATTCTTTTTAATTATCAATGGGATTAAACAACGATTATTGGGAAGGAAAGAAAGGACAGTGGATGGAGAATAATTTTTTGATTGGATTGGCAGGGGTGATTGCATCTGCCGCGCCGATCGTGATCGCTGCCGTGGGTGAAACAATTACTGAAAAATCAGGCATGTTGAATCTTTCCGTGAACGGGATCATTTTGTTATCAGCCATGGCCGGTTTTGCTGCGGCATATAGCAGTGGGAGCCTGACATTGGGTTACTTGGTTGGAATGCTTATCGGAGCGCTGATTGGTTTTGTTCTTGCATTTTGTACCATTGCATTAAATCAATCCCAGGTAGCCGTTGGTCTGGTGCTGGCATTCCTCTGTCGAGATTTATCCTACTTTTTAGGAAATGATTTCATGGGGTTAAGTGCGCCGGTAATTCATTCAACTTCTCTTCCACTTTTAAATGAAATTCCTATTCTCGGACCACTTTTATTTGACCAGACGATCATGGTTTACCTCAGTTTAGTGAGCATTCCAGCGGCGTTAGTATGGATCAATAAAACCAGATTTGGATTGATTGTGCGGTCGGTGGGTGAGAGACCCGAAGCTGCTTATGCCCGCGGGGTCGATGTCAATAAGGTCCGCTATTTCTACACAATTGTTGGAAGTGCACTGGTAGGGCTGGCAGGTCCAATCTATTCATTAGGACTGAAACCAGGCTGGAAAGGATCCATGACCGGTCTGGACGGCATTGGCTGGATTGTTCTGGCAATCACCATTTTTGGTGGTTGGAATCCTCTCAAAGTGGCATTGGGTGCTTATCTTTTCGAATTCCTGCGCTGGTTGGGATTAGTATTTCAGACAAATCTGAGCGGTGTTCCTTCTCAGGTGTTGCAGGTGGCACCATTCCCACTGATGATCTTAACCCTGGTGTTTGTGAATATTAAAAATGCAGAATGGTTTGAGACCATGATCCATATCTTACCGCCCCCGATTTATAAGTTTCTATCTTTGAAAGGGAAGCGGCGCAACGCAGCGCCATCTTCACTAGGCATTCCATTTAGGAACGTGTAGAATATAGGCATGAAAAAATTTCATGCCTATCGCTGCTCGGTTTGTCAGACAATTTTTGAACCACAGGATATCTTTTACACCTGTCCCCATGACGGGGGTAATGTGGATGTCTTGTTGGATTATGCATCTCTAAAAAAGCAACCTCTTATTGACCAAATCACTGCATCACGCGATTTTTCTATCTGGCGATATTTGCCTTTGCTGCCCGTTTCGGATCCCGGATTTGAAAAGACGCCACTACGAGCAGTGGGTTGGACCCCGCTATACGAATCTTCCGAATTATCCCATCAGGCAGGTTTGGAACAATTGTGGTTCAAGGACGAGGGACGTAATCCAACCGCGTCTTATAAAGATCGAGCAAGTGCGGTTGTCGTTGCCAGGGCTGGTGAAGTGAAGGCAGATATTGTAGTTACTGCATCAACCGGAAATGCAGGTGCTGCACTGGCAGGTATGGCGGCAGCCTGTGGGCGAAAAGCCATCATTTTTGCTCCAAAAACAGCTCCGCAGGCAAAAATCGCACAATTATTGGTTTTTGGAGCGCAGGTTATCCTGGTGGATGGGAATTATGATCAGGCTTTCGACCTTTCTGTGCAAGCTTCTCAGGAATTTGGTTGGTATTGCCGCAATACCGGTTACAATCCTTTCACTGCAGAGGGCAAGAAAACGGCTGCTTTTGAAATCTGGGAGCAGATTCTTTTTTCGAATGACAAGATAACCGAAAAAATCTGTGTCTTTGTATCCGTCGGAGATGGAAATATCATATCGGGAATTCATAAAGGATTCAAAGATCTTAAAGAACTTGGGCTCATCGATTCCACCCCGAGAATTTTCGGAATCCAATCGGAGGGTTCTTCTGCGATTGCGAACGCTTTTGACGAGAAAACCGAGGAAATAAAAACTGTACATGCTACCACTATAGCGGATAGCATTTCCGTTGATCTACCCAGAGATGGCTTGCGTGCTTTGAGAGCAGCTACACAAACAGGCGGAGCTTTTATAAAAGTGAGCGATCAGGAAATTCTGCATGCAATTGGGAAACTGGGAAAAGCAGGTATTTTTGCAGAACCTGCCGGCGCAACCGCTTATGCTGGTGTTCTCCGGGCTTCAGCCGCTGGTTTAATCAAAACCACCGATCCTGTAGTATGCATGATTACCGGGAGCGGTTTAAAAGATATTAAAGCAGCTATGCAAGCTGTACCGCAAGCTCCTGTGATCGAACCAAGCATAGAAGCTCTGAAGCGAATCATTAAGAATAGTTAAAAGGTACCCATGGGACAGATGAACAGACAAAAACCAAAATTCTCTATTATTGCTCCGGTTTTCAATGAAGTTGATGGATTAAAGGAATTCTACAAGGTATTGAAATCCGTGATGGACGCAATAGGGGAAGAATGGGAAGTGTTGCTGGTTGATGATGGTTCGACGGATGGCTCACGAGAAATCATTCTGACTTTAGCCGGGGAAGATAGCCATATCGTTCCAATTATTTTCGCTAGGAATTTTGGCCATCAAATTGCTGTGACGGCCGGGATGGATCATGCACAGGGGGATGCCGTGATCATCATCGACTCTGATCTGCAAGACCCCCCGCAGGTCATCCCTGACCTTATCGCAAAATGGAAAGAAGGGTACGAAGTAGTGTACGCAGTCCGTAGAGAGCGTGAAGGGGAGACATGGTTCAAGCGTACCAGCGCAGCGGCTTTCTATCGTTTTATCAATCGCATCACTGACGTCAAAATCCCTCTTGATACAGGTGATTTTCGTTTACTCGATCGGGAAGTTGTAGATGTGTTGAATGGCATGCGGGAAAAACAGCGTTTTTTGCGTGGAATGTCTGCATGGGTTGGTTTCAATCAGATTGGTGTTGTTTACGATAGGAAATCTCGCTTCGCAGGAAAATCAAAATATCCGTTCAGAAAAATGTTGCAGTTGGCGTTGAATGCAATTACGGGTTTTTCAACCTTACCGCTGCAAGTCGCAGAGTATTCCGGAATTGTTCTGTTGGTGCTGAGTGTGATCTATGCAATCACAGCCGCAATATTTGCCATGATCCAGCAACCATTTCTTCCCGGTCAAGCACTGATAGTATTTTTATTGCTGTTTCTAGGAGGTTTGTTGTCGTTATTTATGGGCATAGTAGGTGAATATGTCAGCCGGATATATGATGAAGTGAAAGGAAGACCGCTCTATATTCTTCGGACCAATCCGAAAAATCCAAAACTCAAGGAGAAGAAATGACAAAAATTGATCTAACTGTTTATGAAGATCGCCTGCAGAATGCAATTAAGCGTGCCAAAGAACGGAATATCGTTATTCCAACCTTCGCGCAGATGCGCAACCCGGAACTTATTCCCGATAAAATCAAAGAGGACCTTTCCGGGCTTGGTCTCTGGGATGTTAACCCCAGGAATCTATTCCGCATTACATGGAAAAATGAGCCCAAGGAAAAAGGCGGTAGGTTTGGTGGAGTCAATTACATTGAGTTACCCCGAGAATTAACAGGGGTCAATGCTCGCATCATTGCATTGGTTGGAAAATGGTTCCCTACCGGAGCCCACAAAGTCGGAGCGACCTTTGGATGCCTTGTTCCCCGTTTGGTTACCGGGCAATTTGATCCAATTACGCAGAAAGCAGTCTGGCCTTCTACCGGTAATTTTTGTCGAGGTGGGGCTTACGATGCGACCTTGCTAGCTTGTGAATCCATTGCAATTTTGCCGGAAGGGATGAGTAAGGAACGTTTTGAATGGCTTAAATCAGTGGCAGGCGAGATCATTGCCACACCTGGCAGTGAATCGAATGTAAAAGAAATTTTTGATAAATGCTGGGAATTGAGAAAATCCGGGGAAGATATCATGATCTTCAACCAGTTTGAGGAATTCGGCAATTATCTATGGCATTATGAAATCACCGGTCATGCCATGCAAGAAGTACTCGAAAATGTGCTTGGCCCGGCTGATGTATTTCGTGGTGTCACTCTTACAACGGGTTCAGCCGGAACCATTGGTTGCGGTGATTATCTGAAACAGGTATTTCCCGGCAGTAAAGTTGCTGCGGGGGAAGCGGTACAATGTCCGACTTTACTGGAAAATGGATTTGGAGCACATCGAATTGAAGGAATTGGTGATAAGCATGTTCCATGGATCCACAATCTCAAGAACACTGATATGGTTATCGCGATCGATGATAATGTTGTTGTGAATTTAGCCCGTTTGTTCAATGAACCGGAGGGCCGCAAGTATCTGGTAGAAAAAGGCGTCCCCGAATCAACCGTATCTAATCTTGGATATCTTGGCTTTTCGGGTATTGCCAATATGGCCATGGCAATAAAAATGTCAAAGTATTATGAACTTGGCGAGAATGATGTTGTTTTGACTGTTCTAACTGATTCTATGGATCTTTATCAAAGTCGTTTAAAGGAAATGCATGCGGAATATGGTGAGTACACCAGAACGGATGCGGCTGTAACTTTCGCACGCGATTTGCATGGATTGGCAACCGATTACTTGCAGGAATTAACCTATGCGGATCGCCGCAGAGTTCATAACCTGAAATATTTCACCTGGGTTGAACAACAAGGCAAGACATATGAAGAAATTCTTGACCAGTGGTATAACCCAACGTATTGGACCGAACTGCAAAAACAGATCCCTGAAATTGATGAACTCATTTCGGAATTTAACAAGAAAGTTGGACTTTAGTCAGAGATGTGAAATGAAAAATGTTCCTTCTCAGAATGACCTCGTGCTGGTTTGTTTATTGCCACAACCACGCGATTTGGAAATAGCCAGGGTTTTAGGGTGGTATCGTATTCCGCTCAGGCATGCTCCAAAGGTAATTTACACAGATTGTCTGGCATTTTATCAACCGGCTTCCTTTGGGAAGGAACATCAATGGAAAATCGAATATATAGCTCCTGTTCGTGGTGTTGAATTAACCAAACGGAAAGAACTGCTGCAGGAAGAAATTTTTCATCCCAGAGCAGAAGATGAATACTATAAAATCAGCCTGGGCAGCCTTGTAAGACTTTCTAAACCAATACCAGCGGACACTTGGAAAAGGATCACTTTTTTCTACACAACAGGTGAGCAAATAAATAAAGCGAATTCTATTTCTGATTTGATTATCTGCCAGGATGAAAAAAACCTTTTCCAAAATACTGTTATGGAATATCGCAGCAAGTATGCGGATGTTCAAATTCCAACGGATGACATAGCAGTTCTTCAACAGGAATTTCTGAAATATTTCCTTAGCTTGAATTCTGCGGTAAAAGATAATTTTTCTATCCATGATGCTGATTTTGATTGAATTGAAAGCTGGAAAACCATGAAGACCTTATTAAAATCAGGAAGAATCATTACTGCGAGTGAAGAGTTCATCGGTGATGTGCTGATTGAAGGAGAGAAAATCAGTGCTATTGGATCAGAAATTCGCCCCGATGCGGATGCCGATGTAATTAATGTCTCCGGTAAGTTCCTCACTCCGGGTGGTGTGGATGTTCATACTCATTTTGACTTACCGATGTTCGGAACAGTTTCTTCTGATGATCACTACAGCGGCCATAAAGCGGCTGCATTTGGGGGAACGACAACCGTATTTGATTTTATTTCCCAGGATGAACCTTCATTACGAAAGAATTTAGATATCTGGCATGAGAAAGCAGATGCAAAAGCGGCTGTTGATTTTGGATTTCACATGAACATCACCAATTTTAATGAACAGGTGGCATGTGAAATTCCCAAACTGCGGGAAAGTGGGATCAATAGTTTAAAAGTCTTCACGGCTTACAATGGACGGCTGCGATTACAGGATGGAGATATCTTTCGTGTGCTGCGCATAGCCAGGGAAAATAACATCCTGGTGATGGTCCATGCAGAAAATGGAGATGTGATCGATATCCTGATCGATGAAGCATTGAAAGCCGGTCATTCTATGCCTGAATGGCACGCGCTTACCCGACCGGCGGAGGGATCGGTCGAGAGTGTTTTTCGAACGATTTGCCTGGCGAAACAGGCCAATGCGCCGGTTTATATTGTTCATATGAATACGGCTGAAGAAGTCCGGCTTTTAAAAGATGCTCGCGAAAAAGGATTCCCGGTAATGGGTGAAACCTGCCCGCAGTATCTGTATTTCACCATTGAAGATTTACGCAAACCGGATGGAGCTAAATGGATCTGTTCTCCACCCATGCGAACGCTTGCAGATAATCAGGGTATTCAGGAACTATTGGGTCAGGGGATCCTGCAGGTAGTGGCTACTGATCACTGCCCATTTTTCTATGATGGCACCCATCCAATTCTATATGAAGGGAAAGAGGTAACAATTCCGGGTAAAGAACTCGGAAAAGATGATTTTACGAAGATACCCAATGGCTTACCGGGTGTGGGTGACCGGATGATGGTGCTCTGGAATTATGGCGTGCGCAAGCATGTGATCACACCTCAACAGTTTGTTGCTTTAAATTGCACAAATCCAGCCAGAATTTTTGGGTTGTATCCTCAAAAGGGAACTCTGATGCCGGGTGCAGATGCGGATATTGTCATCTGGAACCCAAACGATCCCATTGTCTATGGTGTGAAAACCGCACAACATCGAACCGATTACAATCTCTATGAAGGCTGGGAAATGCAAGACATCATTCAAAAAGTGTACCTGAGAGGAAAACTGATCGTCGATAATGGCCGCTGGCTGGGTGCCAAAGGGCAGGGAAAATTCTTAAGTTGTGGAAATCCTGAAATCATTTAGGAGTTTGCATTTGTGCTAATCTATTTTGCATTATTAACCTATGCGGTTGCTCCTATTGCGGCTTTCTTTTTAATTCAACGGAAAAAAGATGAAGGCCAGATTTGGTTATTATTCTTGACCTGCAGTGTGATCGGTTCTATCCTGATTTTCCTGAGTCCAATAATTCTCGAGCAGGGTGACCATCCCTACCTTTGGTTTTCCACAACCTCTATGACTGTATCAATTGGGTTGCAGTGGGAAAAATCAGATTGGGTCTTGCAGCAGTTCATAGCTCTCTTCATCGTAATATATATGGTAAAGAATTATATGGCTCGGGAACAACAAGCCCTCCCATTCCGTGAAATTTGTTTTCTTTTCTGCAGCGGTATTCTTGGTATCTCTGCACTGATCATTCATAAAGAATTCGCAATGGCTGCATTCCTATTTTGTTTGGATGGTCTGCGGTTAATTCTTCGATTTGCAAAGGACCACGAAATTTTCTCTAATAGAAGGGAAACGCTATCCCTTCTGCTGCGTTTCATATCCATCATTTTATTGATACTGCTGGCGACTCTGGTTGATACGGAAAGAAACGATCTTAATTTCCTATTCCAATTCACATTGATGGCCGGTGTCATTTTCCTACGATTAGGGGCAGAATTCATTGATCAAATTTCCTCAAGCAGAAGATCCTATGGCATTAATAAATGGATTATTTTTCTGGAGTCCGTAATCATCATTCGAATGATGACCATGCTGCCAATAATAACAAATAAAGCTGAAGGAACTTCTCTTTACCTTCTGCTCCTATGCGGAATTCTTTTCTTATCTTTCTTCTATCTATGGATTTGGCGATCAAACCACGAATGGAATGGTTTCATCTCATCGGCAACCGCATTTTTTTTGGCTGTTTATTTTTTCTTGCTGGGAGTTCGCCAGGAATTGCTTTTCCTGGTTCTTTCTATCTACTTCCTTTTATTGAATGATCAGGTGGCAAGTGATAAGAAAGCAACCAGAATAATTTTGATAATTTGTGAGGAAATTTTCTTGTTGGGATATACTTTTTCTCCGAATTATGCTTTGAATAAAGCTCTTCTGAATGCACAAAATACCACGCCGTTTGTATTTTTCGCGTTCCTTATGGAGGGAATTTATTCAGCCGGATTTGCCATCATTCAAAAGAAAGCCATTCGTCAACCGGTCTCCGAAATAAAAAAAGATTCATTCTTTCATAATCTCTTACTTTGGTTATCTCTGGCAGGATTATTGCTCATAGTTATTAAAGGATTCGTTCCAATGGATGGATTTGAACAGATCTCATGGTTTGCCTTTACGCCATTAATCCTCTTGATCCTCATTCCATTGGACTCCTTTGTCAATCGCCGTAAAAATCCGAAAGGAATCCAGGATGAAACGAGATTGTCAACACCTTCATCGCGAATAGTCGAAAAAATCACGCACATTTTCCTGATTATCGTCAATGTTTTCAGGCAATTTTTTGAAGGGATCAGTGCCCTTCTTGAAAGAGAAGGCGGTTTGGTCTGGGCAATCATCATTCTGATTTTGCTCTTAACCTTATTCAAAGGACTGTCTCAGGCATGACCGAATTAGTTTTTTTAATCTTAATCACAGTGATCGTTCTTTCAATAACCACGATATTTTTGACCGATTCCTCTCGGATTGCACTGGTTTTTCTCGGAGTTTTATATTTATGTGAGTTCTTTCTGCTTTTACAGGTTTGGCCAGTTGGATTGGCAGCGGCGAATTTATTAACTGGAATGCTTACTGTAATCATTATTAATGCTTTTTGTTCGAATTTACACTTTCAATTGAATCCTCCTCGCAACGCACTCGATATCCTGATGGTTGTATTCGTCGGAGTGATCACTTTCGCGTTCGCCCCCCAGTTAACAGCTTACCTGGCGGAATCTTCCGAATTTCTAATCATCGGATTCTTCCTTTTTATAATTGGATTATTACAAACGGGAACCTCCAAGGATGCATTTCGGATCCTCATCAGCTTGTTGATTTTCTCACTGGGATTCCAGGTAATCTATGCTCCATTAGAAGGATCAGCCTTGATAGCTGCATTGATCTCATTAATTCAAATCGTCCTGGCGTTCGTCGGATCGCGACTGGTGATAAGAAATTGGGAGGAAATACAATGAACCTCCCATTTCTATGGATAATTCTTCCGATCATTCTTTCGACTGTATCGTTATTGATTCGAAAGAAAGCACTATTGTATCGCTCGGTGCTGGCTATCCTTACGTTCCTTCTAGGGATCAGTGCATTCATCATTGCAGCACAATCTTCGAAGGCGGGATTTGCGCTTTCATCCAGCGAGAAATTCTTTATTTTAGGCCGCAGCTTGATTGTTAACTATAACGATCTGCCACTGGTTGGCATGATCTATATCATGGCATTTTTCTGGATTGTATCGACATTCTTTTATTTCCCGAATGCGTATTTCCCTGCATTTTGTGTCATCTATACCGCTCTTAATATTGCGTCAATTACCATCGATCCATTTCTGTACTCTGTATTAATCCTGTTTCTGGCAAATGCCCTCTTTCTTCCCGTTTTATCATCGGGCTCATTCAGCCATATTGCCGGCCGCATGCGCTTTTTAGTATTCCAATTACTTTCGGTTTTCCTCATCTTACTTGCAGGATGGATTCTCGCAGGTGGTGAAATCGCGCCGGTTGATGAAGACCAATTATTCATTTCATCCGTCCTTTTAGGTTGCGGGATCGCCTTATGGTTAGGAGCATTTCCTTTTCATACCTGGATACCCTTATTGGCGGAAGAAGTGTCGTTTTTTCCCTTTGGTTTTATGTTAACCCTGATGCCCATGTCAGGAATATTAATGCTGTTGAAATTTTTAAACAATTTTGCCTGGTTGAGAGAATATTCTGCGTTCTATCCAGCTCTGCAATATTTAGGTGCGGTAATGATTTTGCTGGGTGGAATTGGCGCATTTTTTCAAAAATCGACTGTTCGGATGTTTGCTTTTGTAATCATTGCAGGAATTGGCATGCTGCTGTGCAGTGTTGGCTTTATTCCATTGGTGTCAACAGATCTTGTGGGTGCCTGGCTCATTCCATTTGCTATCGCTTTATGGTCAATATCTGTTGCATATCACGAACTGGGTGGAGCTGAAGTAGGACAGACTATTGAAAATTTAAAAGGGAAGATATTTGATAAACCACTCCATACGTTTTTATTGATCAGCGGACTCTTTTCCATTGCCGGATTACCTTTCTTTTCAGGATTTGCTTCAAATATTTTTATGTTGCATACTGTCAGTGAATCAAATCGAATTATTCTTTTTTCAATTATCAGTGGTGAAATTTTCCTTTTACTTACCTGTATTCGTTTAATCCTTCGATTAACCCTGCGAACTGAACAAAAGCTGATGATACCGGATAAAATTAATATTGACCGAATTCCGATTGTTTTGGTTATACTTCTGAACATGTTTCTGGGAATATTCCCCGCGGCACTTTTCGGACGGCTATTCACGGTAATCGGTAAGATATTCCCATTAATTTAGATATTGCAAAGACTGGTGAAAAGATGAATCTAGAAACAATTATAAAAAGAATGGATGCCCTTGAAGAAAGAATTCAAGATTACGATAAGATTTTTAAAAACTTCAACGATACGATTGCGGACCTGAATAATAAAGTAACAAATTTACCTGCTGAATACCATGATTTAAAAGATGAAATCGGGCAGTTGAGAAAATCGATAGCGGGCATAGGAAATTTTGACAAAGCATTGACACAGATCCGTAAAGACACGAATGAAAAAATCGAGAACCTTGAGAAAGAAGCAAAAAAACAGCAAGAACAGCAGACCAATCTCTATCAATCGGATATGCGCTCTCTTTCTGCAAAAGTCGACCGTTTGGATACAAAAGTGAAATCCGAACTCGATAAGAAGATACAACGATATATTGAAGAAGATTCACACGTACTTTCGACTGTTGAGAGAATTGAACAGAGTGTGAATACAAAACTTAAAAGTGATGAAGATGTTCGCCGGAATCATGAAATTCAGAAAAGGGATATTCAAAGTATCAGTAAACGACTGGAAATCCTTGGAGATGATGTATCGCAATTTCAAAAACAACAGGTGGATATCACAAATAAACTGGCAATTCTTTCTGATAGTTCCAAACAAGTGGAAACTCAAATCAATGAGTTAAAAGTATCGGAAACACAGAGAAAAATGGCTCAAAACGCTTTTATTGAGCAGCAAGAGATTGCTCAAAAACAACGAGAATTACGTGTTGATGAAATTCAGCGGAAGGCATCTGAAGAAATCTTGCGAATTTCTCCAATGCTGGAAAAATTGGTTCAAAAAGAAAAAGAACTTACACAAATAGGAAATGACCTTGATGAAGTGACCAAACTGTATGAGCGGCGTTTGAAAGAAGTATCGGAACTCTATCAACTCTTTGAAGCAAAGTATCAGAAAGAATGGAATGGATTTAAAAATGAGATTGAGAAGAACTGGTCGAATTTCTCTCTGATCAATGACGAAAAACAATCAGCCTTCACGAATCGAATGGATGAATTAAAATCGCGAATTTTCCTCCTCGAGGATCAAACGAAAGACATTCAGGAATTACTTGGCTTGATGAGCGAGGAAATACAAAAAGGAATGCTCAGTTTGTTGAAGATGGCGAACAACTGGAAGGATGCATTTGATAATATCCAGGGAAAATAGATTTATTCAAGCCACATGAAATATGTAATTGCAACTGCTGGCCATGTAGATCATGGGAAATCGTCTCTGGTTAAGGCAATCAGCGGAATGAACCCGGATCGCCTTGCTGAAGAACAACAGCGGCAAATGACCATTGATCTTGGATTTGCCTGGTTCACTTTACCATCCGGTGATGAGGTCGGGATTGTGGATGTGCCCGGACATCGGGATTTTATCAGTAATATGTTGGCTGGTGTCGGCAGCATCGACGCTGTGATCATCGTGGTTGCGGCAGACGAAGGTGTAATGCCTCAAACTATCGAACATATCATGATCCTTGACTTACTTGAAGTTAAAAGGGGATTGATTGCTGTTACAAAAACAGACCTGATACAGGATCAGGACTGGTTGGGAATGGTTGAAAAAGATATCCGGGAAGCCATCCGCGATACCAACTTGCGCAATTTTCCTTTTGTACATGTTTCGGCAGTGACCGGTGCAGGGATTGCAGAGTTATTGGAAATGCTTCAAAAAATATTGGCAGCCATTGAGCGAAAAAGGGAAGATAGGGATGCGCATCTGGCGATCGATAGGGTTTTTTCAATGAAAGGCTTTGGAACAGTTGTCACCGGGACTTTGTTGGGGGGAGCATTAGAAGTTGGAACAGACGTGGAAATTCTACCTGCTGAAAAGAGGGGTCGGATTCGGGGTATTGAAACTCATAAGCAGAAATTAGATAGAGCACTTCCCGGCAGCAGAGTAGCATTGAATATCAATGGCGTGGATGTTTCTGAGATCAAACGCGGAGATGTTGTTGTAAAACCACAGACAGTTAAACCTACATTCCGCCTTGATGCCCAAGTACGGATCATTCCATCAGCAAGCGGAGCATTAAAACATAACGATTCT